>Ga0307998_1000868_pt1 | contig 16776 bp, 14 predicted proteins | sample Davwhametageno37_FD_203147 | JGI IMG/M metagenome (GOLD analysis project Ga0307998, IMG submission 203147) | Marine microbial communities from Davis Island wharf, Antarctic Ocean - #37 | ecosystem: Environmental > Aquatic > Marine > Unclassified | place: Antarctic Ocean: Davis Island wharf... | reverse complement strand
TTATTTTACTGCATTATATCCTTTCCAATTCTTGCATCACATCTACTAAAACTTGCACACTATAAAGTGGCAAAGCGTTGTACATACTTGCTCTATAACCACCTACGCTTCTATGACCATTTAAACCATTAATTCCTGCTGCTGTCCAAAGCGAATCGAATTGTGCTGTTAGAGAGGCATCTACTAATATAAAAGTAGCGTTCATAGTACTTCTATCTTCTATTGCAACAATTCCTTTAAAAAGTGGATTTCTATCTATTTCAGCATATAACAGTGCCGCTTTTTTATTGTTTACTTCTTCAATAAATTTGATACCACCAATATCTTTTAACCATTGTAAGTTCAACATCGAAACATATACTGCAAAGACAGAAGGTGTATTCGCCATACTTTCTTTGCTGATATGAACTTGATAATTTAACATCGTAGGAATATGTCTTGCTACTTTTCCTAAAATTTCTTCTTTAATAATGATTAATGTTGTTCCTGCAGGACCCATATTTTTTTGAGCTCCTGCATAAATTAAATCAAATTTTTCAAAATCTAACTGACGCGAAAAAATATCTGAACTCATATCACAAACCAAGGAAACATCCGTTTTTGGAAATGCTTTCATTTGAGTTCCCACGATTGTATTGTTGCTTGTACAATGAAAATAATCTGCATCTTCTGGAATTGTATATCCTTTGGGAATGTAGTTATATCCTTGGTCTTTGGAGGAACCAACTTCTACCACTTCACCAAAAGCTTCCGCTTCTTTTACGGCATTGTCTGCCCAAGTTCCTGTATTTAAATATGCAGCTTTTTTATTTAATAAATTGTAAGCAACCATTAAGAACTCTAAACTTGCACCACCTTGTAAAAAGAGTGCTTTATATCCTTTATTTTCTAAACCTAATAACTCTAAAGCCAAAGATCTTGCTTTTTCGATTACGTCTACAAAAGATTTACTTCTGTGAGATATTTCAATCAAAGATAAATCATCATTATTAAAATTGACAATTGCTTCAGATGCTTTTTGTAAAACTTCTTGTGGCAAAATGCAAGGACCTGCACTAAAATTATGTTTTTTCATTTTTATAGTTCAAAGTGGTATATTCCTTTTTTATATCGAAGCTAAAAACTTCAAGGTATTTACATTGTCTGCATAATCCCATAATTTTGGATGCTGCGTTTCACCAAAAGCGATTTCATTTTCTATAAAGTCCTTGGCAACAATGCATTGAATTTTTTCTTTGTCTTGATGCAATTTTATCTTTAAATCGATTTCATTGTCATAATATTCATAAAAAATGGTGGCAATTGGAGATGCATAACTTTTATCTTCCTTGATCATTAAAAAACCATTTTCTAATAAATCAAACAAACTCATCAAATAGACAGCCTTGTTATAATCGTAATTATTGGCATATTTTGCATTGTGTATGATGTCTTTTTTAACGAACATTCCGTTGAAGAAATTGTTAAAATCATAGTCTTTTGGAACATATAACTTAGAAACAGATCTGCAACCCAGTCCGAAATACGTAAAAACATCATCAGATAATTTTTGTAAATCTTCTTCTGTTTCCTTTCCTGTAATTACAGCAACAGAATTTCTGCTCTTTCGAATGATGTTGGGCTTGTTCTTAAAATAATATTCAAAATAACGGGCAGTATTGTCACTTCCCGTTGCAATTACAGCATCAAAGTTTTCTATTTTTTGTTCTGTAAAAGTGATGTTTCCTTTCAAACTCTCTTCTGCATATTCTAAATATTTAGCTAAAAAAGGTAGCAAATGTTTATCGCTAGAAGACTGTTTTACCAATACTGAATGACCTGAAATCAGCACCGATAAAAAATCATGAAAACCAACCATCGGAATATTTCCCGCCATGACAACGGCGATAGTTTTTGGAATTTTAACAACATCTTTATCCTGGGAAATCCAAGTCTCTAAGTTGCTTTCTGTGAGCGCTGTAGACCAACTTTCTAAAGCAAATAAAATACTGTCTTGTGTGAACCAAGAGTTTTTTTCTTGCGCTATTTTAAGTTGATGTTTAAAACCATCAAAAAATAAATCGTTATTTGCTATTCCTGCTTTTTTCTCAATTCCTTTTTGAGAGAACTGACTCAAAAAAGCGCCTAATTTTACAAAAGCAGTAATTCTATTTTGATTACTATCCATTTATTTTGGTTGTAACTATTTTTGGGGTTATTTTTGCAATTGCAAAGATACAAAACAGAATAGAAAATTATGGCAATTATAATAACAGATGAATGTATAAATTGTGGAGCATGTGAACCAGAATGTCCAAATACAGCAATTTATGAAGGTGCAGATGATTGGAAGTATTCAGAAGGAACAGATTTAAAAGGGAATGCAGTACTACCAGATGGTAAAACTGTAGACGCAGACGAAACACAAGAACCCGTTTCTGATGAGATCTATTATATTGTTACGGATAAATGTACAGAATGTAAAGGATTTCACGACGAACCACAATGTGCAGCAGTTTGTCCTGTTGATTGCTGTGTGGCAGATGATGATAATGTGGAAACTGATGAAGAGTTATTGGCAAAGCAAAAATTTATGCACATCGAATAATTTTTTTGATTTTTAGAGATAAGAAAGGAAAAATAAGACTTTACTTTTAGAAGTCTAATAATTAAGACTAAAACCTCGAATCTATTCGAGGTTTTTTTATGAATAAAAATATATATTTGCAATTGCAAAATTTATACACATGAAAGCCGGAATTGTAGGATTACCAAACGTAGGAAAATCAACTTTATTTAACTGTTTATCGAATGCAAAAGCGCAAAGTGCAAACTTTCCTTTTTGTACAATAGAACCAAATATAGGCGTTGTAAATGTGCCAGATAAAAGAATTGAAAAATTAGAAGAATTGGTAAACCCAGAGCGCGTGATGCCAGCAACAGTAGAGATTGTAGATATTGCTGGTTTGGTAAAAGGAGCTAGTAAAGGAGAAGGCTTGGGGAATCAGTTTTTAGCAAATATTAGAGAAACAGATGCAATTTTGCATGTAATTCGGTGTTTTGACAACGATAATATTATCCATGTAGACGAATCTGTAAACCCTGTAAGAGATAAAGAAACAATCGATATTGAATTGCAATTAAAAGATCTAGAAACCGTTGAAAAAAGATTAGAACGTGTAAAAAGAACAGCAAAAACAGGAAATAAGGAGGCGCAAGCTGAGTTGGTTGTTTTACTAAAAATTGAAGAGACCTTGCTAAAAGGAATTTCTGTGCGAGCATTGTCTTTTAATGAAAAGGAACAAGAGTTTGTGCGTTCATTACAGTTTATTACAGCCAAACCTGTCTTATATGTTTGCAATGTTGATGAAGGTGCTGCCGTTTCGGGAAATGAGTATGTAGAAAAAGTAAGAGAGGCTGTAAAAGATGAAAATGCAGAAGTAATTGTTTTAGCAGTGGGCACGGAAGCTGATATTACAGAATTAGATGATTATGAAGAAAGACAAATGTTCTTAGCAGATATTGGCTTAGAAGAAGCTGGTGTTGCAAGATTGGTTCGTTCGGCATATAAGTTATTAAATTTACAAACGTATTTCACAGCAGGAGTGAAGGAAGTTAGAGCTTGGACTATTCCTGTAGGTTCTACTGCACCTCAAGCTGCAGGAGTAATCCATACCGATTTTGAAAAAGGTTTTATTAGAGCTGAAACAATTGCCTATGAAGATTTTGCATCTTTTGGAAGTGAGGCTAAAGTGAAAGAGGCCGGTAAAATGAGAGTGGAAGGAAAAGAGTACATTGTAAAAGATGGCGATGTAATGCATTTCCGTTTCAACGTTTAAATAATTTTAATATTCAAAAAGATTTAGACTCCAAAAATATAATACACCAAATTCTTGAAAATTGACTTTGGCACATAGATTGCTTTAGTAGTTTCAAATAAAATTAATCATGAAGAGATCTTTACTTTTAACAGCAGTTGTTTTCTTAATTTTTTCTTGCAGTAGTATAAAAAATACGCGAGAAGCTATTAGCAGTGGTAATTATAATAGTGCAATCAATACCGCCATTGAAAACTTAAAAAGGAACAAAGCTAAAAAAAGGAATCAGCCTTATATTCTGCTATTAGAAGAAGCTTTTACGAAAGCAACTGCTAAAGATTTAGCGCGTATCAATTTTCTAAAGAAGGATAATAATCCTGAAAAAATAGAAACTATTTTTGTCTTATATGAAAATTTGAAAAGAAGGCAAGAAATTTTAAAACCTTTATTGCCTTTATTTATTGTAGCGGAAAATAGAGATGCAGTATTTCAATTCACTAATTATGATGATGAAATTATAGCGAATAAAAATGAAATGTCAAATTATTTATATTTGAAAGCACAAAAGCTTTTCGATGCAGACAATAAATTTGATTATAGGACTGCCTATGACGATTTAGCCTATATAGAAAAAGTAAATTCTAATTTTAAAGATGTGCGGAACTTACTTATTGTTGCGCGAGAAAGAGGTTTAGATTTTGTACTTGTTTCTATGAAGAACCAAACTCAAAAAGTAATTCCCAAAAGACTAGAGGAGAATTTACTAGATTTTGACACCTACGGTTTAAATGATTTGTGGACGGTTTATCACGGGGCTAAGGATGCAAAAATAAGCTATGATTTTGGTTTGGAATTAAACTTGAGAACAATTCAAGTTTCACCAGAACAAGTGAGGGAGAGGGAAATTATCAAAGAAAAAGAGGTGAAAGATGGTTTTGAATATCTTTTAGATGAAAATGGAAATCAGGTTTTAGATAAAGAAGGTAAAAAAATTGAGGTAGATAAAATGGTATCTGTCCGTTGTGAATTATATCAATTTACACAATTTAAATCAGCGAAAGTAACAGGACAAGTGAAGTATATAGACTTGAATTCAAAGCAAACGATACAAACCTATCCAATAACAAGTGCATTTGCTTTTCAACACTCGTATGCGAACTTTAAAGGTGATAAAAGAGCCTTAGAGTCCTCTTATATCGATTTAATTAGATTGGGTGTGGTATCTTTTCCAACAAACGAACAAATGATCTATGATGCGGGCCAAGACTTAAAACAAAAACTAAAAGCAATTATTACTCGAAATACATTTAGAAATTAAATTATAAAAAACCCCAATGAAATTCATTGGGGTTTTTTATGTTCAAAAAATTAATTTTCGCAAGCGTTTTTTTGTGCATAAACTCTCAGTTAGCTCGATGCTACTAAAAGTATGTTTTCTTTTTTTATCATTGCGAGACAAGAAATATTACTCGTTTGTCATCTTATTATTATTATTATTATTATTTGACCTCGTAATTTCGCCACCAAGAACTAAAGCTGCAGAAATAATCATCAAGTTTTTAATAATGTATTGTCCCTCTAATGTAGGAAGTAAAAAATTATTCGCTTGAAAAGTTACTTCCGTAAGCACTACTAACGGCATAAAAGTTCCTACCATTTGCAAAAATAAAAGGATGATGGCTATCCGTGTCGTTTTCTTAAAGAAAAAGAAAACACCAATAACAATTTCCCAAAAGCCAATAATAATCAACCACATTTCTGGAGATCCGAAAGGCAACCAGATTACTGTTGCTTTTAACAGACCTTCTGCAGAAGAGAGCCCTAAAGGTTTTAGTATTCCGAACCAAATAAAAATGACGCCAAAAGAAAAGCGAATGGATGGAATACTTGCACTTTTCATCGTTTTTATAAATCGACTATCTAATTTGTTAAAAAGTTCTTTCATGATCGCATTTAGAATTTTAAATTCTAAGGTTATTTGTTGCAGTTATTTTAAATTTTATCAACGCTATTAGTGCAACAATGCACATTTTAGTATGATCTATTTCGTTTGACAAATTTAAATGTTTTTGCTCAAAAGATTACTAGAGAAAAGAACTATTTTTTACTCTTTTTAATCTGCATTCATACATTGGATGGTAACTTTTTCGGTGAAGTTCTATCAACGGATTGTTTAATAAAAAACAGTTGCTATTAGAAGCTATTTTAATTTTTCATGGAAGGCATCAGAACAGAAATTACAATTGATTTTTCTCGAGACAACCTTAGTTATTAAAAGGCCAAAATCCCATTGAAAATTCATTGAGATTTTTATATTGTATGCAATCTGTTTTTTAGTTCGCTATTTTTTTATAATTATAGCTGCATCCTTCGATGCAAATTACACTGGTCGGAGTTAAAGTAATATAGTTTGGTTTAAAAGTCACTTGATACCTGATGTTCCCTTCAGCGTTTTCAATATCAGTTGTAAATGTGCTACAACGATATTTTAAAATTAACTCCTTTGATGCCGTTGAGAAACTTCCTGTTGAACATGCTGAATATTTAGTTGAGGTAAAGGTTCCGTTTTCTGAAAATTTAAATTCTTCGCCATTTTCAATAGGAACTATATATTGCGGACCGCCAGAACTAATAGAGGTTTCAACTAATTTCCAATTAGTAAGTTTTCACTGTTTAAGGCGCTGCTATCTTCATTACGAACACATCCAAAGAATATAATTGTTAATAAAAAGGATATTTTAAATTTCCTTAAATTTTTCATTTGATTTTTGTTGAGACCCACTGGCTTCTTGAGACATGAAGAATGGTATTAACTTACAGAACTTATATATAGTGGATTATAATAATTAGGTATACGTTTTTTTTGCGAAGAGGGTTGTTCGCGTAAATACTTATTTAATTGCCTTTAATCCGCCTCCATAAATCGGATAGTAATTTTTTACCGTCATCTTTTTTTTTGGCTTCTTCAATAAAAAAAGGCGTTCCATCAGAAGCGACCTCAATTTTATATTTAAAAACAAAATTGCTTGCATTTGGCTGCATGCTCAATGCGCCAAAACGTAAGTCATTAAAATACAAGTGCTCGTTTTTTTTGTTGATGGTGTACCAACCTTTAGAAATGGCAATCATTCTTTTCATTTTTGGGTGTTTTGCTAAAGCGCCCAAAAGTTCATGATTTTTTGGGTACTCTGAAAATTGAATCGGATTTTTATCTAAAAAAGAAGCATATCCAATTAAGTAAGAGTTTTCAGTTGCCACGTTTGCACTCCATAAAACAGTGTTTAATGGAGTTGGTTTTGTGTTTATTGCTTTATAATTGATCTCTTGAAGCGCAAGTTCTGTTGTGAATTTTTGATACGCAAGCCCTTTTAGGAGTAGCGTCAGCACTAAATAAGAACTGCTAATAATCAAGCCTAAGTTAGTATACAAACGTCTTTTTTTAGTGTCTTTTTTTTGACGCATTGCTAAAAGTAGAAATATTAAAAAGGGAATGGTATATAAAGGATCTACGACAAATACATTTTTAAATGCCAAGCGAATGTCTAAGGGCCAAAATAACTGCGTTCCCCAAGTTGTTTGTGTGTCTAAAATAGGATGTGTAATAAAAGCCCAAAAGAAAAGCCAACCCCAATCTTTTCGGTTTTTATAGGATTCAAAACGAGTAACTATATATGCAAAAACAGGTGCAAATAGCACAGAGAAAAAGATAGAATGCGTAAATCCTCTATGAATTTCTAGCGCGCTTACGGTATCCGTAAAAAAGGAGGCCAATACATCTAAATCTGGAATTGTGCCGGCAATAGCGCCGTATAACATAGCTTTATTACCAATTTTTTTTCCTAAGACAACTTCTCCAACTGCAGCACCTAAAATTATTTGAGTTAATGAATCCAACTGATACGATTTATGTTTTTAAAGGCTTTAGTAGCTTTTTTTAAACTTCTTATTTACAGAAAAGTTAATCAAGTTCATGAAATTATCATGCACACCTAAAGTGGTTTCTAGTTCCAGCTCGCTTATTAATTTTGAAATGAGACTTGGTTCGAACTGCAAATCAGGAACAGATACATACTTTTCAAAAAGGTTTCCGATGCTTTTGTAGTACAATTGTTCAAAGGCATTCAAGTTTTTTGGCCTTTCTGTTACATATTCATAAGAATTCACATCAAAAGATTCTAAAACATCACCAACATAATTTTTATGCAATATTTGTTTGGGGTTCACAATATTCAACGCTGTTATCGTTGGGTTTAAGAAAGCATACAGAATGGCTTTCGAAACAAAATCTACAGGAACAATATTTAATCCGCTTTCTTTATCTATCCAAATTCTAAATTTTTCTTTCGATTTATGTGCGTACTTATCTAGAAACATTGCCCAAGAATAGAACACATCAAATTTTGGCGTTTCATAAAAAGGCGCGTCTATCAAGCGACCACAAATTATACTGGGCCTTAAAATTTGAGACCTTATGTTTTTAGCTTTACAAGTTTCTTTTACATATAATTCACTTTCGTACTTAGATTGTTCATATGGATTTCTAAAATCAGTAACAGTATAGTTTTCGATCGCATCCGACACTTTTTTGTCCTGAATACCAAAAGAATATGCGGTACTGATATATATAAAACGAGTAACCCTTTGTGGCAATTGTTCTAAAAGTTGTTTGGTTACTAAGTAGTTTTGCGTGTGCACTTTTTCTTTAGAATCCATCGTATGCAACAAACTCGTAGATCCTGCGCAATGTATAACGGTATCGAATGCATACGCTTCTAAGGTGTTTTTTTTGATTACAGATAAGTCACTAGAAATTACAGTAATTTTTTCTAAACATTCATCTAAGGTAAACTCATTTAAAAAAGCAGGACGAGAGGCGTCTTTTAGAATAGCTATTAAACGTTGTTGTGCAGATTTTTCGTGATCTCTGATAACCACAAAAAGATGCTGCACTGTTTTCTCAACAATAGCTTTTTGTAACCACTCAAAAATAATGTGACTTCCAACAATTCCGCTACCACCGGTTAAGAGACAATTCATAGTTTTTTTTTAATGTAAAAACCTCACAAATAGCTGAGGTTTGAAGTATTTTTAATTTATCCTTTGTAAAAAGGTAATTTTACAATCGTTGCAGGAATCGCTTTTTTACGAACCTGAATAAAAATTTGAGTTCCTGATTTTGCTGAGGTTCTGGGCACATATCCCATTCCAATTCCCTTTTGTAAACAAGGGCTCATGGTTCCAGAAGTAACTACTCCAATTACGTTTTCATCTCCATCAACGATATCATAACCATGTCTTGGAATTCCTTTTTCGTCCAATTCAAAAGCAACCAATCTTCTTTTTGGTTTCTGTTCTTTCTCTTTCGCCAATGCTTCTGCATTTACAAAATCTTTGGTGAATTTGGTAATCCAACCTAAGCCAGCTTCGATCGGTGATGTTGTGTCGTCAATATCATTACCATATAAACAATAGCCCATTTCTAAACGCAAGGTATCTCTTGCAGCTAGACCAATCGGTTTGATTCCGAATGCAGCTCCAGCTTCAAAAACTTTGTTCCAAATTTGTTCCGCATCTTCATTTTTGCAGTAAATTTCAAATCCGCCAGAACCGGTATACCCAGTTGCAGAAATAATTACATCTTCAACACCTGCAAAATCACTAATTTTAAATTTGTAAAAAGGAATATCAGCCAAATCTAAAGAAGATAGCGCTTGCATTGCTTCCACAGCTTTAGGACCCTGAATAGCCAATAAAGAATAGTCTTCAGACACATCTTTTAAATCGGCTTTAAAATCATCATTATATTTAGAAATCCAGTTCCAGTCTTTTTCAATATTAGAGGCATTGACTACTAATAAATATTCATTTTCTTTTATTTTATAGCAAAGTAAATCATCTACGATGCCGTTTTTGTCGTCTGGAAAACAACTGTATTGTGCATCCCCAATTTCTAATTTAGAGGCATCATTAGAGGTTACTTTTTGAATTAAAGCCAATGCATTTTTTCCATGCACTATAAACTCTCCCATATGGCTTACATCAAAAACACCAACAGATGCTCTAACCGTTAAATGTTCTGCGGTAACGCCTTCATATTGTACAGGCATCATATAACCAGCAAAAGGAACCATTTTTGCGTCTAATTTTTCGTGTGTTGAGTGTAATGCAATATTTTTCATGTATAGATTTCTTAAATTCGAGGCTAAATTATTGAAAAATCTGCAATTAGCAAGCACTAAAATTCTGTTAATATTTTTAACTAAAAAATAATTAATAGTACATTTGAAAAATCAATGCGTAAACCAAATTTCATGAGGTCTTTTAAAATTATCTTAGTTGTTTTTCTAATCACTTTTTCTAGTGGATTTTCCCAAATACCTACTGATTTTTTGCCAAAAGAATTTCACAAAAGCAGAAGGGATGCTTTACGTGCAAAAATGCCATTAAATTCTGTGACCGTCGTTTTCTCAAACCCGTTAAGAAATAGGGCAAATGATGTAGACTATGTATTTCATCAAGATCCTAATTTTTATTACTTAACAGGTTACAGAGAGCCAAATGCCGTTTTAGTTTTATTTTCTGAGTTTCAAACTGATGAAAATGGAGCTATTTATAATGAGATTTTATATGTGCAAGAGAAAGATGCGAGCGCAGAACAATGGAATGGAAAACGCATGGGGATCGAAGGCGCAAAAAGTGATTTAGGTTTTGAATTAGCAAAGAATGCAAATGATTTTTCGAAGTCGAACATCGATTTTAAAAAGTTCGATAGAATTTTTGTTGAAAAGTTTATGGATGATTATCGCAATTCTTCGAATAAAAGTGCCGAAGTCTTTGATTTGGTTCGCTCTTTTAAAGAAAGGGCAGGCTATAATGCGAAAAACTTCTTGTCTCCTATGAAAAAACAAATCTATGAGTTGGTGAAGACTACAACCATAGAAAACAGTGCAAATGTTGCGCAAATAATTGGTCGTGCTATTGCTTACGATTCTTCTTTAGCGAATGATGAAGATTTAATGCAGTTCAAAGAAGCTACAGATGCTGTTTTAAGAAAAGAATTGCAAGAGAAAATTACACTAAAATTAGTGGCTAAAACAACGATTGATATCTCTTTTTTACCAAGGATATTGGCAACATTAAGAGAGGTGAAAACAACGGAAGAGTTAAAACTTTTAACCAAGGCAGTTCGAATTTCTGCTGTGGGTCAAATAGAAGTGATGAAAGCGATGAAAACCCATATGTCTGAAACAGAGCTACAGGGAATTCACGAATTTGTGTATAAAAAATACGGTGCGGCATTTGAAGGGTATCCTTCTATCGTTGGTGCTGGAAACAATGGTTGTATTTTACATTATATAGAAAACAACAAAACAAAAGTTGGAAATGAGCTGGTATTGATGGATTTAGGAGCAGAATATAGAGGGTACACAGCAGATGTAACTCGGACAATTCCGGCAAATGGAATTTTTACCAAAGCACAAAAAGAAATTTACGATATTGTGTTTGATGCGCAAGAGGCGGGGATTGCTTTGTACACCATTGGAGGAAGTATGTCAGCGCCTAATCAAGCAGCAATAAAAATAATTAGCAAGGGTTTATTTGCTTTAGGAATTGTAAAATCTGTAGATGAAAAGCATCCTTATTTTCCGCATGGTACTTCGCATCATATTGGTTTAGATGTGCACGACCCAGGAAATTACGGTAATTTTGAAGAAAACATGGTGGTTACTATGGAGCCAGGAATTTATATTCCTGAAGGAAGTAATTGTGATGAAAAATATTGGGGAATCGCCATTCGAATAGAAGATGATATCTTGGTAACTAAAAACGGACCTGTTAACCTGTCTAGTGAAGCACCAAGAACAGTGAGTGAAATTGAAGCAATGATGTCTAAAAAATCTGTTTTAGATGCATTTATTTTACCAGATTTAGACAAATAATGAGCAAAACAGCAATACTTTTAGGAGCTACAGGTTTCATAGGTGGTCTTCTTTTAGAGAGATTAATAGCAGATGTCTCTTACGAAAAAATTAAACTTTTTTCGCGAAGCTCTGCTCATATAACTTCGCCTAAAGTAGCGGAACACCTTGTAGATTTAGGAAGTCTAGAGGCTACTAAAGATCAATTTTTTGCAGATGAAGTTTTCTGTTGCATTGGCACCACAGCTGCAAAAACAAAAGATAAAAACAAGTATAAATCTATTGATTACGGGATTCCTGTGGCTGCTGCAAAACTTGCCAAACAAAATAACATCAATACGTTTATAGTGCTTTCTTCGATGGGTGCAGACGTATCAAGTTCCGTTTTTTACAGCAAGACAAAAGGTGAGATGGAGCGAGATGTATTGGCGCAAAAGATACCGCAAACATTTATTTTAAGACCTTCTTTAATTGGTGGACGCAGAGAAGAGTTTAGGTTGGGTGAAAAAATCGGAAAAATATTTATGACGGCATTAAATCCTTTTCTTATCGGTAGCTACGAAAAGTATAAAATAATTAATCCTGAGACCATTGCAAACTGCATGACGGTGCTTGCTAAGAATCCTGTAAATGAAACGATTATTAGTTCAGATAAAATTGTAACGATTACTAAATCAATAAAATAATGAGCGGACAACAGCTTAACAATCCATTACACGGAATAAAACTAGCCACTATCTTAGAACAATTGTTCCGAGAATATGGTTGGGAAGAATTAGGGGATACTTTAAATATCAATGCCTTTAAAAATAATCCTACCTATAAATCGAGTTTAAAATTTTTGAGAACTACACCTTGGGCAAGAGAAAAGGTAGAGCAATTTTATTTAAAAAATATGATTGATTAGTATCTTTTTATGAGTCATTGCAAGTCATTTTTGTAGTTAGAAGCGGTAATTACTCTTCATAAAAAAATAGTATCCTTAAATAAGTAATAAAAAAGATGCCGTTTTAACCAGGGCTGAACTAGTTTGCTTGTATTTTTCATTCCGAATTAAGAGTAATTTGTTTTCAATTCGATTTTACGCAAATAAACGAAATTTGCTCTAGAAAATTAGGTACTTATAATTTGAAGGACCAGCTCTTTGGTCAAGGGTCTTCCGTTGGCTATTTTCTTAATGTTGTCAAAAGTGAAAACGAAATTACAGCCTGCTTTATAGGCAGAACAACCGTAGCCTGTAGTTCCTTTTAGTACGTTTCCTCTTTTACATTTTGGACAGGTAATCTTTTCGGATTCTTGATTTCCTGACTGCACTTGAGGTAAACTCTTCGCTTCTAACTTTAAATTGAAATTTTCATCGAATCGTATCAAGCCTTCTACTGATCCAGTATTCGTTTTAAAACCTTTTAAGTTGGTTGTGCAGCCTTTGTCTAATAATCGGATTAACTGATTTTCAGAGACTTTTTTTCCGTAAATTTCAAACGGAATCTTTACATGGCAGTTATTTTTGTATTCAGAACAGCCATAAGCAGAAGAACCTTTTAACAGTGTTCCTTTTTTACATTTCGGACAGGTTTTTCCTAAAACTTGTTTCTTCGTTTTTGTGGCTATTTTCGGTTTTGGTTGAACAGCTTGCTTTGCTTCATTAGCAACAACTGAAGAAATTCTTTTTTTAGAAGTATTAGAACGGACTTCAGCAACCAGTTCGTCCACCATTTTTTTCATATTGTTAATGAAAGCACCCGCATTAAATTCACCTCTTTCAATTTCCTTCAAACGTTTTTCCCAGCGTCCAGTTAATTCAGCGGATTTTAATAATTCGTTGTCAATAATATCAATTAAATCAATTCCTGTTTGCGTAGGTAAAACTAATTTTTTCTTGCGTTCAATGTACTTTCTTCGAAATAAAGTTTCAATAATACTCGCTCTGGTAGACGGTCTTCCAATTCCGTTTTCTTTCATGAGCTCGCGCATTTCGTCATCGTCAACTTGCCTTCCAGCAGTTTCCATCGCACGCAGTAAGCTTGCTTCCGTAAAATTCCTTGGCGGTTTTGTCTCCTTCTCTAAAAATGAAGGTTCATGTGTTCCTTTTTCACCTTTTACAAAAGAAGGCAGTGTAAGTTGTTCATTTAATTCTTTCTTAAGTTTACTTTCTTCAGTTTCAAAAGCAACGCGCCAACCTTTGGTTATAATTTCTTTGCCGGTTGTTTTAAAAGGAACCTCAGCAGCTTTTCCAATAACAGCTGTGTTAGACACATCTGAATCTGGGTAAAAAGCACCAATAAACCTTCGGGTTATAATATCATATACTTGTTGCTGATTGTATTGCAAGTTGCCTTGGATACCTGTTGGAATTATGGCGTGATGATCGGTCACTTTTTTATCATCAAAAACACGTTTCGATTTCTTTATTTTACTTTCTAAAAGGGGCTTTGTAAGTTCGCTGTAATTCGTCAGTTTTGACAAAGTTCCTGCAATTTTTGGATATACATCATTCGGTAAAAAAGTAGTATCTACTCTTGGATACGTCACTACTTTCATCTCATATAATTTCTGAACCATTTTTAAGGTCTCATCGGCAGAGAAGCCAAATTTATTATTGCAGTATACCTGCAAACCTGTTAAATCAAAAAGTTTTGGAGCGTATTCCTTTCCTTTCTTTTTGGTAACAGCGGTGATCTCAAAATCAGATTCTTTAACTTTATTGGCTAAAACCTGTCCATCTTCTTGTTTTAGAAAACGTCCTTCTTCATAATTAAATAGCGTATTTCTATACGTTGTTTGAAGTTCCCAATAAGGCTGTGGTTTAAAGTCGGTGATTTCTTTAAATCGATTTACAATCATTGCTAGGGTAGGAGTTTGCACTCTACCAACAGACAAAACTTGCTTGTAACCGCCAAATTTCACCGTGTATAAACGTGTTGCATTTAAGCCTAAAAGCCAATCACCTATGGCTCGAGAATATCCTGCATAATACAAATTATCATAGTTTGCCGCTGGTTTTAAGTTTTTAAAACCTTCTTTAATAGCTTCCTCTGTCAATGAAGAAATCCACAAACGTTGCACATCTCCTTTATAATTGCATTGGTTAATTACCCAGCGTTGAATGAGTTCTCCTTCTGTTCCTGCATCCCCACAATTGATTACAACAGATGCTTTTTCGAATAAAGATTTTACAATATTAAATTGTTTTTTAATACCAGCATCACCCGTAACTTTCGTGTCAAAACGCTCTGGCAACATGGGCAGGTTGTTTAAATCCCAACTTTTCCAATGTGGTTTGTAGTCTTTAGGCTCTAAAAGTGTGCACAAATGACCGAATGTATACGTAACCGCATAGCCATTGCCTTCGTAGTAGCCGTCACGTTTTGTGTTGGCTCCCAGTATGGAAGCAATTTCTCTAGCGACACTTGGCTTTTCGGCAATACAGACTTTCATTGGTTATTTTTGATGGTTGAAAAGTAAGGAAATATTTAACATTTTTACTGTAAAGTTAATAAGTTAAATAACTATTTAACTAAAGCCAATTGAATCCGTTTTCTTACAACATCTACTTCTAAAACTTTTACTATTATTTGTTGTTGTAAATTCACAATTGCATTTACATCTTTTACAAAAGTATCGGATAAATTAGATACGTGAATCAAACCACTTTCTTTGGTTCCAATATCAACAAAACAACCAAAATTGGTGATATTATTTACAATTCCAGGTAGCATTTGACCAATTCTTAAATCCGCAATTGTTTTAATCGCAGCATCAAAAGAAAATACTTTTGCTTTTGCTCTTGGATCCACACCAGGCTTTTCTAATTCTTTAATAATATCTTGAAGCGTCGGTAAACCAATGGTTTCAGAGGTGTATTTTTCTAAAGAAATTGTTTGTAGCACTTCTTTATTTCCTATAAATTCAGAAACACTTTTCTTTAAATCTTTTGCCATTTCATCAACCAATCCGTAACTTTCTGGATGCACACCAGAATTGTCTAACGGATTTTTTCCACTTTTAATCCTTAAAAAACCAGCAGCTTGCTCAAAAGCTTTTCCTCCTAAACGAGGGACTTTTTTTATGGCTGCTCTGGCGGTAAACGAACCATTTTCATTTCTATAATTTACAATATTTTCTGCAATTTTTGGACCAATTCCAGAAACGTAACTCAATAAGGATTCACTGGCAGTATTTATATTTACACCAATGGTATTTACACAACTTTCTACAACGGTATCTAAAGATTTTTTTAGTTTGGTTTGATCTACATCGTGCTGATATTGTCCAACGCCAATCGATTTTGCATCAATCTTTACCAATTCAGCTAAAGGGTCTTGTAATCTTCTTCCGATGGAAACAGATCCACGCACAGTAACATCGTAATCTGGGAATTCGTCTCGCGCAATTTTTGATGCAGAATAAATAGAAGCGCCTGCTTCACTTACCACAAAAACATCCAATCTGTTTTTAAACTGAACCTTTTTAATCAGTTGTTCTGTTTCTCTTGATGCAGTTCCGTTGCCAACAGCGATGGCTTCAATTTTATGAGCTTCTGCTAATGAGCTAATTTTCTTAATAGCCTCTATGGTTTGGTTTTGGGGTGGATGCGGAAAAATAGTTTCATTGTGTATTAAAGCTCCCTGTTCATTCAAGCATACAATTTTACATCCAGATTTGAATCCAGGATCGATAGCAAGAATTCTTTTTTCACCTAAAGGAGCGCCTAAAAGTAATTGTTTTAGATTTTTAGTAAAAACGATAATTGCAGCCTCATCTGCCTTCTCTTTTACGCTTGATACCGCTTCATTTGACAAAGACGGGAATAAAAGGCGTTTAAAAGCGTCTTTAATTGCTAATTGAATTTGAGTTGAACATTCGTTTTGAGAGCGAATAATTCGATCTTCCATTTTTTGAAGAGCACTCTCAGTATCGATTTCTATTTTCACACGGATAAAGCCTTCACTTTCTGCTCTTAAAATGGCTAAAAAACGGTGCGATGGAATTCTTTTTAAAGATTCTTGCCAATCGAAATAATCTTTAAATTTTTGCGCTTTTTCCTCCTCAGCTTTACT
>Ga0307998_1000867_pt1 | contig 16790 bp, 19 predicted proteins | sample Davwhametageno37_FD_203147 | JGI IMG/M metagenome (GOLD analysis project Ga0307998, IMG submission 203147) | Marine microbial communities from Davis Island wharf, Antarctic Ocean - #37 | ecosystem: Environmental > Aquatic > Marine > Unclassified | place: Antarctic Ocean: Davis Island wharf... | reverse complement strand
AATCTATTGCAGAAAATATCACAAAAAAATTATCAATGTATATCCTTAGGTCAAATGTTAAATTGGACTTAGATCCAGATGAATTAATGTATTTTGGTTTATACGCAAATAATCAAGATGGGCAATTAGATTTATTCAATAATTTACCAAAAAATGAAATGGAATCTATAAATGAAAAATCTTTAATTATAATTAAACTTCACAGTGATGGGTTAAGGGTAATTATTGTTGGTAACAAAAATAATTGTATGGATTTGATTGAAAATAATTCTGATGAATTAGAAAAGAAAGACTTTAACGCTTGGTCTTCTCATAATATTCAATCAGGCATTCCGAATATCTTTCATGAAACACAAGCAACATTTATTCCACAATCAATTAATTTAGACATAATTGATGCTATTAATTTTAAAAAAGGCTGTTACACCGGACAAGAAATTGTTGCGCGTACTCATTACTTAGGAAAACCAAAAAGAAGAATGTATAAAGCATCCTTTAAGAGTGAATCGCAGCCTTTGTATGGTGATGCCTTAGTGGATGGTGAAGATTTAGTTGGGCAAGTTGTGGATATTGCTCGCACGGACAATGAGAAATTTGTTTTGTTGATTGAAGCACGTATTAATTCGGAATTAAATAATCTAACATTAAATGGTATTAATGTTGATATTAGTAAGTCTGAAATAGAAAAATTTAAGCTAGATTAAAATATTTTTTTATTGTTTAGCTTTATTTATTACCTGAAAATAAGTCTCACCTTTTTTTATCATACCAAGCTCCTCTCTTGCTCTTTCTTCGATTGCATCTGTTCCTTTTTTCAAATCATTTACCTCTGCTCTTAAGGCATTATTTTTCTTTTTTAACTCGTTATTAATTTTTTTCTGGACCTCGTACTTACTTGTTAACTGAAAAACATTATACCAGCCGCCCCTTCCAGCCCACAACGGGTATTGGATTAGTAAGATTAACAAAATGAAAATAACGGTGAGTGATCTCAAGTTCTTTTATCTATTTGATAAAAAGCAGATAAACCAGCATAGGCAACTTTTTCATCTAAATATTCTTCAATTCTTAACAACTGATTATATTTTGCAATTCTCTCAGAACGAGACATAGAGCCAGTTTTTATTTGCATGGCATTCATTGCTACCGCTATATCTGCAATTGTTGTATCCTCCGTCTCACCTGATCGATGTGAGATCACAGAGGTATACCCTGCATGCTTCGCCATCTTTATAGTCTCAAATGTTTCTGATAATGTTCCAATTTGATTGACTTTGATTAATACAGAATTTGCTACTTTCTTCTCAATTCCTTCTTTAAGGATTTTAGGATTCGTGACAAATAAGTCATCCCCTACTAGCTGAATATTCTTTCCTAACTTTTCTGTTAGCACTCCCCATCCTTCCCAGTCAAACTCACTCATACCATCTTCTATACTAATAATTGGATATTTATCACACCAGGTTGCTAAGTAGTCTGTCATTTGAGAAGAATTTAAGGATATTTTCTCTGAATCCAAATAGTAGTTATCATCCTTAAAAAATTCTGTGCTTGCGCAGTCAATCCCTAAAAATACCTGCTTTCCAGGTTCATATCCAGCCATCTCAATTGATTCCATAATTAATTGTAATGCAGCTTCATTAGAGTTCAAATTTGGAGCAAATCCTCCCTCATCGCCAACGGTTGTAGCTAAATTATTTCTATTTAAGTTTTCCTTTAGGGCATGAAAAATTTCTGCACCACATCGAATAGCGTCTGAAAATGTTTTAAGTCCAGCAGGTATGATCATAAACTCCTGAATATCGACATTATTATCAGCATGTGCGCCCCCATTAATAATATTCATCATTGGAGTCGGCATACTATATGGGCCATCAGGATTTAAAAATTCAAATAAGTGCTTTTTCTGGCTTACAGCACCAGCATGCGCAGCGGCCATGGATACTGCCAAAATAGCATTTGCACCTAAATTTGACTTATTCTCCGTTCCATCTAATTCAAGCATAATACTGTCAAGGTCTTCTTGATTCTCTACGGACTTACCTTTCAAGGCTGGAGCGATAATATTATTAATATTATTAATGGCTTGGCTCACCCCCTTACCCAGGTAGACAGATTTATCGTTATCTCTAAGCTCAATAGCTTCCTTACTTCCAGTGGATGCACCTGACGGGACTGATGCTATACCAATTGAGCAATCATTAAGCTCTACTTCAGCTTCCACGGTTGGATTTCCCCGCGAGTCAATAACCATTCGTCCTCGAATACCCTGTATCGCCTTCATTTTAACTTCCTAACTAAAATAATTTTTTTGACTTAACTGTGTAATCAAGTTCTTTAAGAACTTCAAGTAATTCTTTCATATGCTTCAAAGGAACTGCGTTAGGACCGTCCGATAAAGCCTCTTTGGGATTCGGATGGGTTTCCATAAAAATTCCTGATATTCCACACGAAACTGCTGCTCTTGCTAAAAGAGGGACAAATTCGCTTTGCCCACCACTTCTATCTCCCTGACCCCCTGGTTGCTGCACAGAATGCGTAGCATCAAATACCACTGGGCAATTAGTTTCTCTCATGATTGATAAACTCCTCATGTCTGAGACCAAAGTATTGTAACCAAAAGATGCTCCTCTCTCACAAACCATAATATTATCTTTTCCGCCATTTGCATCCTTAGCTTTTTGAGCTACCTGCTTCATATCATGAGGAGCTAGAAACTGGCCTTTTTTTATATTCACTGGCTTGCCCGATTTTGCTACCGCCGAAATAAAATCAGTTTGTCGGCATAAGAATGCTGGAGTTTGAAGAACATCAACGACACTCGCAACCGCTTCAATTTGAGATATATCATGTATATCAGTTAAAATAGGGACTTCTATTTGCTTTTTAACCAAATCTAAAATTCTCAAACCCTCATCAATACCAAACCCACGGAATGTTTTATTTGAACTTCTATTTGCTTTATCAAAAGAGGATTTAAAAATAAAAGGGATATTTAAATTATCACACATCTCCTTTAGTTTTCCAGCCACGTCTATAGTCATGGATTCTGACTCAATGACGCAAGGCCCAGCTATTAAAAATAGGGGTTGGTCTAGTCCTGCATTGAAGTGACATAATTTCATTGTTCAACCTTTTTGATAAGATAATGCAGCATTAATAAATGATAAAAATAATGGGTGAGAAACTTTTGGATTTGATGTAAATTCTGGATGAAATTGACAGCCAAAGAACCATGGATGATCCTCTTTTGAGAGCTCTACGATCTCACATAAATTCTCAGATGGCGTTCTAGATGAAACAACTAAACCTGCTTGTATTAACTGATCTACATATGAATTATTGACTTCATAGCGATGTCGATGTCTTTCGTTTACTTCAGACCCATAAATATCATAGGCCAAAGTATCTTTTATTATTGGTGCTTTTTGAGCCCCTAATCGCATTGTTCCACCTAGATCTGAATTTTCATCTCTTTTTATTAATTCACCTTCGGCAGTTTTCCATTCAGCTATTAATCCAACGACTTTATGCTTCGAAAGATTATCAAATTCTGTACTATTCGCATTGGACAGCCCTGCTTTGTTTCTTGCATATTCGACTACCGCTAGTTGCATACCCAAACAAATCCCCAGAAATGGAATCTTATTTTCCCTGGCAAATTGAATTGCTTTTATTTTTCCCTCTGTTCCCCTGACACCAAAACCACCAGGAATCAAAATTGCATCAACATTTTTTAACTCATTAATTCCTTTCTGTTGAATTTTTTCGGAATCAATAAATTGAATTTTAACCTTGGCGTTGTTATGAAATCCAGCATGAATTAAAGCCTCGGTTAATGACTTGTAAGACTCAGTTAAATCAACATACTTCCCAACGAATGCGACATTAATCAATTCATTCGCACCATCTAACAACTTAATAATTTTTTTCCACTGTGCAAGATCAGCTTTTTTTGGATTGATATTTAATTTTTCGCATACAATTACGTCCATTGATTGCTCATGCAACATCGTTGGAATACGATAAATGGAATCTGCGTCAGTCGCCGAGATAACGGCTTTAGTTGCTACATTTGTAAATAAGGCAATTTTATCTCTCTCTTCTTGGGGAATCGGTCGCTCTGATCGGCATAACAATATATCTGGCTGAATACCAATCTCTCTCAATTCTTTTACAGAGTGCTGAGTAGGTTTTGTCTTAAGCTCTCCAGCCGTTGCAATCCAAGGCAATAGAGTTAAATGTATATAGCAAACATTATCTCTGCCTTCTTCAAAACCCATTTGTCGAATAGCCTCTAAAAATGGCAGTGATTCAATATCTCCAACCGTTCCCCCGACTTCAATGATTGCAATATCAGAATCTTTCGCGCCATTCCTTATATGCAGCTTTATCTCATCAGTGATATGAGGGATTACCTGAACTGTTTTACCAAGGTACTCACCTCTTCTCTCTTTCTTAATTACACTATCGTAGATTTGACCTGTTGTGAAATTATTTTTCTTTGTCATTTTTGAAGATATAAATCGTTCATAATGACCTAAGTCAAGATCAGTTTCTGCGCCATCATTTGTTACAAAAACTTCTCCATGTTGAAATGGACTCATTGTTCCAGGATCGACATTAATGTAAGGATCCAGTTTTAGCATCGTCACATTCAAATCTCGAGATTCTAGAATTGCTCCGAGACTAGCGGCAGAAATACCCTTACCAAGAGAGGAAACTACACCGCCAGTTACAAAAATATATTTGGTCATTAGAAGGCATCTTTAAAAATTTGCAGACGATATAGGATTTTACTTTAAAGCCTTAAGTCTCACAATGAATAGTTTAATCTTTTGACCATTCTCCATAAGTTTTAAATTTATTAATTACCTCGAGCATTTGACTATTATTTAATAATTTCGGGGTACCAATCATTTTTGCTTGAACATAAAGCTGTGCAAGATGCTCGACTTCAATAGCAATATTAATGGCTTCATTCAAATCTTTACCTATTGCAATCATGCCATGATTAGAAATGAGACATGCTTTCCTTTGCTCCATTGCAGAAATAATATTATTAGACAACTCCTGCGTCCCAAACAATGCGTAATCAGAGCACCTAATGGAATCTCCGCCTGCAACTGCTATCATGTAGTGAAAAGAGGGAATACCCTCCCCCAACACACTTAATGTACTTGAAAAAACTGAGTGTGTATGAACAATCGCATTAACATCATCTCTTGAAGCATAAATATCTCGATGAAAGAGCCATTCAGATGATGGCTTATAATTGCTTTCTGATCCAGTGACCTTGCCGTCAATACCTAATTCCACCATTGAACCTGCATCTACATTTTCTAAATTAACACCGCTAGGTGTAATAATAAAAGCATTATTACTTCTACAACTTAAATTGCCTGTAGCCCCATGATTCAAACCTTGTCGGCTTAGTATTAGCGAAGATTGAAATAAATCTTCTTGTTGCGATATTTCTTTTTTCATAATAAAAGCGTTCCTATAGATTCAGGATTAGAACTTCCTTTTTCACAGATTATCTTTGAAATATATTCAGGAGGCGTTATATCAAAAGCTGGATTATATGCATTAGACAATCCAATTTTAACCTCTGAAATTATCCCATCATTATTCATCCCTTTAATTCTAAGTAACTCATCAGGGTCCCTGCATTCTATCTCAAATGGCTGGTGCTCTCCCATGAAGTTTTTGTCTACAGTGCTTAATGGAGCAGCTACATAAAAAGGAATATTGTGAGCTTTTGCTGCCAGTGCTTTTAGATAAGTCCCTATCTTATTGCAGACCTGCCCATCTATTGATATGCGATCAGCACCAACTATTACGCAATCAACCTTACCCTGCTGCATTAACAAACCCCCAGTATTATCTGAAATAACGGTATGCGGTATTTTGGCCTGAGTTAACTCCCAGGCTGTAAGGTTCATTCCTTGATTGCGAGGTCTAGTCTCATCTACCCAAACATGAATATCGACACCCTCTTCAAATGCTTGGTATATTGGACTGAGGGCAGTGCCGTGATCAATAGTAGCTAACCAGCCTGCATTACAGTGGGTTAAAATATTAAGTGGGGAACTTTTTATCTCTTTTAACAATGGCAAGCCTGCCCTTCCAATATTTTTGTTGGTTTTAATATCTTCCTCAGCTAATTCGTTAGCATAACTCCACGCGACATTTGCTCTATGATTGAAGTCATAACCCTTCAAATGCTTCAACATTTTATTTACTGCCCATGCTAAGTTAACTGCAGTAGGTCTTGATTCCTTGAGAGAAATAGCCGCCTTCATAAGCGACTGATCCGAAGAATCATTATTCATTGCTAATGCAATTCCGAAAGCAGATGTTACCCCTATTAATGGCGCACCTCTGACTTGCATAAATTTGATAGCTTGGATAACATCCTCAAGGCTCTTAAGATCGATTAATTTAAACTCAAATGGCAGAGTCGTCTGATCAATTATTGTGACTCTAGTGAAGTCACTAGAGGCTTCTATCGTCCTGTGGAATTTTCCTTCAACAAACATAGTTTAATCCTAAGTAAAATTATCGTATATTTCATCCACAATATCTGTGGATAACATTGTGAATTAAAGTTATATAAATTTGCAAGCATTGAATTCTAAAGGAGTTTTTTTAATCGCTTAATTTTTAATCGTTAAAAAAAACCTTTTAAAACAATAACTTAATATATGTCATTGAGAACATTAGATTTTTTCTCAAATGTTAATGAATGAGTTGAGGTCATGTGTATAACTTACCTAATCTTGGTAGTACTTGGAAGGTATTTTTACTGATAATTTTAGCCATTTTAAGGGTATCCAGGCCCCTTAATTGCGCTAAAAATATTCCAATTTTCTTTAATTCTTTGGGTTGGTTTTGCTGACCTCTTTTCAGCCAAAACGGTGGCATATCTGGTGAGTCTGTTTCTAGTACAATAGATTCGATGGGAAGCTCTTTAGCCAACCTCTGAATATGCTTCGCTCTAGGATAAGTCATTGCCCCACCAAATCCTAATTTAAACCCCAAATCAATAAATTGATAAGCCTGTTGATTGCTGCCATTAAATGCATGAGCTATCCCACCCCTAACTTTGTGACGGCGTAAGTGCTTTAAAACAATATCAACAGCACTCCTTGTATGTAAAATTACTGGTAAATCATATTTAATGGCAAGTTTTAATTGGGATACTAAAAAATATTCCTGCTTATTAATATTGTCTTTTCTAACAAATAGGTCTATTCCAATTTCACCAATTGCAACTGGTAAGCTGTTCTTAACGAAATCTGATAATTTAATGAGATTAGTCTCATTAATTTTATCGATATACATTGGATGAAAGCCTAATGCGTATGAAAGAGTATCATATTGCCCAGCTAAATCGTGAACACGAGATAAATTCGCTGGGCTAACCGATGGGATAATAATATTACTTATTTGAGATTTTCTTGCAGATTCTAATGCTTTTTTAATTGATGGTATGGGGAAAAAATCTAAGTGGCAATGACTGTCAATCCACATTTTTTATCTTATTACTCTAGACTGTATTCTAAGGTCACAACCCACACATCTAACGTCATGTAATTTTAGATGAATTTTATTTTCAATTGATTTTAAGGTGGGGTTATTAAACATCGGGTTTGCATTTCCCCCAAGCAAAATTGGAGCCATATAAGCTATCAACTCATCTATTAAGCCTAACTCCAGGAAGGAACCGTTTAAATTTGGTCCGGCCTCGATCCATAGGTTATTAATTTCAATTTGAGATAAATACTCCATAAGTTTATGAAGATTAATTCTTTTGTTAATTAATGGTAGCTGAAGGGTCCGAACTTTTAAGTCTGTAAATAATTTAAGCTTATTCTTTGGATCGTCCCCATAAATTAATAATACATTTTCTTGAGTTAAAATTTTCGAATTAAGATTTATGGAGAGGTTACTGTCCAAAATTATTCTCAATGGTTGTTGTTGCTCAGAAATATGACGTACCGTTAAATTTGGGTTGTCATTATTAACTGTCCCTACTCCAGTTAAAATTGCGCAGGACTTCTCCCTCCATACTTGAACATCTTTTCTTGAATCTTCAGATGATATCCATTGACTTTCTCCGCTTACTAGACTTGTTCTTCCATCTAGCGAGGTAGCAATTTTTGATCGGATATAAGGGCGGCTCAAAGTCATTCTAGAAATAAAGCCAAGATTAATTTCTTTTGCCTGCTCTATTAATATGTCTGTGATAACCTCAATATTGTTTTCTCTTAATATCGAAATACCTTTTCCCTTCACTAAAGGATTAGGGTCCTTCATTGCGATAAAAACCCGCTTAATTCCTGCTGATATAATACTCTCGATACATGGAGGTGTTCTTCCATAATGAGCACATGGCTCTAGAGTGACGTACAAATCAGCATTACGAGAAAGTTCGCCAGCTTCCTTGAGTGCTATTATTTCAGCGTGCATCCCACCTGCTTTTGAGTGGTAGCCTTGGCCAATAATATTGTTTTCTCGAACAATAATACAACCAACCGATGGGTTAGGCTTTGTTGTCCCCGCGCCTTTAATTGCCAGGCTAAGTGCCTGACTCATAAAACTATAAATCAGCGACTCTTCTTTCAACGGTTAATCAAGATCTTTAATGGCATCGTTAAAATCCTCGACATCAGAAAAGCTTCTATAAACCGAAGCAAATCTTATGTAAGCTACCTTGTCTAGTTTTTTTAATTCATACATAACAATCTCCCCCATATCTCTTGAAAAAATTTCTCTATCCCCCTTAGCTAAAATTTTAGTTACAATACTTTCAACAGCTTGATCGATAAATTCAATGGGTACAGGTCGCTTATGTAGGGCTCTTTTAAATGAGTGGAGTAACTTATCCCTACTAAAATCTTCTCGCTTTCCATCTTGCTTTACTACTTGAGGTAGCGATAGCTCTACATGCTCATAGGTCGTAAATCTTTTCTCACAATTAGAACAACGGCGCCTCCGCCTAATAGAATTTCCCTGCTCATTGACTCGCGAATCAATGACTTGCGTATCTGCTTCTGAGCAAAAGGGACATTTCATAAATTAATTAACCGTATACGGGAAATTCTTTAGTTAGCTGGCTTACCTTATTCCTAACTAACTTTATATTATTTTCATTATCTGGTTGGTCCAAAACATCTGCAATATAATCTGCTACCATTTTAGATTCCTCCTCTTTAAATCCTCTAGTTGTAATTGCTGGTGTTCCTAGACGAATTCCTGAGGTTACAAACGGGCTTTCTGGATCGTTTGGGATTGAATTTTTATTCACAGTAATATGAGCTTTTCCTAATAAAATATCAGCAGCTTTTCCTGTTAAATTTTTGGGACGTAAATCCACAAGAAATACATGAGACTCTGTTCGACCTGAGATAATTCGATAACCTCGAGCCTGGAGCGCTGCTACCATCGCCTGAGCATTTTTAATTACTTGTCCCTGATAAATCTTAAAATCTGGCTTAAGAGCCTCTAGAAATGCGGTAGCTTTTCCTGCAATCACATGCATTAATGGCCCACCTTGAATCCCCGGAAATACATAAGAATTAATAATTTTCTCATACTCCGGCTTCGCAATGATAAATCCTCCACGGGGACCTCTTAGTGATTTATGGGTGGTTGAAGTGACAAAATCAGCAAAAGGAACTGGGTTCGGATAAACTCCTCCAGCAATTAAGCCTGAATAGTGTGCCATATCAACCATGAAATAAGCACCTATTTTCTTTGCAATTTGAGACATTTTTTCCCAATCAAATCTTAAGGCATAAGCAGATGCCCCACCAATAATTAGTTTGGGCTTAAATTCTAACGCTAATTTTTCCATTTCATCGTAATCAATTTCTTCATTTTTATTGAGTCCATAAGGAACAATATTAAATAATTTCCCAGAGAGGTTTGCAGGAGATCCATGAGTTAAATGTCCGCCATGTCCAAGATTCATTCCCATAATTGTGTCTCCTGGCTTTAGAACAGAAAAATAAACTGCTTGATTAGCCTGGCTACCAGAATGTGGCTGGACATTAACATACTCAGCTCCGTACAATTCCTTAAGTCTATCAATAGCTAACTGCTCAACTACGTCAACAAACTCACACCCACCATAGAATCTTCTGCCAATATAGCCCTCTGCATATTTATTAGTTAATTGCGATCCCTGTGCCTCCATAACGGCTGGACTGGTATAGTTTTCTGATGCAATTAACTCAATATGAGCTTCTTGTCGTTCATTTTCATTAATAACTTGATCCCATAATTCTGGGTCAGTTTGCTTTAAATTTTGGTTTTTATTAAACATAGTTAGTAAATAAGGTTGAAAATATTATTTTATCATGGCTAGACCATTAAATTTTATGTAACGATTTAGTCTAGAATATAATTTTAAGTAAAAACGTTGGAGCTATGGTTTATTATTTAGTTCTAAAATTAGAAATAAAAGGGAAATTATGAAGTGGACTGACACACAAGAGATAGCAGAAAAACTATTTGATCTAAATCCAGAATTAGATCCTAAGACCATTCGATTTACTGATTTATTCAAATGGATTATTGAGTTAGAAGGATTTGATGATGACCATAGTAAGTGCGGTGAAAGATTACTAGAGGGTATTCAATTGGCGTGGATAGATGAATATGAATAATTTACCTGAGCCTAATATTTTTAAGGCTTATGATATACGCGGGGTTGTAGATAAAACTCTAACAATAGAAACTGTAGAACAAATTGGTAGAGCTTTGGGAAGTTATGCCGCCAAGAAGAAACAAAAAAAAATCTGTGTGGGTTACGATGGAAGACTATCAAGCCCAAAATTAAGCAATGTATTAATATCTGGGTTACTTTCAACCGGTATTGATGTCGTTAATATTGGTCTAGTTACAACCCCAATGTTGTATTTTTCTACACATCTCCTTGAAACACATACAGGAGTAATGATTACTGGAAGCCATAACCCACCTGAATATAATGGACTCAAGATGATGGTCGCTGGAGTAACCCTCTCATCAGATGATATTCAGCTTTTATATCATAGAATTATTGATAAAGATTTTCATTGTGGAAAGGGAGAGCTTTACCATCAAGAAATTAAAAGTAATTACCTAAATAAAATAAAAGAAAATATTCAACTACAAAGATCGATGGAAATATCTATAGATTGCGGAAATGGTTCAGCTGGAGTGTGTTCGGAAGAATTATTTTCTGGTTTGGGCGTTAAGGTAAATTCTCTTTTTTGTAATGTTGATGGTAATTTTCCTAATCATCATCCAGACCCTTCTAACCCAAAAAACCTAATTGACCTTCAGCAGAATCTAAAAAAGACAAGTAGTGAGTTAGGTTTAGCATTTGATGGAGATGGGGATCGGTTAGGTGTCGTAACAAAATCAGGCGAAATTATTTACCCCGATCGACAGCTTTTACTTTTTGCTGAAGATGTTTTAGCCAATAATCCAGGGGCTACTGTTATTTTTGATGTCAAATCTACGCGGCATCTGTTTAAGTGGATTAAGGATAAAGGTGGCATTCCAATGATTTGGAAAACTGGCCACTCGTTAATCAAGGCAAAAATGAAAAAAGAATCTGCACTTCTTGCCGGAGAGATGAGCGGGCACACTTTTTTTGCTGATCGTTGGTATGGCTTTGATGATGGATTATATGCTGGAGCAAGGTTATTAGAAATATTAAGTAAATATAGCAATCCCTCGGAGATCCTTGAGGCACTTCCTAAGGGATTTAGTACCCCAGAAATTAATATTAAACTTGATGAGGGAGCTCAGCATAAATTAATCAAAAAACTTCAAAAAGAAGCAAGGTTTGAAGATTCATTGGAAGTTATTATGATTGACGGCTTAAGGGTTGAGTATAAAAATGGATTTGGGCTAATTAGAGCATCAAATACCACACCAGTAATTGTTTTGCGTTTTGAAGCAGATACGCCGAACATGCTTGAAAAAATAAAGGATCAATTTAGAAGAATTCTTAGTAAATACTTACCCATTAATCAGATTACATTCTAATTTAATATCAAATTATTCTTGTTTTGATTCAGAGCATATGATGTCAAAATAGCTTGAAAACATTGTGTTGCTATTGATCTTCATCCATTGCATAGGACTTCCTTTTGAGAAGACTGTTTTTCCTAAGCCCATATTTTTTTCATAAAGAGAGTAAGCCAGAATCCTAAGACTAGGTTCCTTACAATTGAATTCAACATAACTCTTAACAGAGAGATATTCTAAAGGTTCAATTTTCTGCGACTCTAAAAAATTTTCTAATGTCCATGCCCTCACCTTATTTTTGTTCCTTTGATAGTTATTGAGGTTCATAAAGTATTCTGATTTTATTGTTTCATCCTTATAGATTAGATCCCAATCGGCGTATGAAGGAATAGGAAAAACAAATAATAAAGTAAAGAGAATTTTTTTCATAAGACGCATTATATCTATAATGTAAAAAAAGCCCGATAAAATCGGGCTTTTTTATGAGTAAATAAAAAATTATTTATTCATTACGTACATGGTTACTTCAAAACCAAAACGCATTTCTGTAGCTGCTGGTGTTGTCCACATAATATTTCTCCTTAAAGAAAAGTTAATTAATTAGATTTGGCAGAACAAATTGGACAAGTACATTTCCAATCATGATACGGCCAAAGAGTAATTTCTGCATTCTTACAATAACTAAATTTCATATGAAACTAGCGATTACAAACGTACATAGTTACTTCAAAACCAAAACGCATTTCAGTTGCTTGAGGTTGTGTCCACATAGTATTTCTCCTTGTTTATGTTAATAAAAGTCATTAAACATAAACCAGTTCGATGAAGATGCAATTACAATACTTGAGTAATTACAAAGGTTCAACTTGAGATTTACAAATCAATACTAGTCCAAAGGAATATTTTTACTATGAAGATGAACATGAAGATAGACTAAGTAAAATCATTAAGAATTTACAGTCACTAATCTTTTTAAGGTGATAAAAAAGGGTTGATTTAATTTAAATCAACCCTTTTTAGATACAAATTGCTTAACTTAAATGCATAAAAAAAGACTTAAATTGAGCATTAAGACTTTTACTGATTACTTTCTAGGTCGATATTACTAATATCCTCAGCGTCTGGCTTAGCATTAAATGGTCCATTTCCGCCAATAAGAAGAGCATCTGTTGGATGGAATGGTTTTACTTCTGGCTCATCTAAACCAAAATCAACTTCTGATCCATCGCCTACTTCACCTTTACCGCCCTGTGCTTGAGCGCTAATATCATCTGTTGGATGGAATGGTTTTTCAGGTTCTGATGTAGCTGCACACCCACCTACAAAAATAGCTATAAAAAGTACCGGTAATAATTGTTTCATTTTATTTCCTCCTAATAAAACTGCATCATATTATTTACGAATTTAAAGCATACTTTAAGAATACGATTAGTTCGTTTCCTTACTATTACTTTGACAAGTTTATATCAAACTGTCAACTCACTTATTTTAAGGCTCTTTAGGAGGTCACCAAAAAGAACAGTACCTAGCCCTTTGGATTTGTTGAAAAGACGGGTAGCTTTCGATTTTTCTTCTGGCACGATATAGCCAAAATGATATAGAAGCCCTAAAGCTAATAATGCTTCTGGGTGATTATTACCAGCTGCTTGTTTTAACCAGGTGTAAGCTTCTGGCTTTTGTATTCCTAGATTATTTACATAATAGATCCACATGCAGAACTGAGCAGTTATGTCACCTGTATTTCCATTGTTACGGAGCTCTTTTTTCTTCACATCAGATAGCTCGCCTTTGATGGAAGCATATTTGCATTGCATAGACAATATTGTCTTGTAATTAACTAATTTAGGTTTGCTCTTATTTAGCGACTCTAATAATAAAATACTCTTGATATGTCCTTGTGTCGAAGCAATTAATAGTTGATCAAGACCACTATTATCTTTCTTGTCTAAAAGGTCTTGGCCAAGCAAATATTGGGCATGAGGCTTTCCATCTGTAGCATCTTTAATCAATTTATCAGCAAAAAGATATGTAGGCATTAAAAGAAAAATGATGCCTATAAAAACATTATAAAAGTTGAGTATCATTATATTTCGATTCCTATAGACATTTAAAGTAATAAGAGTAAATTAGAATTATGAATGTTAACTTAAAAAATATATTACTCATCAAGGTATTAGTTTTCAGTATGTTTATTTGTCTGTCGCTGAGCCCCAAGGCTGCACCAAACCCTGAGCTCTGGCCATATATTCATGAAAGAATGTTTGATGACAAGGAAATTATTGAAGTTGATTTTATGAGGATATCAGGCCCTAAGAGAGCTTCAAGTGGAGCACAAGTTCCAATCAACATTAAATTAGCCGCTAAAGAAGGTATTGAAATAAAACAGATATTTTTAATAATTGATGGCAATCCAGTTCAGCATGCAGCCACCTATCAATTAACAAAAACAACACAATCACTCGATTTATCCACAAGAGTTAGAATGGAAACAGATTCCTTTGTGAGAGTTATTGGTGAATCTACCGATGGCAAGTTATATATGAGCAAGGTTGCAATTAGAGCATCTGGCGGGTGCAGTGGCTATATGGATTCAGCTGACCCACAACACACAGCAGATTTAGGTAAAATACTTCTTAAATCAACAAAAGACCGTTATGTAACAACTCGAATTAAGCATCCTAACTTTACTGGGCTGATGAAAGATTCAATCAATGGTTGGTATGTCCCAGAATGGTACGTTAATGATGTTGCTTTTAGTTTTAACGGGGAAAATATTCTAATTGTGAAAAGTGGAATCAGTATAAGCCAGGATCCATATATTAAATTTAATTTCCCAGCAAAAAAGTCTGGCAAATTGTCAGTTCTAGCAACTGACTCAAAAGGAGAAACCTTTTCTCTAGAGAAGATAGTATTTAAAATTTAAGGCTAACGCTTTAGATTTAAGTATGACCGAATCTCATAATAAAAATCTTTAATGGCAGGTAGACAGCCAATCATAATAAAGATAATAAAAATCTTTAATGTCTTAAATAGTCCTTGATTGTAACTATTAACTAATGAGTCTAGCTCGATAATTTTTGCTTGGTTGGCATTTAATCTCTCTGGAGAAAGACTTAAAAGCTGATTAATGTCGCACCGCCTCGAGGATTCCGAACATAAACTAACCTGACGAGCTAACTCTTCGGTAAATATTTGATGGGAAAAAAATTCATTCACCCATAAAAAAATTGCCAAGAAAAAACCTATGATAATAAATAACCAAAAAAACTGTTTACTTGATTTTGATATAACCAACATACTTCCTCTACGTTAAGATAAATTTAATCCCTGCAATAATCAATACTACACCTAATGATTTTTTTACGCCTTCTTCCATTAAATATTTAATTCCTAATTGGGTTCCGATAAGGACACCAAATATAACTGCGGCTGAGTATAAATAAATTTCTTGGGGTAGAAGTTTAACTAAAGAATAATTGCCTAATAGACCTGCAATAGAATTAAATAAGATAAATAAAGCCGCTGTTCCCGATGCCCCTTTTACGCTAGTCCATCCAAGAAACACAATTAAAGGAGATAAGAATATTCCCCCACCTGTCCCAGTTAATCCAGAAATAAATCCAATTAATGATCCTGCAAAAAATCCAACTAATGGATTAACCTCATTCTTAATAACTCCAGAATAACGAAATATATTAAATAGAAATTGTAAGCCACCAGCAATCAGAATTAAGCCAACCAGCGGTCGGTAAATGGTTGCTGGGAGATTAATGTAGCCCCCTATGAATGCTGCAGGAATTGATCCTAAAGCCACAGGTAAAAATACTTTAATGTTAAATAATTTATGTCTAATAAAGCGAAAGCTACTTACAGAAGATACAATAATATTTAGAATTAACCCAATAGGCTTAATGGATGATATTGGTGACCCCATAAAAGCCATAATAGCTATATAAGAAGATGCTCCTCCATGACCAACTGAAGAATAAAGGACTGCCCCTAGAAAAATAAAAAAAGCCGTGAGGTAGTCGCTTATTAAAAATTCCATAGCGAGTAACAGGCTATTTAACGCAATCTCTTAAAGCTTTAGGATTGCTAATCTTAAAATTTCCAACACTCTTGGAGTTGTCTAGTAGGTAGTGAAAGTAAACCTTGAATTTGCCATATTTAACAATATCAGAAAATAAACCTTCTGAAATTAGTTCGTTTCTTCTCATTGTTATCTGGTCTGTGTTTGTCATAAATTTATGTTTTTTTGTCTTAATTGCTAACGTATCAAACCAGTTCCATACAGACAATGAATAAAATGGTATTTTTAGATTCTTACGGCCAATAAGGTTTGATTTAAAGTGTTTATTCAGATCAAAAACATGCTTTCCTTTGCTGAAGAGGAGAATTTCATAGTATTTCTTTTGGTCTCTTTCATCGTAACTCTTTTTACATTTTGCTTCTAGCTCAAGATAGGATTCATCAATTGGAGAGAAAGAATTACCTAAAGTAAACTCAGTATAGGTTAATTCCCTGCCTTGGCATGCTGCAGAAAAAAAAATAATAACAACGATAATTAATTTATGCATAATAAAACTGTAATTAAAAATTTTCATTTGAGCCCAAAAAGCGCCAGCGCTTAGTTGGAATATCCCCCAGTCTAACATTCCCTATTCTTACCCGCTTTAATGCAACAACCTTAACCCCAACTAATTCACACATTCTTCTTATTTGTCTGTTACGTCCCTCAATCAATGTAAAGCTCAATTGAG
>Ga0307998_1000866_pt1 | contig 16820 bp, 19 predicted proteins | sample Davwhametageno37_FD_203147 | JGI IMG/M metagenome (GOLD analysis project Ga0307998, IMG submission 203147) | Marine microbial communities from Davis Island wharf, Antarctic Ocean - #37 | ecosystem: Environmental > Aquatic > Marine > Unclassified | place: Antarctic Ocean: Davis Island wharf... | reverse complement strand
ATGCTTCAAATTGTTTAGAATTTAAAAAATATGGTTTTAAAGCACTTCATCTTTCAGGTTCTCAATTATTACCTTCCATTTCAATTCCTGAAAAAGTAAATTCAAAAATATCATTCTTACATCAGGAGATAGGAGAAAGTAATCAGAAAAATATTCGAGCAGTTATTGATAAACTGACTAATTAAATAAAATGGTAATACCTCCTATTGCAGTTAAAAACAAAATCATGGAGCGATAGTTGTCATCTTTGATTTTTTTAACAATAAAAACCCCTAAAAATAATCCAATAATTAAAAATGGTACTAGCTCAACACTTTTTAAAATAGAAACTTCGTTTATAGTTTCCCAGCTCCATATGTGAAAAGGTAATTTAAAGGTATTTATTAAAAAAAAAAACCATGCAGCTGTTCCTATGAAAGTGTTTTTAGGAAGGCGCATTGCTAAAAAATAAATATTAGAAAATGGTCCTGCTAAATTTCCTATCATTGTTGTAAAGCCTGCAAGGATTCCCATAGAACCGGAGAAAGTCCAATGCGAAGGTATAGTTTTATCTTTTTTATTTTCTAAATAGTACATTAGGGCAACGCTAAAAAGAATTATTGTAACCATCCCATATTTAAAAACATCTTCTGAAATAAATTTTCCGCCAAAAACTCCCATTAGAACTCCTACTACAGACCATGGAAGTAGTTTGATGATATATTTCCATTTAACATGACTTTTGTAATAGATAATTGCAAAAACATCTCCTACTAACAAAAGTGGCATTAGAACGCCGGTAGAATTTCGCGCATCATATACTAATACAAAACCAGCAACTACTAATGCCGCAATTCCTTTTAAACCAGATTTTGAAATGCCAAGTAAAAAGGCGCAAAAAGCTGCAATTGCAAAATTTAAAAGAGAAAGTTCACCCAAAAGGCACCATTTTTTTAATGAATTTCAAAGATAATACTTATTTTATCTATTGAGAAAACCCTTTACTAAATCACACAATTTATCCATATTTGCAAAAAATAATCATTAATTGAATTCCACTTTTTACAAGGCCATAAAATATATGTTACTTAGTACATTATCATTTGCTTTTATGAATGCTATTGTAAAGTATTTGGTTAATTTTTCAACTTTTCAACTTGTTTTTTTTAGGTCCATAGGTTCATTGCTTATAACGTATAGCTTTCTGAAATATCAAGGGATTCCTCAGTGGGGTAATCAAAAAAAACTTTTGATTTTACGTGCTCTAGTTGGAGTGACTTCTATGTTTCTATTCTTTTGGGGGATCCATTTTGTGTCCATTGGAAGTGCAGTAACTTTGCGCTATATTTCGCCAATTTTTGCAGCAATTTTAGCTGTAGTTTTTCTGAAAGAAGTAATTAAACCAATACAATGGTTTTTTTTTCTGATGGCCTTCGTGGGAGTTTTTTTGATCAAAAGCTATGACCCTTCTGGATCTGACTTTGGAGTACTTTTGATTTTATTTGCTGCCTTTTTTTCTGCGATTGTATATATTTTGATTTCTAAAATCGGAAAAAAAGATCATCCTGTTGTAGTTGTACACTATTTCATGCTAGTCGCAACAACTTTAGGAGGATTAGGTAGTTTTTTTACTTGGAAAAGTCCTACTAATTTTGACTTATTATTGCTTTTAACATTAGGAATTTTCGGTTTCTTTGGACAATTATTTATGACTAAGGCTTTTCAGAATGCAGAAGCTCATATGGTTGCTCCCTTTAAATATGTAGAAGTTTTATTCACTTTACTTTTTGGTGTTTTTGTTCTCTCTGAAACCTATGATTTTTTTCACCTTTTAGGAGCCTTCTTAGTGATTGCTGGATTAGTTATGAATGTACTTTACAAAACAAAAAAAAAATCATAAAGAACCACCCTTAAATGGATGGTTCTTTTGGACAAATAAAAATTTATTTAGACCATTCTTCAATTGATTTTGTGTTAAGTCTTACGTAATCATTATTTCCAGCTTTTTTTGCAAGTTTTAGTGAAGTGTTAGCCGCTTTAATAGCTTCGTCTTTTTCATTTAAACCTGCTAAAATTAATGATTGTTGTCTGTACATATAGTATTTTCCTTCTTCCATTAAAAGAGATTTTTCAATCCATCGTTTTGCTATTTTAAGATCTTTGCCGCTATCTTTGTAATAGAGTGCTGCACTATAATAATCTCCAGCTTTTGGATTTGTTTTTAAAGTTGATTCTATAGATGCCATAGTTTTTTGATCAGTCGGAACTTCTAATGGAATTTTTACTTGTGTTTTTTCCCATTTAATGGATATTGAAGCTCCGTTATTATTTATGTCATCAAGACTAATAGTAAAAGATTCTATTGGGTTTTGAAGTTCTTTTACTGGAACTTCAATAACTGTTATAATTGATTTTAAATCCCAGTTTTTAGGCAAACCCCAATTGTCTGATTTGTTATAGAAAAACACTTCCCACATATCTTCACCAGGACGAATATAAATAGCATATTTACCTTTAGGTGCTGATTTACCCCCAAGCTTAACGTCATCACTAAATTGTATAGTTGAATTTTTATTTGCTCCTGTTCTCCATAATTCGCCAAATGGAACTAAATCTCCCATTATAATTCTTCCTCTCATAGAAGGTCTTGAGTATTCAAGCGAAACTTGAGTTAATCCTACAATTTGTTCAATTTTAGCAAAAGGACTAGGCTGTGGAGTTTGAATTTGAGCCATACTTATTGTAAAGCTTAACATTAAGATATATTTTAATTTTCTCATAATATAGATATTGATTTTCATTCAAATATAGCCTAAATTTATTTTTATTTATTTAATAAACTTAACCAGTATCTAATAGATGATTTTGGTTAATAAACACAAATTATCTTTCAACATTTTGTAAATTTGAAAAAACATTTTTTTGAAACTCTACCATTTAGAAAAAATCCAAAAATTACCAATAACTCCCAAGAGAGCATGGGATTTTCTTTCTGAGCCCAAAAATCTAAAGAGAATCACACCCGATTATATGGGATTTGAAATTGTTAGTGGTCTTTCAGATAGAATGTTTGCAGGACAGATTATTCAATACATAGTTACCCCCATATTAGGAATTCCAACACGGTGGGTAACGGAGATAACACATGTTGATAAAGGGAATTATTTTGTGGATGAACAACGTTTTGGACCTTATGATTTATGGCACCATAAACACTTCATTAAACCGATAAAAAATGGAGTAGAGATGTTAGATGTTATTGATTATAAAATTCCATTAGGAATTTTAGGTCAGATGGTTCACCCCATCATTGTAGCCCCTAAATTAAATGAGATTTTTGAGTACAGAAAAAAAGCATTAATTCAAATTTTTGGAGATTATAAAGGATGATAGAAAATAAAAATATTTTGATTATTGGTGGAAGTTCTGGTATTGGCTTGGCACTTGCTGAATTAATTTCACCGAACAACAATATATACATAGCAAGCAGATCAAAAGAGAGTTTAAGTCATTTAAATTTAAATCATATTACATTTGATGTAACTACAGATGAATTAGATGTTTCTCAATTACCAGAAAAATTAGATGGATTTGTTTATTGTCCTGGAAGCATAAATCTTAGACCTTTTAAAGGGTTAAAAACAGAAGCTTTTATAAATGACTTTGAAATTAATGTAATGGGAGCAGTAAAATCATTAAAAGCAGTATTGAATTTATTGAACTCTGGTGAAAATGCCTCAGTGGTTTTCTTTAGTACAGTTGCAGTTCAAACGGGAATGCCTTTTCATTCCTCAATAGCTGCTTCTAAGGGAGCTATTGAAGGATTAACCCGCTCATTAGCTGCAGAATTTGCCCCTAAAATCAGAGTTAATGCAATTGCCCCTTCTATAGTAAATACACCTTTAGCTTCTAAGTTTTTGAATAATGAAGCAAAACTTGAAAAGGCAAACGAAAGACATCCTCTAGGTAGAGTGGGTAGCGCTAAGGAAATTGCTCAAGCAACAATCTTTCTTTTAGGTGAGGAAAGTTCTTGGATGACCGGAAGAATACTTCAATTGGATGGAGGAATTGGAAATTTAAAAATTTAATAATCTTTTGGAAAAATTTACTCTTTTTTGGTTTAGAAGAGATTTGAGAATCGAGGATAATTGTGGCTTATACAATGCTTTAAAAGGTGTAAATAAAGTTATTCCTTTATTTATTTTTGATAAATCTATTTTAAAAAAACTACCCAAACAGGACGCTAGGATTGAATTTATTTTAGATGCCTTGGGTGATATTGATTTTACATTTAAAAGAAAACAATGTAAAGTAGCAAAGTATTTTGGTGATCCAAAAACTATCTTCAGTGAGTTAATTAAAAAACTTCCTATTGAAAAAGTTATTTGTAATGAAGATTACGAGCCATACGCAATTCAAAGAGACTCTGATATAAAGAAATTATTGGCATCTAAAGGCATTAGTTTTGAGTCTTTTAAAGATCAGGTAATTTTTGAAAAACAAGAAGTTGTTAAAAGAGATGGGACTCCTTATAAGGTATATACTCCTTATTCTAGAAAGTGGATTGAACGTTTTGAAAATGAACCTTTAATTATTTTCCCTTCGGAAAATTTTTTAGATCAATTAGTCTCTGACATCGTTTTACCGGATTTGAGCCTTGAAGTTTTAGGGTTTGAAAAAAGTTTTGTAGAACAACCTAAATCTATTTTTAGCGACGATTTGATTGACTCGTATGAAGGAACTAGAAATTTTCCAGCACTTGACAAGACTTCGAGATTAGGAACTCATTTAAGGTTTGGAACTGTAAGTATAAGAAAATTAGTTAGTCAATCAGCATCTAGAACTAATACTACATTTTTAAAGGAACTCATTTGGCGTGAATTTTTCATGCAAATTCTTTGGCATTTTCCAAATACAAAAAATCAAAGTTTTAAACCTAAATATGATAAAATTCAATGGCTAAATAATCCAGAAGATTTTGAGAAATGGTGTTCAGGAAAAACAGGATACCCACTGGTAGATGCCGGAATGCGTGAATTAAATCAAACAGGTTTTATGCATAATCGAGTCCGGATGCTAGTAGGTAGTTTTTTGTGTAAACACTTATTAATTGACTGGCGCTGGGGAGAGGCATATTTTGCAGAAAAGTTATTGGATTATGAGATGTCAAGTAATATTGGTAATTGGCAATGGGTTGCAGGTTGTGGGGTTGATGCAGCTCCATACTTCAGGATATTTAATCCTACTGAACAGGTTAAAAAATTTGATAAAAATCTAGAATACATTAATAAATGGGCTCCCAATTTTCAGGAATTAAATTATCCGCAACCTATTGTTGATCATAAATTTGCCAGGGAACGTTGTTTGTCAACATATAAATCTGGTTTAAATCAACTATGAAGGGAGTTTTAAAAAAACATTTGCCAAATAAAATTTGTCCAACTTGTAACTTTTCTTTTAGTTGGAGAAAAAAATGGGAAAAAGATTGGGATCAAGTTAAATATTGTAGTAAAAAATGCAAAAGAAGTTGAGCACAGCAATCGTATGGCTTAGGAATGATTTAAGGTTTCAAGATCAGCAATCTTTCTTCTTAGCTTGCCATAATCATGATTATGTATTCGCGTATTATGCTTTTGAACCCAAAGATTATGAAGATACCCAATGGGGTTTTAAAAAAACGGGCAAATTTAGGTTACAATTTTTAATACAAACTTTAAACGCGCTTAAAGCAGAATTAGCTAAAAACAACATTATTCTTATTACTGAAAAGCGTTCTGCAACTCTAGGAATTCCTTTTTGGGTTAAAAATTTAAAGGCAAAAGCCGTTTATTTCCAAAAGGAATGGACCTATGAGGAAATTATAATTTCTAAAAACATAGAGAATACTCTTTCTAAAGACATTGAATTTCACTGTCATCATGATCAGTTTTTATATCATCCAGACGATATTCCAATGGATATTACAAAACTACCTCAGGTATTTACAGAGTTTCGAAAAAAATGCCAAAAATATTCTTTAGTAAGAGCTCCTTTTCCACAGCCAAAAATTTTAACGAAATCCATTAATTTTAATAAAGATTTTGAAATTCCAAGTTTGTCTAATTTTGGATATGATCCTTTTGAAATGCATCCTCATAATGTATTTCCATTTATAGGCGGAACTGACCAAGCTTTGAATCATCTTAATTATTATTTTTGGGAAACCCAGAAGTTATCATATTATAAAAAGACACGAAATGGACTATTGGGTTCAGATTATAGTTCCAAATTTTCACCATGGCTTTCATTGGGATCTATATCTGTTAGAACTATTTACGATCATGTCAAAAAATACGAAGTAAAAGTTGCAAAAAATGAGTCTACCTATTGGCTAATTTTTGAATTAATTTGGCGAGATTACTTTAAATACGTTTCTTTAAAATATGGGAATAAATTATTCCAAATTGGAGGAATTTTAGATAAAAAATATTGTTGGAAAACGGAAAAAAATATTTTCGGAAAATGGGTAGAAGGTCGAACGTCAGAGCCTTTTGTTAATGCTAATATGTTAGAATTAAAAAAGACCGGCTTTATGAGTAATAGAGGACGACAAAATGTAGCTAGCTATTTTTCTAAAAACATGTTGATGGATTGGCGAATGGGGGCAGCCTATTTTGAAAATCAATTGATCGATTATGATGTGCATAGCAACTGGGGGAATTGGATGTATGTTTCTGGAGTTGGAAATGATCCTCGTGATCGAAAGTTTAATATAAAATTCCAAGCGGAGAGATATGATCCTAAAGGATTATATCAAAAACGTTGGTTGCAAAAAACTTTATTCGAATGATTATTAGACTTATTCTTGGAGATCAATTAAATGAAAATCATTCATGGTTTGAGTCTGTTGATGTTAAAGTATGTTATGTCATGATGGAAATTAGACAAGAAACAGATTACGTAATTCATCATATACAAAAAGTAGTTGCTTTTTTTATTGCTATGCGACAGTTTAAGGAAACTTTGATTTCTCTAGGTCATAATGTTCACTACATAGAGCTTGATGACCCTAAAAACACCCAAAAATTAAGTGCTAATTTAAATAAACTTTTAGTTCAATATAAAGCCACGGGTTTTGATTATCAGATGCCTGACGAATATCGTGTAGATCAAATTTTAATTTTTTTTTCTAGTCAATTAAATATTCCCGTAAAGCTTTATGATTCTGAACATTTCATGACGACTCGAGAAACACTTAAAGATTTTTTCGAAGGTAAAAAGCAGTTGGTTATGGAGTATTTTTATAGAAAAATGAGAAGGGATTTTCATATTTTGATGGATGGAGAAAATCCTTTAGGTGGAAAATGGAATTTTGATAAAAATAATCGTAATAAATGGAAAGGAGATCCAAAGATACCAATTGCATTTTCCTTTGAAAAGGAAAGTATTAAGTCCATAGCATCTTTGCTTAAAAAAGAAGGAGTAAAAACTCTTGGGACAATAGATACAGAAGTTTTTTTATTTCCTTCTTCCAGAAACGAAGCATTTGAGCAATTAAATTATTTCAACAAACATTTGTTGGTTTATTTTGGAACTTATCAAGATGCAATGCATACAGATGAAATAAATTTATTTCATTCTCGCCTTTCTTTTGCATTAAATACAAAGATGATTTCTCCTATTGAGGTCGTGGAGTCTGTAGTATCCTATTATAAAAAAAATAAAGAAGTTATTGAATTATCTCAAGTTGAAGGTTTTGTGAGGCAAATCATTGGATGGCGAGAGTATATGAGGGGAATTTATTGGCGAGAAATGCCAAAGTATAAAGAAAAAAATGCCCTTCAAAATTCAAATGCTCTACCTGAATTTTATTGGACAGCTAAGACCAAAATGAATTGCTTACATCAAAGTATTCAAAACTCCTTGCATAATGGATATGCTCACCATATTCAAAGATTAATGATTACAGGAAATTTTGCATTACTGGCACAAGTTCATCCAGATGAAGTAGATGCATGGTATTTAGGCATTTATAGTGATGCTGTAGAGTGGGTTCAATTACCAAATACAAGGGGGATGAGTCAATGGGCAGATGGTGGGATTGTCGCTACCAAACCTTATGTCTCTGCAGCAGCCTACATTAATAAAATGAGTAATTATTGTGTTGACTGTAACTACAATAATAAAAAAAGAGTAGGTGAGGATGCCTGTCCTTTTAATAGTTTATACTGGAATTTTTTAGATGATAAAAAAGAATATTTTGCTAAGAATAATCGTATGGCAATGATGCTCAACTTGCTAAAAAAAATGCCACAACCTGAATTAACTAAATTAAAGGAAAGAGCTGCAGCAATTATACTGAATCCTGATGCATTTTAATTCAAATATAGAGTTATGATTAAAAAAGACAAAAAATTTTTTACAGATCAGCAAATTGATCGAATTATAGAAATGGCTTGGGAAGATAGAACACCCTTTGATGCTATTTTACTCCAATTTGGTGTAAATGAAAAAGAGGTTATAACGATAATGAGAACAGAAATGAAAACTTCTAGTTTTAAAATGTGGAGAGAACGTGTTCAGGGAAGAAAAACAAAACATAGCAGATCAAGTTCCCCTGAAAAAGATCGATTTAGATGTTCACGACAAAGAAATATAAGTAATAATAAAGTGTCAAAGCGTTGATTTTTCGTATATTATAAAAAAAATCGAATTGGCTATTCAAAAAAAATCCACTTCTATTCATGTAAATATTTTTCTAGATGGTCTTGATAATAAGCTCCAAAAAGAGGAGAGTTGGGAGCTATATTCTATTATGAATCGGTTAACAAAGGCAAATGGAAAAATGTGGGGTACCACTATTGTTGGATTTGGAAACAATCATTATAAATATAAAAACGGAAACGAGGGTGATTGGTTTTTGACAGGTTTTTCACCTCGAAATAAAGGATTTAATTTATATTTAATGAGCGAAATCATTAAAAGTGAGCTTGATAAACTTGGTAAGTACAAGAAAAGAAAAGACTTTATTTTTTTTAAAAAATTATCAGATATTGATAAGGTGGTTCTTGAAAAAATTATTGAATCAAGTATCGCTTTTTTATCATAATAACTCAAAGTGTTTAAAAATATTTTAATTTTTGATTCTTTTTATTTTTGCTCCAATTTTACGTAAACGTGTTTCTATATCTTCATAGCCACGATCAATTTGCTCAATATTGTGAATTGTGCTAATTCCTTTTGCAGAGAGAGCTGCAATTAACAAAGATACTCCTGCTCTAATATCTGGAGAAGTAAGTGTAGCAGCTTTTAATTGAGATTTGAAATCATGACCTATAACTGATGCTCTATGCGGATCACACAAAATGATTTTAGCCCCCATATCTATGAGTTTGTCAACAAAAAATAAACGACTTTCAAACATTTTTTGATGAATTAGCACGCTTCCTCTCGCTTGAGTTGCTACCACTAAAATAATACTAAGTAGATCAGGAGTAAATCCAGGCCATGGTGCATCTGAAATAGTTAGAATGGAACCATCAATATAACTTTGAATTTCATATCCGTTAATATGGGCAGGTATATAGATATCATCACCCTTTTTTTTAAGTGTAATACCTAATTTTTTAAAAATATTGGGCATTTGACCTAGGTGTTCCCATCTTACGTTTTTTATTGTAATTTCACTTTGAGTCATAGCTGCAAGACCTATCCAACTTCCTATTTCAATCATATCAGGAAGTAAAGTGTGATTTGTTCCATTTAACTCTTTAACTCCAATAATGGTAAGGAGATTAGAACCAATTCCACTAATTTTCGCTCCCATTCTATTAAGCATGTTGCAAAGTTGCTGAAGATAAGGTTCACATGCTGCATTATAGATAGTTGTCTTGCCTTGAGCTAAGACTGAGGCCATTAATATGTTTGCAGTACCAGTAACAGAAGCCTCATCAAGTAACATATCTGTTCCAATGAGCTGTTCCGCCTCAACACTGTAAAAATAATCTTCTTTATTATAATTAAATTGTGCTCCAAGTTTGATTAAACCCTCAAAGTGAGTGTCTAATCGACGTCTTCCGATTTTATCTCCACCAGGTCTGGGAATACTGCCCTTTCCGAACCTAGCCAGAAGTGGTCCTACTAACATAATAGAACCTCGAAGCCCTTTCCCATCAATTTTATACTGTTCTGAACTTAGGTAGTCAAGGTTGACTTTGTCTGCTTGAAATTCATAAATGCCTTTTCCTTTTTTTTTAACCTTGACGTTAAAATTTTCTAAAAGATGTATAAGTTTATTTACATCTATAATATTTGGAATATTAGAAAGAGTAATTTTTTTTGAAGTAAGTAATACTGCACATAAAATCTGAAGCGCTTCGTTTTTTGCTCCCTGAGGGGTAATACTTCCTTTTAATGGTTGCCCTCCTTCAATAACGAATGATTCCATAGTCTATTAATAACGTTTACGGATATTTTTCTTGTATTGTTTCTTATAATTATTGCTTTTGGGGCCATTACCGTTTTTAGATTTAAATTTTAAAAGGTCTGAAGATTCAGTTAAAGGGAGTTGTTCTGCGGAAACCTTTAACTTTCCATTAGACAGTTCATCTAGATGAGCTAAAATCACAGCATCATCAACAGTATCTTTATTCCAACTTAGAAAATTTTTCTTCATATGATTTGCTATCGTAAAAACTAAGACATCCTTCATCTCATTTTCTTCCCATTCACAAGCTATATCTATCATACGTTTGATGTTATTTCCGTAAAAACGATATTTAGGATAATTTTGAGGATAAGGAAGTTTGCCTGGTTTCATAGCTAAAACTTCTTCCTGAGGTTTTTCATAAGGACTATCTACGTCTATGTCAAAGCCAGACATTATGAAAAATTGATCCCAAAGCTTGTGTTGAAAATCAGGAACATCACGTAAATGAGGGCTTAAGTTACCCATAACACCAATAATAGCCTTGGCCATCTTGTTACGTTCTTCTGGATTATTTTCGGCTTTAGCTTGTTCGATCATTAAATGAATATGCCTACCGTATTCAGGGATAATCAATTGCTTGCGCTCGGTGTTGTATTGCAAGGTTTCCATAAAAATTTTCTAGTGATAATTTAAGTAATAAATATTATGCAAAATAGTAAAATCTATTGAATTTTAAAACTTTTTTCTTAATTACAAAGTTATTATACCCTCGAGAGCACTTGCCTTTTTGTAAATTTTTACTACACTATCAGCTGAATTCATCATTAATTTAACACTTAGGCTGGTAAATGCTTTTTTTGATGACTGTTTCTCTGAAAAATCCGGATTTAACCCTTCAAATAGTTCTTTTAGATTAATTAAGTGTGGCGATTCAGATTTTATAATAAATTTAAATAAATATATTCCAGGCCATTCTTGCGAATTGATAAGTTGTTCAAGAAATCTTGAATAAAACTCTTCTGACTTGGTATTGGATTGAGACAAGGCGATTACTTTTGTGTAAATATACTAGTTTATATATTTTTCAATATTACTTTATGAATAATAAAAGAGTAGTCATTACCGGAAGCCCTGGAGCAGGTAAAACAAGTCTCATTAGAGAATTAAGTAAAAAGGGATACTATACCTTTAATGAGTATTCAAGGACATTGATCGAAGAGGCTAAAGAAAAGGGCAAGTCTAATATTTTTCTCTCTGATCCTTATCAGTTTAGTGAACAACTCTTTTCTGGAAGAAAAAAACAATTTGAATCATCAGAAAAAATAAAATATAAACCGTCAATGCCATATATTTTTTTTGATCGAGGTATACAGGATATTTTAGCTTATCTAGAAGCACATAATAAATCTAATTCCAATTGGAAAAAACGAATTATAGATTTTCAATATGATCTTGTTTTCTTGGTTGAGCCTTGGGAAAAAATATTTCAAAAAGATTCTCAGCGAATGGAAACCTTTGAACAGGCTAAAAAATATTTTCCTTTTATAGAAAAAACATATCTGAATAATCATAAAGTTGTTAGAGTTCCTAAAATGAGTGTTGCTGAAAGAATTAATTTTATTGAAAAGTATTTGTTTTTATATGAATAAGTTAGAGTTACTTCAAAAGTATTGGGGTCATAAATCATTTAGACCTTTACAAGAAGAAAGTATTGATTCAATAACATCTGGTTTTGATACAGTTGGATTATTTCCAACAGGGAGTGGAAAATCATTATGCTACCAACTTCCTGCACTTTCTTTAAAGGGCTTAGTTTTAGTCGTTTCACCTTTAATTGCCCTTATGGAAGATCAAGTTAAAAATCTCAATGATAAGGGGATTAAAGCTATGTATTTTCAATCCAATCCAAAAAGCATTCCTGTCAGCCAACAAATAGATAATTGTATTCATGGGAATTACAAAGTAGTTTATATTTCTCCTGAAAGATTGATTCAAAAATCAATTATCCAGCAATTATCTTTTGCTAAGATCTCCTTTTTAGCCGTGGATGAGGCCCATTGTATTTCTGAATGGGGACATGATTTTCGGCCTGCTTATAGAAAAATCAATATTTTAAGAACTGTTTTTCCAGACCTTCCAGTTTTGGCTTTAACTGCCACTGCAACCCCAAAGGTTTTGTTAGATATAAAATATTATTTAGAATTAAAAAAGCCAAACGTTTTTCAAAAATCCTTTGAAAGATTCAATATCTCATATAATTTATGGAAAACAGAAAATAAATATGATACTACACTTCAAATTTTAAAGTATTTTTCTGGGAGCAGTATTGTTTACTGTAATACCAGAAAAGAAACAGAAAAACTGTCTATTTTTTTGAATAAGTCTGGCGTTAAATCTGATTTTTATCACGGTGGTCTTTTTCCAGATGCTAAAAAGTATAAACTCGAATCTTGGCAAAAAGAAAAAACCATTCATATGGTTGCAACTTCTGCTTTTGGGATGGGTATCGATAAATCAAATGTTAGAACTATCATTCACATAAATTTACCTCAGAGTATTGAAAATTATTCTCAAGAGACTGGACGAGCTGGACGAGACGGTAAACCAGCAAAAACTTTTTTATTATTTCAAGATAGTGATCCTAATAGACTGAAAAATCAATTCTTAGATCAAACTCCAACTGCAACAGATTTAAAAGCAATTTATAAAGATATGTGCAATTATTTGCAAATAGCATATGGTGATGGACTTAATGAAACATATATATTAAATTTAGAACGTTTTTGTGAGCGATATGGTCATACTTCTAAAAAAACGCTCCAGTGCTTTAATCAATTTGATCAAGGGGGAATTATGATTGTAAGTTCGTCTAAAGAAAAACAACTCATGATTAAATCTAAATGTTTGCCAAAACAAGCAACTGAATATATTCAATTAAATCATATTGCCGCTAAAGTTTTAGAGTACTTAATGCGACAACACCCCCATTTTTTTTCAGAGACAACAATACTTTCTATTCAAAGTATTTGTTTGAAATTCAAACTTTCTGTGGAACGAATTTCCACAATTATGAGTGAGTTACAAAAAATAGGGCTCATTGAATTTTCTTTTCGAGATAAGAACCTTTACATAACTCCTCAAGTTCCCAGAGAAGATAATTATTCTTTAATACCAGTTATTGCTGGTGCAAAAATCAAATACACTCAAAAGAAAGAAAAAATAGAAAAGCTCATTGCATTTGTTTTAGACAATACAAATTGCAAGAGTAAATTAATACTTGATTATTTCGGAAATGAAACTAAAGTTAATTGTGGTCAATGCTCCTCTTTATCTTGCAAAAAAAAACTCGAAGCAGAGTCAGGTTTTGAATCAAAAGTGATTGAATTAATTAAACAAACACCTCATTCAATTAAAGAGTTAAAACAAAAATTGTATTTTGAACCCAATGCAATTCTTGAGTTTTTAGAGAAAGAAATAATGAGAAATAAAATTAAAGAAAATAATGAGCATAAATTTTATTGGAATATATGAATCACACTAAAGAACTACCGAGTCTTATTTTTTTTGGGACTCCAGAATTTGCAAAATATTGTCTTGAGGTTCTATTTGAAACTGGATTCCCAATAAAAGCTGTGGTTACAGCACCAGACCGAAAAGCAGGTAGGGGAAAAAAATTAAATATTTCGGATGTAAAGATTTTTGCTACAAAAAATGAAATTCCAATCCTACAACCTGAAAACTTGAAAGACTCTAAGTTTATTTCTGAATTAAAAAAATTAAAACCCGAAATCCAAGTGGTTGTTGCCTTTAGAATGTTGCCTAAATTGGTTTGGGAAATTCCTCAGTATGGAACATTAAATTTACATGCCTCTTTATTACCTAATTATAGGGGTGCTGCACCAATAAATTGGGTTTTAATTAATGGAGAAACTAAAACAGGATTAACAACTTTTTTTATAAATGAACAAATTGATACTGGATCTATACTTTTACAAGAAAATCTTTCTATTGATAAATCTGATAATGTTGGAATAGTTCATGATGCATTATTAAAATTAGGAGCCCCTTTAATTATTAAAACAATAAAAGGTATATTCTCTAAAACTTTAAAGTCTAATCCTCAAATTTTAACAGGAAAAGAGAAGGAGGCCCCTAAATTAAATCCAGAAAATACAAGAATAGATTGGAGGCATTCTCAATGCAACTTAGAAAATAAAATTCGTGGCTTGAGTCCATATCCTGGAGCCTGGAGTTTTTTTGTAAATAATGGTATTAAAGACAGATTGAAAATTTATGAGGCACAAGTAATAAGAGAGGAACATGAATATCCTTTAAACCTAATCTTAGTTCAAAATGGAAAAATTTTAATTACCACAAAAGAAGGCTATCTCAATTGTATCCAAATTCAACTTCCAAATAAGAAGCGAATGTTTGCTAAGGCACTATTAAACGGTTATAATTTTGATAAAAAGGCATCTGTTTTATAGAAAAAGACACACCATTATCAACAAAATCATTGACTTATCAACAAAAACCCCCTATTTCACTGGTAATTTCTTTGCTCTGAACAAAATCCGTATAAATTTGTTAAATAACTTTTAAATTTTTAATCATTATGAACAAAACAGAATTAATTGATGCAATGGCAGCTGATGCTGGTATTTCTAAAGCAGCTGCAAAAAAAGGACTAGAATCTTTTTTAGGTAGTGTTAGTGGAACTCTTAAAAAAGGAGGACGTGTTTCTTTAGTTGGATTTGGATCTTGGTCTGTATCTAATAGAGCAGCTCGTGATGGAAGAAATCCACAAACAGGTGCTACAATTAAAATTGCAGCTAAAAATGTAGTGAAGTTTAAAGCTGGTGCTGAATTATCTAGTACAGTTAACTAAGTCTTCTATATTGAAAACACAAAAAGCTCCCTAGTGGAGCTTTTTTCGTATATTAGAATTAATGAAGGTAGGAAAATTACTTATTGCAACCCCTTCAATAATTGGGGATTATAACTTTCAGCGTTCTGTGATTCTTTTGGTTGATGAAAAAAAAACAGGTACAGTTGGATTTATATTAAACAAACCACTAGAATATACATTAGATGAGGTTATCGATGGTGTAACAATAAAGTTTCCTCTTTATTATGGAGGGCCTGTGCAACAAGATAATCTTTTTTTCATTCATCGTGCTTCTAATTTAATTCCAAATAGTTTATTAATTCATGATGATGTTTACTGGAGTGGTGATTTTGAAACTGTAATTGAATTACTTATTTCTAAAGAATTAAAACAAGATGAAATTCGATTTTTTTTAGGATATTCGGGATGGTCAGAAAATCAATTAGAAGTTGAATTAAAATCAAAATCGTGGATAATTATTAATTATATAATTGAAAAGAAATGGATGGAAAAATCTTCAAAAAATCTTTGGAAAAATTATATGAAAGCTATGGGAGGTGAATTCTTGATTTGGTCAAATGCCCCAGAAAACCCAAGCTGGAATTAGTCGATTTGACTCATGAAATCAATATATAATTCAGTTAACCGTTTTTGATCAAAGGTAGTTTTTCGATATTTTGTAACGAATTGAAAACCTTGGTTTAGAGATATTATCATTAATTCTTCTGATTTTTGAAGTTCAAAAGGGCTTATTGATTGTTCAACTAAATTAAATCGTGTACTCTCAGATATCCATTCGTTAAAGACAGTTCGTAAAGCAAAATCTTGACAACCAGAATCTAAATTAGAAGTTATTAATTCGTTTCCTTGAAGAATGTATATTGTTCCATAAAGAGTTTCAACAATTTTTTTTTGATTATTTAGTAAAACACAATCATCCAAGCCATTTTCGTTAGCATAACTCTTCGCTATTAAACGAATAGGAGAGTTAACGCTGGAAAGATTAGAAAATAATCCTTCTAAAATAAACTCTTCCTTATATAAATCTAGACTATAGGTTTTAAAAATTTGTTTCTCAAATGAATCAATAGATTTTGAACTAACAATAAAAAAAGTTTCATCTTTATTTTTGATGAATTGAAATTTAATCAGTTCATCTTCTTTTTCATTAAGATTTTCAAATACTATGCTAGTGATTTGATCTTTTAAAAAAGACATAGTATATTTCATAGGTATAAAATATCTATGTCTTCTTAAAGTTGCTATAATTCTGAAATAATGAGTTTCCCAAAATAGTAGTTTTCCTTTTTTGATTCGAAGATATTCTTCTACTGAAAAAGAAGTATGTAGACTTTGTATAACGTCCTCAGGCCCCTCTATAAGAGAAGCATGCAATTTACCATTACAATTGATCATAATTAGCTTAACTCGCCCCTAAAACCTGCTTTAAATCGGAAATAAGATTGTCCCAAAGCATTTTAGATTCTTCCATTTCATCTTCATCAGAAAAATCTGTAACGATTAAAGAAACATCTTTAGTTATAT
>Ga0307998_1000860_pt1 | contig 16860 bp, 17 predicted proteins | sample Davwhametageno37_FD_203147 | JGI IMG/M metagenome (GOLD analysis project Ga0307998, IMG submission 203147) | Marine microbial communities from Davis Island wharf, Antarctic Ocean - #37 | ecosystem: Environmental > Aquatic > Marine > Unclassified | place: Antarctic Ocean: Davis Island wharf... | reverse complement strand
CTGCAGCGCATGGATGACGAAGGTAGCCATGATGATCGCCGAATCGAGGGAGAGAGATGTTGGGACAGCACATGCGCGGCGCGAAGCCGCAACACTGCAAAGCACGCTCTTCCCGTTCTGTGCAATGCGAAGCACCGATGCTTTGCAAGGTTCTCCACAAGCGCGTCGATTGCCCGCGATTTTCTGAAACCGCTCTGGGGACCGACGTGAACGCGCCACTCCAGGGCACGACCGTAGCGGCTCACCCATTTTCGGTTTGGATCCCCAGCCTGTTGTTGGTAGGCTATGGTCAAAACCTTGAGAACCCTATGAAAAAACTCCTCGCAATATTGGCTCTGCTACCTTTGTGCGCGGCTGCAGACACATTCGAGCTTGTTCGATCCAAAGAGGCAAACAATATACAGAATGTCTGCCCAGATCAAATCCTTATTCGCTTCGACACTAAGGAATACGGCACTGCCGACATAGTAATGCCGCCGCTGAATTCACGCATTTTGAGCAAATCGCAGCTAGATCGCATGATGGCCAATATAGAGGATTGCTTTGGACCACCACTTGGGAATGGACGGACTGATTACAGGCTGTGGGACGATCCCCGGGTGCAAGAGCCCGACGCGCTCGAAAAAAGTTCGAATCGGAACTGGTCGTGTCGCGCCCCAGGCTATATGAAATCGGAGGAAAAGCGGCGCGAGGCGTACCGTTGCCATCAAGCCGCTGGCTGGCCATCTGCAACGGACTATGTGCCACCGAAAAGCAACACTCGGCCATCATCCCCCTCCACTTCTGCCAACGCGCCAAGTCAGCCTACAAGAGCGAGCAGCGGAGGTCAGGCAACAGCTTCTTCAAAGAACCGTAGTGCAGCGGATCAAAGAGAAGCTCTGCAGCGTTGCGGCCTCAATGCCGACTATGTGGGCGCCAAAGGCAATGAACGCCAGACATACATTCGCCGATGCATGGATGAAACGCCAAAGGAGGCGGAGGCAGCAGAGGCCCCAATGGAAACCGATGCCTCCCTGGAAGCTGAGAGCGGCGGCAAGAACAAGAACACGCGCGCATTCGTCTACGACAGGCACCGGAACAATTGCATCTCAGTGATCACCTCGCCATCTGGAGGTCCCTATCAAGGTCTCCGAAACGCGTGTGATTTCACCGTGGACGTTTCGTTCTGCATTGAGAACGGCGTCGATGCTAGAGAAGAGTGTTCGAAGCGGCAGTTCAAAAGGGTCAAATTGCAGCCCGGAAACTATGAGGTTATCGACTCGTACTCGGGTGGTATGACCGCAAAGATTTTCGCAGTTGCATGCCGTGAGCCGTTTTACGTGGACGCAACGAAAATTATCTTCAAGGGCAACAAGATCGCGGCCGACTGTCAACGCGAAAAATAAGCTCATTGCCACAAACTGTCTTGCTGATAATCCTTGGCAGGTACTGTTTCCAATATGGAACACCGGCTAGTGAGATATTCACTGTGTGGCCCAGGCCAACCAGCGGCTGCAATTAATCAAAGCGCAGTGTGACGTTGGCCATGGATCGCTGGCCCCAATTGCGCTCCGCCAACCAGGACCAGCTCGACGATATGGCCACAGGCGGTCAAGAACACCCGCCCTAACCTCTCACCGCTTCTTGAGCCCCCGGGCGCACTCCACGAAGTTGCGCAGGGGCTCAGAGATGCCGGTGAGCCCCACCGTGACGACCTCGCCACCTGGTGGAGATATCCGCAGCGTCTTTTTCTCTCTCAGAAGCGACAGAAAGATGGCCGTCGCCGCCACCGGCAGATCGGAATCCAGCACCTGCCCATCACCGTAGGCATCGAGCTGCAGGGGTTTCTGGTCGTCGAAATCCAGTGTGGCCATGTGCTTGCTGTTGGCCTTGTAGCCCCAGCGCGTGTCGTAGAGGGTGATGTTGAGCTGCTCACGGTTGCCCAGGGCCTTGATCGAGATGTTCCGCGCGCCAGATTTCATGTTGTCGGCCGCAGACAGCGCGCAAACCGGTGTCCCACGGTTGGTGACCCCCTTGCTGAACTCCCAGGGTGTAAAGCCCGAGGCACCGTTCACCTTCCCTCCGGATGGCGCACTTGGTGGGGCTTTGAACTCGCTGTTGTGGACACGGCTGGTGCGTACGGCACCGTCGTCGAGGCTCTTGATCTTCAAAGTGATGAAGCCGTCGCTACCAGCGCTCCAGCAGCCGGTGCCGTAAGGGGTCACCTTCCCACCCGTTTCCATGCGTGCGATCGCGCCCATGTCATTGCGTCCGGTGCACTCGGGTAGGGTTGCCGGGTCGTCGTACAGCTCGAAAATGACTTTGCCCCCGGCCTTGGGGATGGTGGCAACCGAGGAGAGCCCCGCGTGGGTGACACCGGCTGCGGTGATGAGCCAGGCGGCCAGGAATGGGGTGAGGGTGAAGCGCATGCTCTGGTGGGGGGCAGTTGATTGCCTCCATCATAGGAGCCCCCTCCTCCCGCTTCGACCAGCGCAGGGGGCTTTCGTGAACCTATTCACGCGCGACGCCAGCGAATAGGCCGACTGGGTGAGGCATTGGGGGCGATTAGGGATTCTTCTCGTCCGTTCCCCAATGCAACCCATTGATTCGCAAGCGATGGTGAGCGCTTCGTTTGGGGTTATCTGAGGTTGAGTTGGGATTGGGGCCCGTGAGCCCCTAGAAATAGCCCGCCTCTCTTTTCGTGCGAAACACCCGGTGCCAGAAAGGGATGACGCAGGGATACCACGCGCATGTTGCATATCACGCGCACGATTGATAACATGCGCGCGTTATGAATCATGCGCGTGATGCACGCTAGCAGATATGCCCAACCTGAACCTAACCAATGAGAGCGAAGCCACAGAGATCGCCATCCTCAAGGCCGCGTCGTCGTATGGACTTACGCAGGCATGGGGGTATCAGGCCGGCATTCCAGGTTACCCAGATTACGTGTTGAGCGATGAGCAGGATGCCAAATATGTGGCTGAGGCAAAAGTCGTAAGGGATGGCCGAACTGATCGTGTGATCGCCCAGCTGAGCGTGGCGATCATCCAGTCAAGTCACTATGCCAAGAATATTCTTCACTCACAGCCCCTGGCCATCGTGTACGTGTCGAATGTGGTCCCCACAATGCTCCGTGGGGTCAGGGATTTCGTTGACCAATATGCGGCAGATGCAAACGTGGCCATCGTCACAGACGAGGGCGCAAGTCTTTTCCGGCTCAACGGAGTTTGGCAGCAAGACTCGGCGATGGACTCGCTGATGTTCGAAGCGAACGAACGGCGCTTCCTCGGCCTGAGCAAGGCGAGTGCCTCCCCCTTCAACCCCTTCTCCGATCTCAACCAGTGGATGCTGAAGGTACTCCTAGCGCGTGAAATCAGCCCTGATTTGCTCAAGGCACCTCGCGACCCCATCTACTCGGGAGCTGACCTTGCTCGCGCTGCAGATGCCTCCGCCATGAGCGCGAATCGACTGATTCAATACCTCAAGAAAGAAAGATTCCTGGCGGATGGCGCCACAGGCCTCACGCTGGGGAGGCGGGAGGAATTCTTCAACCTATGGCGCTCAGCGTCGATGGCCTCACCCGCTGAATACAAGATGCGCTTTCGTGCTCGCGTGGCCACGGCAGGCCAGTTCGCGGTCTTGCTGAAAGAGCTTGGCGACAAAGCATGCCTGGGACTCTTTGCAGCGGCCGATCACCTAGGCATGGGACACGTGAGCGGCGTGCCCCCGTACATCTACATGCACAAGCTCCCCGCACTCGGAGCGAAGAACCCCGAATGGGAAAAGACCAGCGTGTGCACCCAGGGCCAAACCCCGGACTTCTTCGTTCGACGGGCCCTGGCGCCCATCTCCACTTTCCGAGGCGCGGTAGAGCGCGATGGCCAGCTGTGCGCCGATGTGATCCAGGTGTGGCTCGATGTGGTCAACCACCCCTCTCGGGGCGCCGAGCAGGCCGAACACATCTACCGCACGGTGCTGCAACCACTTGTGGAAGCACGCTGATGAACGACCTTGAAGCATTCGCAAAGCTCGTCCAGGCGCTTGATCCGTGGCGCGCGCAGATGATTTTCATCGGAGGTTGGGGACACAGGCTGCACACCCTTCATCCGGACGCCCAAAAACAGGCCTTCGAGCCGGTGTTTACTCGCGATACGGACCTCGCGTTTGCCAATCGGGCGCCGCTGGAAGGCGACATCAAAGCCGCGCTGGCGGCCCATGGCTTCAAAGAGGATTTTTCTGGAACCTCCAAACCCCCTGCAGCGCACTACACGCTTGGCAATGAGCAAAACGGGTTCTACGCCGAGTTCCTAACCCCTCTGGTGGGGAGCCCCTACAAACGCAACGGCGAGCCGGATGCCACAACGTCTGTGGCCGGGATCTCCGCGCACAAGATCGCACACTTGGGCGTGCTGCTGGAAGACCCATGGATCGTGACTGTGGGCCCGGAGGTCGGCGTTCCCCTCGATCAACCGGTGGACCTGCAGGTAGCCAACCCGTTGTGCTTCATGGTCCAGAAGTTCCTCATCCTCAAGGACCGCAAGAAGAACAAGCGCCAGCAGGATCTGCTGTACGTGCATGACACCCTTATGCTCTTCGGCCACATGCTGCCCACGTTCAAGCAGACGTGGGGCTCTATCGTGAAACCCCGCCTTCACCCGCGCGAGGTGGCCACCGTTGAGCGCGAGATCCAGGAAGCGTTTTCTGAGGTCACCGATGACATCCAGGCAGCGAGCAAGATCCCGAGCGACCGCGATATCGACCCTGAAGACTTCTTGGCCACCTGCCAGTATTCATTCCAGACAATTCTGGAACCCTGAGCCCCAGACATCCATACCAGAGGACCCAACAGATGAAATTGAGCCCCGAGCAGATGGCCACCGGCCGACAGCGCTTCCTTGAGGAGCATCCCCAGGTCAAGGCCCAGGTACTTGCGGTCCCTCAAGCTGTGGCCGACGCCTTGGGTGTCGAGCTGGCAGAAATTCGCCAATCGGACACTGACAAGGCCATCGAGGAGAAGGCAAAACAGGCGGGAGAGGACGCCCATGACTATTTCCTGCGCTACGCGCTGGACAGCGAGGAAGAACGCCAGAAATTCATTCAGGCCCGCCGTGACCAGGCAAGGCGGGCCATTGGCTTGGAGTGGGATGACTCCACAGAGAAATGAAAAAATGACCACCCATAACCGGTGACCATACCTTATGGAAACGTTGTCCAGACTCGCTATGGAGCCGATTTCCATGGTTCTGATATTCGGCGTTTTCGGTTGCAATACAGCCACATAGAGCACCAATGCACCCCGAAATTGACGACGAGTTCATGAGCATCCTCTGCGCGCTTGCAGGCTCAGGCGTAGAGATGGCTTTTGAGCGGCGCGGCGAAGGCACCACCACCTACCCGCTGCATGGCGAGGTGGTGGCCGTGGACGAAAGTGCCGGCACGATCCAAATCCTGCGCACCCGCACTCACGCTGGTGAAGTCCACACGATGGGGCTCCGCTACTTCCTGACCGCCACAGCGCCCGACTGCGATCCCCTGATCAACACACTCGCGAAGGCCCGACTTCAGGCCGACCTGCAAAAAGGGATCGCCCGTGAAGCGGCCCGTGAAACGGCAATTGCACAGGTCAAAGCCAGCGCAGGATCGAGTCACCTCCACAGCCTGACGCAATCCAGATACCAAGGCAACGCCACCGGAAGCATGGCCGGTTACCCGTCAAACAGGTATGTCTTCGCGGACAAGGTGGACCCCACCCGAACAGTCGGAATCATTGCCCGATCCATGGCAGATGCGACGCAGTTCATGGCATCCCAAGACCTTTTCATGAGCCTGGACGATTCGCTGGAGCTGGCAATCACAGGACATGTCCTGTGGCCCGCAGGAATAGCGTATGCCACGGTACAAAATCCTGAGGCCTGGAGAGCCCCATGGCAGGAGATATTCAAGGTCCTCGATGGACTCACCGCCCGAGCGCTGACGTTCTACCTTCAGAAAATACGAAGGGGCTCCCAGTCAATCTCCGACACCGAGACCATCGGGAATGCCGCCATTCAGAGCCTCACAGCTCGCGGGCTTCTCCAGATCGAGGGGCGCCCCGCTTCCTATGAAGAGACCGTCAAGCGGATACCCGTTGTGGGGCTCAAGGAGCTGCTTCGGATTGCAGGTGCGAAATCAAAGCTGCCTACGCGGCTGCTCCTTGAGGCTGAAGTGCTTTCCGTCATGACGAACGATCTTCACGAGAAGGCCTTGCAACTCATGAGAGCCCCCAAAACGGTTGTCAGGGCCCCCTGCGGCCTGTCGAACGACGAGTTCGCACATGCAATCAAAGAGATGCGGGATTCGATTTTCATCATGCGCCAGTGGCTCCGCTCGACTTACGAGCTGGAGCGCGAGGACGAATTGAGAGCACTCGCGGCCAGGATGTAGCGCGGGACGGGCGGTGAGCCCCGGCCCAGTCTCAGAAACTGTTGGAGCCAGTCTCATCAATTGTTGGAATGACGCGGCGACAGTCTCAGCAATCCGTGTTGAGCCTCACAGCCAGTCTCAGAAATTGTTGTGATGGCGCTGGCGCTGGACCAGGTGTTCACGGTGCTGCAGCCCTGTTCGCCGTGCCGTTCCGGCACCATGCACACGGCGCTGGTGTTCATGACCGGCGTACCGTCGTTCACGAACAGTGGCACGGGCTGGTGAAGAACTACGTCCCCTGATGCGACAAGGCCAGCTGGGGCAGGACTTGCGTCTCAAAAAGCTCAATGGGTTGTTTGCCGACAAGGAGCGTGTGAACGGAAGTCAGGTCGGCCAACTTCTCTGCATAGCCGCCGATTGCCGTGACCACATATGCGCAGTTCCCCCCAGGATAGACGGCCAGACGCGCGGGAAACTCATCCATGCGCTTGAGCATGAGGGGGTTGTTCGTCTGTAGATACCTCTTGACACTGGTACCCGCAAGCCGAGTCATCCTCACCAAGGGGGATGCAATGTCATCGTCTTTCCAGCGATAGGGGATGAAGTCCCTTTGCATGATCAAAGGGGGTAAGCATGCGCGCATGGGATCGCTGGGATAGCTCTGCGCGCTGACTGATGCATCAATCACCAAAAACGGAGGTGCCACAACAAACGCGTGAGGTGCCTCAAAGGTCCCCGCATCAAGTGCGTAGAAGCACTGCTTGATGCCCGAAACGGCAGGCGGGAAAGTAACGGTCATCGTGCCCTTCACGCAGAAGTTCCAGACGCCCAACTCGTCCAGCATGCGGGACAGAACACCGGAGGCAGTCACACACAGCCCGTGGCGGCCGTCTGCTTTGACCGCAGCACTGACCACCCCTGCCGCCACTTCAATCTTGCGCTGGGCGGTCTGCAGTTCGGCCTCAGAATAGGTCCGAACCTCCACGTACCGCGCATAGTCATCAAGAATCTCTGGTCGTACCCGCTCCACTGCGAGGAATGCAGCGCTGTCATGAAAGCCTGGCTTCGAGAAATCGATTCCTAGTTTCTGGAACTGCCCCTCAAGCCGCGCCTGTTCCTTGGGATTGGTCAGAGGCCACCCCGCAGGGGACTCATTCATGGCTTGGTCCGTGCTGGCCACCGTGCTGCCATGGGCCAATTTGCGGCGCCGTGCTTCTCCCATTTTTTTCTCCCGTTCCGTGTCGTTAGAAGGAACAATGATTGTCGTCGCTGGGGCTCAGCACCCCCTCGACAAGCGATAGATCCCATCAAGACAATCTCTCCGAGGGAAATCACATGAGCGTGACCTACAAAACCATCGACGGTTCCGACTGGCAGTGGGCTGAGACCTACGTCTATGCCGCTGCTACCTATGTGGTGGCGTGCCCGCCTGATCGGCGCGTGCAAGTTGGAATGGGCGTAAAAGCCTTTGGGGAGCCCCTAGGGGAAAAGGTCCGCTTCTCCGGCGAGAAGGAAATCACCGTGATTGGAGCTGGCCAACTGCACTTCCGGGTGGACGATGGACTCGGGCCCTGCCGTGTCGGGTTCTGTCAGAAGTCGAATCGGCCGGTGGGCGCCACTTGGACTTTCTAGGCCCGATGACCCTTGCAAGGAGAAAACCGTGAAAAGCTGGCTACACAGAACTGACGCCGTGGGCGCCGAAGACCTGGAAGCGATGGCCCGCGACGCTGGCCTGCTTGCGGCGAATGAAAAATTGAGCCCTCAGCTCATGGCCTATACGCAGGCTGTTGTCGAGCAGTGCGCATCCATCGCCGATGCCTACGCACCCAACGACACCGAAGAGAATGCTGCGGACCACATTCGGGCCATGCTCCCATCCTGACGCCTGCGTCGAGGCAACATTGGCGAAGGGTCGAACGGGACTATTTGGTCGTGGTCAATGGCATTAGAAAGTGAGATAAGACCTCGCACTCGCCCTGACATAGAAGCGCCACTTGCTCCCCAGACTCATCGACGCCTGTCAAGGCCCATCACCCAGCCCAAGACAACAGGACGCATAGCGATGAGCGCGAAAATCTACGACGCAGAAATGCAATACCTCCTGATAGAGGAATGCAAATCCCTCGGTCTGGATGCGAAAGGCCGCGTTGCCTGGATCGACGACGCCCTGATGGGCGCATCAAGGGAGAGTCTCACCCCACTGCTGGTATATGGCCTTGTAGTACCGGCCTACCGATACTCAACACGGCTACTGGTGGATCCCAGATCTCCCCTGGCGATCGGCGAGTACCTATCACATGCCTGGGCAAAGTCCCAGACGCTTGGCATGCCTCTGCGGCTGGAGGTGAGGCCAGTGCTTATGGGTGCGGACAAGGGCTTTTCTCAATGGGCCAAGAATCTCGGGGTTGAGTGCGTCGTAGCACAAAACCTCAAATCCATCGGAGCGTTTTCCACTTCAGTCAAGGAAGTAGGTTTCGCCGCCATGGAGTGGAGGCGGGAAGAACTCAGCGGCGTGCCACACCCGCTGGCCGACGCGAACGCCTCACTGCGAGACTACGACACCACCATGCTGAGATGGATGATTGAGGGCCAGGGTGTCAATATGAGGGACGCTGAACTCGATCACTTCAGAGCCTGGCTCAACAGAGGTCAAAGATTCTTTGATCGGCCAGTTAAACCCGCGATGGACTGGGATGTCGATGCTTTGCCGCCCAGCCCGGAGCCCCAGTACCGGCACAGGCAGGAAGAGTTGGACGAGCCTATGTGGCTGGAAGAACCCATTGAAGGGCTCAAAGAACTGATCAGCATGTGGCCCACTGGAAAGAAGCAATTCTGCAAGGAAACGGGCGTGAGCGTTTCGGCGCTGAACAGCTGGATGTCTTGCAATGGGCCCATTGAGGAGTCCCAGTTTGAAGACCTTCGAACCGCCATCCATCTGGAGGAGGATGAAGAGTTTGACTACTGCTTCTCCTTGGCAGGTGGGTGCCTGTTGATCGCCGACACCCCCAAGAACGTCATTGCCGTCTATGACGAACTCTCAGACGGTGGCGACCTGATGTACTCGTTTGAGGCCCAGAGCACCAGCACAGATTTCAATGGCTTCCGCGTCCTGGTCTTTGAGTCCTTCTCTAACAGTCCCACCATCATCCTCTTCAAGCGCGGCGAAAAAGCAGAAGCGGTACTCAACCGCAACGACCTCATCAATTTTCAGGGACCAGTGCATGTTCCGCCAGAGATCGCCGCCTATCTGGAGACGATGATTGTCCATGCTGACCACGGCAAATCTGGCCACGTGGGATGCGGCCTTAGAGAACTTTTTGGCGAGTGGCTGGATGACCAGGCAGACTCTCAAAACGGCATCACAGACTTTGCCCGTGAAGAAGAAAATGCCGAGGATGAAACGGCCCTTCAGGTGCTTTCCTTGATGGTTTCCCGGGACTGGGCTCAGGAGTGCAACATCCTTGCTCAAGTCAAAGAAGCATTGAATTCCAGATTGCCTGCACAGGCCATCGCATCCATGATCGAAAACGCATTTGCGGAGGGCTTCCGCTTCGGTGGCAGTAGACAATAGCCTGCTCAGCCCTGAGCGGTATGTGTCAGAGTTGACAACGCCGTCTTGAAGGCTCTCCAGGCATCGGCTGCTACGCCAGTGTCACCCCCAGCTTTCATCCACTTCGCCCTCTCTCGGCGATCAAGACCGTTCCACCAGGACATGCCTTCCTCGCCATCCGTATCCTGGGTGGAGGGCGCATCACTGCGCTGCACAACGGCTTGCAGCTTCTCTTGGGCGTATTTGGCATGGGCCGTGGTGACCGTCCGCGCATTCTCGACAGCCCCGTGGATGCTATGGCGTGGCCCGCCCAGTTTCTGTGCCTCAAGGTATGGGGCTCGCCTCACATGCCAGCCAATGAACAGGCGAATCTTTTCCCGGGTCAACGCAGAGCCCCTGCGCTGTGCGTCGGCGGCGAGGATCTTGTCGATGCCGATTGTGAGCGGCACGAAAACACCGGGTCCAAAAAGGTTTGGCCACAGAGTTGCGATCTCGCGGGCGACGGCTGTATCTGAGGCCCTGATGGCCCCAAGGTCGTTTGCACCTGTTGTCACGGTATTCACATTCATGGTGGGGTGGTTTGAGCTATTGAGGTGCAGCCTTGGATGCACCGACGACGTACTGTTTCTTGTCGGGGGCATCCCCGGCGAGCTTGTGCGCGTTGACCAGGACAGGAGGAATCAGCACCGGGCGGGTCTGCTGCAGGCCTTTTCCGAACCGCTGATTGAACCTGACGAAGCCGCGACGGTAGTGGGGCTTCACGCCATGCCGCCCATGAGAGAGGGATAGACCCAATCCCCCCGAGTCAACCGTCTCGGGGCCCACATGAATTGCATCCACGCTCGCGTTGAGTCGCTGATAGTGCTCCTTGCGACGCTTTTTGCGGTTGAGGGCCGCGAGAGCTGCCGCCGCCTCGGTGTGCTCGTTCTTACGCAGCACCCGCGCATCCCGCGAATTCATGTAGAGCATCACCCCGGCATAGAGGTCCAAAGCCTGCTTTAGCACACCATCATCAAGATCCATCTGACTGTGAAGGTCGGCCAGCGTGGACGATTCCCCAACTGCCACATTGAGGGTGGCCACCTCCTCCAGGAACGGGTTTGATCCATCTGCAGGGCCGCTGGTAACAAAAGCGTCGAGCTGCAAGCGCTGCACGCCCGCCTCCTCCCACCGCTGGACCAGCACCCCGTCGATGCGGAACACCTCATCTTCTTCGTCACTGTCGCTTGTGTCGAGATACGCATCGGCAGGTACCCGGAACACCAGGTACATGACATCAAAGCCCCCCTGCAAGAATTGCGATGGGCAGTCCTCGCCGATATCGGTGTTTTGAAGGATGTCCACAAGCCCCGGCGTCACCTGAACGATGGCCCCACCTGCCAGCTTGAACTGCGCAGCCAATGCATCCGCTCGCTCCGGGAGCAACGCTAGGGCATAGGCATCCAGTGCCCAGGGCAGATCGTCAGGGGCTCCCCGCCAGAACCGCACCATGTCTTTTTTCATGAGCGCGATTGGATCGCCAGGACGGCTCCAAGACTCCTTGAACGCTTGCCAGACTTGGGGCTGATAGTGCTTGCCCAGCGAGGTCATCACGCCGTACTTGTCGATGACAAGGATGAATGGCAACTTCTCAACTCCGGTGAGGTCAACATCAACCTCTGGGTCATCCCAATCCAGAGTTTGAATCAAGCAAGAGGCATCGCCTATGCCGGCAACACCGATCTTGACCATGGCGCCATCCAGGCCGACTGTATGCCCCGGATAGTCGTTGGCCCCAATCGGCGAGGCAAGCTCCGGCATGGTCACGTTCTGAATGCCTTGGGCTCGGCAGAAGTCAGCAATGATTTCCGCGTCCACTTCCAGCGAATTGCCTGAGCGTGGTATCCGCAGTGACTGCACCAGGATGTTCGCCCGGGACCAAATGGAAATCAGCAACTGATCCATGTAGGGCAGACCATTCGGGATCAGCTTGGTGATTCGCGCTGAGGCTCCTTTGAGGTCTTCGCCAAGCTGGAATTTCAGGCGGCCTTGCACCACTTTGCTGATGATCTGCTCGTTCACCATGCGTCGCGCAAATTCATTGGCTGCGGGGGCTGAGAGACACTCGGGGTGGATGTACGTTTCGCCGTCGAACTCGGTTGCGGCCTCGGCCAGCAAACGGGTCATTGCGGGGGCAAGGGCCTTGTGGTCGAAGCCAGGGCACCAGATCTCCTCGTTGAACAGATCCGCCAGCGGCTCGTTGGTGCCAGTGACCACTGTTCCCCACAGGATATGGGCCAGGCCTGACTTGTCACCGGACGAGGCGCGTTCTTGTGCTTCAACGGCCCTTTCCGCGAAATCCCGGATTTCGTAGAGTTGCCTCAGGTCGCCTCGCGCCGCGCCTTCGGTTGTCGTGATGCGCATCGGGCCTCCGAAGGCCAGTGGCGGCAAGCACATGGGCTCGGGGCCCCAGTCAACCCCGAAGCCTCCGGCCTCGGCGCTTTTGCTACAAAACGACTGGGCGATGGCGTCAGCGATCACCAAATCCGCATCGAGCCGCACGAACATCAAACAGACCAACCACGCGAGCCCATGCTGGTAGCCCTCGGGGATTCTCGCGGCCAACCTGCCGCCATCGAGTCGGCTCACCACCACTGCCCGCGTGCCCACGGCGCCCAGGTGGCGGGCTATGGTGCGGTCGTCAACCCTCTGCAGACTGTTCTCAATGGCGACAACGCGTGCCCAGTCCTTGTGGATCTGGGCGTCAACAATGGCCTCCTGCACCAACGTGCGCACATCGCCGCCGTTGTTGATCTCCCGGGCAAGTTTTGCTGCCTCAGGGTTTGAAATGTGAGCTGCAAGACCTTGCGCACGAGGCGGTCGGTTGATCATGAAATTCCCTCCAAAATCGCATCTGATACCCGTTGCGGGGCTCAAAGACGCGTAAACCAGCAAGCCCCTAAGGGATCCCTCAGCGGAGCCCCCAGCGGCCCGATATGGCGCTGCTGCCAGCCCTGCGCCTTCACCGAGGCCATCAGCTGCGCGTTGTAGACGTTCTCAAACTCGATGTGGCTGAGCGGGGGCTCCAGAGTCTTCAACCGGGCCAATAGCGCCCCTAGGAACCCCCTTCCCCGGAACTGTCTGGCCATGGTCACGTCGGCAATCACCAGCCCACGTCCCGCAAGTTGGTCAGGAGCCCAGGAGCGTGCGTACCGCGCCCTGACGGCGTTCGGTGCCAGGCATCGGTAGTACATCGTCAGATGATCATCAAGGAAGTGCTTGGAGCGCATTGGGAAGGCGCTCTCCCCTGTCTGGGAAAACGTCACCTCGATCTCTCCAACCACCCGCTCGACCAGCTGCTCGCGCCAGGACTGGAAATCAGGTTCGCATGCGGGAGTCATACTGCCAACGGCGTTCTTTGAAGGCTTTGATGGCGCCCTTGGCCATCGCGGGGTGCCGGGGGTTGATCAGGACGTTGTATTCCTCGGGCACGATGGCCGAAGGCACCTGCAGCAGTGCCGAGGAGCCAGACTTCAGCCATTGGTCACCGAAGTCCAGAGTCACCATGCCCGGGGGCACCACATCCCAGCCCACCGGCAGCGTGGCAGGGTCTGCAATGGTGCGCTTTTTCCAGACTTCCTTGGAGACCTCAATCCGCACCAGGATGCGATTCAAGGGCAGCAGCGAGGAATTGAAGTGCACCAGAGTCTCCATCGCGGCCAAAGACACATGGGTGGCCGTGTAGAGCACAGGCGTACCTGGACGATTCCAGCGGCCACCGGAAATCTCGGCGCCCTTGCCGGAGAGGCTGTCAGCAGTGAATGTGGGTTCGTCGGATGCGATGCGCCAAAGATTCACCGTCATGCATAGGCCCCGCTGCGGATCTGGGCCAGCAGCTGGGAGACCAATGCCTGGCCCACCGCCGTATCCATGTACTCCGATGGCTTGCGCCCGCCCAGTGCGGGGAGCCCCTGCTCCATCCAGTTGGCCAGCCATGCCGCAGCATCAAAGCCTTCGGGGTTGCCCGCCTCGTTCACCATGGCCTGTACCTGACCAATGAGGCGGGACATGCCGATGACTTTTTCGGAGTCGTCGGTCGAGAGCAGTTTGGAGCTTGCGGCTTTGTTCCTCACCGTGGATGAAGCCAGCCCAAGCCGCTCAGCCATCCCCACCATCGGTATGCCCATCTCTGAGGACAACACGCTCAGCATCTTCGGGGAGACACCTGTTTTGACGGCTTCCACGACCGAGTAGATAGGAGCGGCAAAAACCTCCTGAAAATCCAGCAAATGGCGTCGATGTGCCTGAGAGAAAGTGTCGCTCGACTTGATGAACTCGCCAAGCTCATCGTCAGCACTGAGGGAGCTGAGAGATACCTTAATCACAACCTTGTCGCCCAGGTCACCAATCACCGAAAACATACCCGGGTCATACCTGAGAGGTTCACCTACATGGACAACAACAATCTCCTTCCGGGGTTCTGACTTTTTGCCTTCGCCCTTGTGCCCCTTGGATAGCGAGGTGTCGCTGCGAGTTGCCATGATGCGCTCCTTTTAGCGAATAGTACCGCTCATTTGAGCGGAATGGTTTCGGTGCAGCAGCTGCAGCATCACCCAGACCTGCAATCACAGCCCAGCGAGAACCCGCCTGCGCTGCGCTTCTTCGGCCACCTTCTCCCGCACGATGGCCTCTACCTGAGCCCAGGCCTCATTGCGCGTTCGCAGAGCCCCGAATGCCCTTTTCACTTTCCGCTGCCTGGCGTGACCATCCACCGTCTCCATCCAGCAACCCACAATCGTTTTGGTATTGCGGTCCATGATCTCCGAAATGGGCAGCAGACTCTCACCGTCGTTGACCCTGCGATGCGAGCTGCGCACCCGCGCGTAGACATCAACATCAGCCCGCTCATAGGCTTCATCGCGATGGTATTGAGCCTGAATCAATGCGGCCTCAGGCCCACCGTAGTCCGAGATGGGGAAGTAGGTGATACCGCCACCGCAGAAATACGGCAGCTGCACACGCCAAGCTGCCCAGGAAACGTGCCAGTCGATGTTCTTGAGGCTGGGGTCAGGGGGCTTCTCCCCGGTGGCCACAATCCGGTCGCGCAGGGCGACGAGCGCCGCGCGATCGAACGCTCCAAGCCAGCGACGTTGATCCGTGGCCACCTACAAAAAATACCGTTTACAGGCATTAACGCCGAAAATCAGATTCTACAAGTCTTTGAATAGCCACTGATTCAAACACATCATTAGTCTGCCCACCACTCAAACCGAAGCTGGAGACTTCCGAAAATGTCTTGGAGTCATGCAGATACAAATACTTTACTTCATCGGGTTGCTGCTGATTTGCACTGCGAAACCGTTTACAAGTAATCCTGCTTACTTTTCCAGACTTTATCCCAGCTGTTCCATTGGCACTTTCCACCTTGCAATGGTGTCTAAAATTGTCAACCTCCGAAACAAAGGAATTTGAAGTCCGCATAACTGATTGGTGCGTTGTTGAAAACTCAAAACTATTACCCTCAGTGAAATTAAATGGGTCACCCTGAATAGAGAGACCTGTTAACCAGCTTCTTTCGACAATATATCTAGGCCCTTTTCTGTACGAAATCACACGGATAAGCCCGCCGAGTATACCCACCTCCTGAATAAAGGCGCCGCCAAATAGTTTTCCATGCTTATATAAAAACCCTTCGCCAAAATGCGAGAGCCAGGTCTGCATGAACTGAGATTCATAGTCGGTTTTGTAGTAACTGATCAAACTTGGGACTATCTCAGGAGCCGAAATCTTCATGGAGGCCAGCGTGCGCAACGTAGTGGGCGGCACTAGAGCCCCAAGGATAGGAGACGGAGCCCCCAACAAAGTTGGTGCCGTAGCGGAATCTTCTGGGGCCTGGCGAAACCGACGAAGGGCTGCGTTTGCAGATTTTCCGTAGTCATCCTTGCGATCAGCGAGTTGCAGATATAGCTTCCGCGCCATCAACGGGTCGGTATCTTCAAGCTGTTTCGCTGCCGCAAGAATGGCAGAGGGTTTGGGTTCGGATGGCGGCTTCTCTTTGTTCTGAGGTGGCCTAAACACTAAATTCTCCAGTGCCCTCCACTCCTTTTCCGCGACTGACATGATGGATGCAAGATTCTTCAGATGTTGCTCCTGGCGTGCCGCGTTCTGTGCGTCAATGTCCTGTTGCCGCTGTTGCGCTGCCTGGCGACGCGCCTCAACCGCAGCGCGTTCAGCGTCAATCCTCTGCTGACGAAGTGCTGACTCCGCCTCCCTGCTCTTGCAGGCAGCGTTGCGATTCTCGCAATCGGCACTACAAGATTGGGTGGCAGTGGTTGCTGCGGAATTGCCCTTTGTTATCAGTGCGCCAAGTATTCCTCCGGTAACGCAGCCATTTGTGCAAGCCAGGAGTTCTTCAGTGCAATCCATTTGCGCATGAGCGGGTTGGCATAAAGCAATGAGGAGAACAATGTTGATAACTAGAGCACGCATCTGATCAGTCCTTTGAAAAGTACGCGCCACTGCGAAGTGAAGAAGACTCCAATTTTTCAGCAGTCAAACGGTCCACATCAGACTTCGGCCACATGCTTGCAGGCCCCTTGTTCGACCAGCGGCCATATTCACACTTGTACATCCACTTTCCGTAAACCACGAATGCGCCTTCACCGTAGTAGTTCAAGGTGGACCCGTCATCAGTGACTGCGGGTTTCGTGAAGTACGCACACCCTTTGCCCTCGTGGTTGGCGTCAGGGTTTGGTTTTTGGAATGGTGCATTGGCCATGGTCGTACCACCACCAGAGCCACCGGCCGGATCATCCCCGTCATTCCCACTGGCTGGCTGAGCGCCACCCGCGCGCCCTCCGGAGGCGCCAGCGTTGCGCTGCTGCTGCCTCTCGGCCTCCCGCAGCCGGTTGTTCTCTTCTTGCAGGCGCTTCAGCTCCTCGGCATCG
>Ga0307998_1000857_pt1 | contig 16876 bp, 16 predicted proteins | sample Davwhametageno37_FD_203147 | JGI IMG/M metagenome (GOLD analysis project Ga0307998, IMG submission 203147) | Marine microbial communities from Davis Island wharf, Antarctic Ocean - #37 | ecosystem: Environmental > Aquatic > Marine > Unclassified | place: Antarctic Ocean: Davis Island wharf... | reverse complement strand
GCCACGAATCCCGGATTTGAAGGTGAACAGGAAAGCCAACAGAATCAACGATCTACCAACACCACCCCCGCGCCAGTGCTGGGTTTGCGTACCGCCAGTTATTGCACTGAAAACGAGGGGACCCCACCGGCCAGCTTCCTCTATGCCTCGGCCTCAGTCCGAGAAGCCTGCGCTGCTGGGAGACCTTCCCACTCACAAGCAGGCCGTCAACTTACTGGAGGAGGCAAGGGAATGGGGAGTAACGCAGCGGTCTACCCACCCCAAAGACAGACAGAGAACCAATGCTGCTGGCACTGCCAAAGTAGCTTAGGGAGAGTGCGTTGTATGGGGCGTAATTCAACCGGTATCTCACCCGATCAATCAAGAAGGCGGAGGTGATCGAATCTGTGACAGATGCCTGTCAGATCTAGATTGAATAGCGCCTGTGATCTTGGGCGGCTTTCCTACCACGTTAAGTACGACCACCACATGGACCGCGCTGTTTGACCAACCATTGTGCCTTGCCGTCAGGCAAGCGCCCCTGTAGACGGGCAGACAGTTTGTAGCTTGTGGAGATTTCCTACAAACTTGATGAGGCGATCTGCGCTACCTTCTGCGGGCCACGTTTGCCCCTTTTCAAACAACAGGACCTATCGGTATGAGTGCCTCACACGATCATGCACCACCAACAGTTGGGAATGAGCGACGGCTTTGGATCGCTCTTGGGCTGACAACGTCATTCATGATTGCGGAGGTGGTTGCGGGAATTCTCACGAATAGCCTCGCACTCATTTCTGATGCGGCACACATGCTGACCGACGCAGCCGCTCTGGCTATCGCACTGGCTGCGGTACAGATCGGCAAGAGGAAAGCCGATTCACTCAGAACCTTCGGCTACTACCGATTCGAGATCTTGGCGGCAGCCTTCAACTGCCTGATGCTATTTGGCGTCGCGATCTACATACTGGTCGAGGCCTACGCTCGATTCAAGAGCCCTCCCGAAGTGCAGTCCGGCGCGATGATGGTGGTTGCGCTGTTGGGCTTGGTCGTGAATCTCATCAGCATGAAGTTGCTGCAGAGCGGCAAGGATGCCAGCCTTAACGTCAAAGGTGCCTACCTCGAAGTTTGGAGTGACATGCTTGGCTCAATCGGAGTGATCATTGGTGCGATCATCATCCGATACACGGGCTGGACGACCGTGGATGCGATCATCGCCGTGTTGATAGGACTTTGGGTCTTGCCACGCACTTGGATTCTTCTCAAAGAAAGCCTAAATGTCTTACTAGAAGGGGTGCCGAGCGGGATGGACATCGACAAGGTTAGGAATAGCATTTGCGAAGTCAGTGGCGTGAAATCTGTACACGATCTTCACGCCTGGGCGTTGACCAGCGGCAAATCCAGCTTGACCGCACACGTAGTGCACGATCCATCCCGGACACCGGAAATCCTGCGGGACGATATCAACGCAATTCTCGCTGATCGCTTTTTTGTATTTCATACGACGCTTCAGATGGAGTCGGTCCCCTGCCGTCAGGCGGATGAGATCGACAGCTTCACGGCACCCGCGAAACCTGCGGACGGGAAAGCAAATGACCACAATTAACGCGTACGTCGCATGGGTTGAGTGACACTCACCATCTACTCAAAGAAACGAGGGCGATGATGCCGACACAAGAGGTATTGGATAATGAAGCGGCCGAAGTCTCGGATGACGGAGATCTGACGGATCTGCTTGGAGAGCTTCGAGTTCTGCTACCTACCGCACAACTTCTTTCTGCCTTCCTGATCACTGTGCCGTTTACGCCAGGCTTCAGCGCCATCGCCTATACGGAAAAATGGGTCTTTCTTACGACGTTTGTTCTTGCTGTAGTCAGCCTCATCCTGCTCAGCGCCCCTGCGGTGCAGCACCGCTTGATACGGCCTCTGCTTGACCGGCCTCGATTCAAGTCGTTTGCTTCGCGCCAGATTCTGGCAGGCGCAGTGACGCTTGCTAGCGCTCTTGTGTCAGGCGCACAATTGGTTCTTTCTACGATCTTCGGCCACGTAGTCGGAAGCTTGGCGGCTGCACTGGTTGCACTCGTGATATTCACCCTCTGGTGGTGGTTGCCTCGCCGATGGAAGCGAGCAGGAAAGCTCTAGGTCTATGGAAGACTTGGCATTTCGCTCGGAATTGGTGAATTTTTTCTCAGTTCTTTTGGCGTGATGGCTTGGTCGCTGTTCGAACTACCACGCCTTCCGTACAGCTCATCACATTGACGAAAACAGGATCCCCGAGGCTTAGTGTTGAATCTTTGGGGATGGCCACAATCCATTTCCTTTGCCTACCCACTTGATTCCAATGAATTTGTACCAGCTTTTTTTCGAAACTTTTCGAGGAACGGCTACCGCACGAGAGCAAGTACGTGCGTTCTATCTGATCGCTTTGTTCGATCTTGTCAACCACGCCCTCCCTCCATCCATCGCTCCATCTAAGTCGCCCTTCATACACAGGAGTGGCCGCGCAGGCACAGAGGCCTAAGGCAAGCAGCAAAGTGCCAATACGGATGGATGAGTGTTTCATTTCAAATTTCCTTCAAATTTCGCCCACTTAAAGCAGCGGGCTCTTCTGCTGTCACGAACTTTGATGCCCGTTTGGTTCGATGTCTGTTTTGGGGTGGCGAGGCCGATCGTTAAGTTGTTCCAGTCTCTGATTTTTGAGGTGTGCCACGGCGCACCCAGGCCAACCCTGGGACGCGTACGCTTTGGGCCTGGTGAACATACGAGATGGCCATGGGGTTGAACATGCTGCGCCCGCTAGGACTTCTCGGTCCCACTGTCTGCCTTATTCTTATAGGCGAGCAAGCGCAGTGCGTTCGCCACTACCAGCAGAGTTGAGCCTTCGTGAAACAGGACCGCGGTACCGATCTTCAAACCGAGGATGGTTGCAGGAATGAGCACAGCAACCACGCCAAGGCTCACCCACAGGTTCTGCTTGATCACACGGCTGGTACTGCGCGAAAGCCCTACAGCAAAGGGAAGTTGTGCAAGATCGTCCGCCATGAGCGCCACGTCGGCCGTCTCCAGCGCAACGTCCGATCCGGCTGCGCCCATTGCAATGCCTACGGTGGCATTGGCCATGGCTGGGGCGTCGTTCACACCGTCGCCCACCATCGCCACTTTGCCGTGCGCGGCTCGTAGGTCCTTGATGGCATCCACCTTCTGCTCTGGCATCAGATCGCCGCGTGCCTCGGTCAAGCCCACGCTCTTTGCTACGGCATCGGCCACCTGCTGGTTGTCTCCGGAGATCATGATCAAGCGCTCGATGCCTAGTTCGCGCAGCTGAGCCATCACCTTTCCGGCGACAGGTCGGGGGGTGTCCATCACACCGATCACGCCAAGGAACCTCGTACCCTTGCGTATGACCATCGTGGTACGACCCGATGCCACCAAATCAGCGTTTGCCTTCTCGACATCCGACGGCATTGCAGAGTCAGGTAGTTCCGAGAACAGCACCGGTTTGCCGATGTAAACCGTATCCCCATCCACCTGCGCTTGCACGCCCCGCCCAGTGATGCTTTTCACATCGGATGCCGTTAGGCTACCCGCACCGGCGCTCAGGCGCTCTCGGGCGCCCCTCACGATGGCCGATGCCAGCGGGTGATCACTGTGCTCTTCGACCGCCAGAGCCACCGTCAGCAGTTCGTCGTCGGTCGCACCCTTGGCCGCGACCGCATCGGTCAGCTTGGGCTTGCCTTCGGTCAATGTCCCAGTCTTGTCGAAAGCGATGGAGCTGAGGGTGCCTAGGTTCTCTAACGGCCCACCGCCCTTAACCAACACCCCGCCGCGTGCAGCTCGCGCAACGCCGCTGAGCACCGCGCTGGGCACTGAGATCGCCAGCGCGCACGGGCTTGCCGCCACCAACACGGCCATGGCACGATAGAAGCTGGCAGAAAAGGGCTCGTCGATGACCAGCCAAGCGAGCATCAGCACGGCGACGAGAGCCAGCACTGAGGGGACGAAGATGCGCTCGAAGCGCTCAGTGAACTGCTGCGTGGGCGAGCGTTGGGCTTCTGCTTCGGTGACCATCTTGATCACCCTCGCCATCGTGGACTGGTCCGACTTGCGCGCCACCATTACATCGATGGCGCCCGCGCCATTGATCGTGCCGGCGAACACCCTGTGCTCAGCCGCCACCTTGTCGAAGCTTGCGATGGCCGACTTCGCGTCATCCATGGGTCGCTTGTCCACGGGCACACTCTCGCCAGTAACGGGAGCCTGGTTGACGCTGGTGGTTCCAACGACGACAACACCGTCCGCTGGCAGCCGCTCGTTGGGCTTGACTACGACGACGTCACCGACCTCCAAGTCGGCCAGCGGAACCTCCTTCGTGCTGCCATCGCGCCGAAGCAACGCCGTCTCGGGCGCCAGCTTGGCAAGCGCTTCGATGGCCCTGCGCGCACGTCCCATAGCGTAGTGCTCAAGCGAATGGCCAAAGCTGAACAGAAAGAGCAGCAACGCACCTTCCGCCCACTCACCAAGTGCCGCGGCACCGGCGGCGGCGACAAGCATCAGAGTGTCGATCTCGAATCGACGTGCACGAAGATTCTCAAAGGCCTCCTTTACGGTGAAATATCCACCGAAGAAGTACGCCCCTACATAGAGCGCCGTTGGAACCTGTGGCGCCGCGAAATCTCCTTTGCTTATCAGCCACCCAATGAGAAGCAAGGCCCCTGACAGCAGTGCGAAGATCAGTTCAGTCTTTTCGCCGAGAAGGCCTTCTTTATGGCTATGACCTGCGTGACCACCTGCTTCTCCATGACCGTGACCTGAGTGATCCTCGTCCCGCTCCTTGGTTTCATGGCCCTTGTGAGCTGAGTGGTCATGTGCATCCTTCTTCACTTCGTCTACGGCCGCGTCATTGGCTGCAGCCCGGAGCGGTGGCACCTTGGCAGCAGGCCCCGGCAAGGGTGCGCTCCAGGGAATTACATCACCGGATATGCCCAACGCGCCGAGGGCCTCGACCAACTCCTGTTGCGAGACGCTTGAGCGGTCGTACTCGATGCGCAATGAGCCCGAAGCTGCAACGTCTGCCTCAAGCACACCCGGAACGCGCCGCAGTTCAGCGGCTATCCGGCGGGCGGTGCGCGCCAGCAGCGATCCCTTGGTCCGAAACGACAAGTGGGCGTACTGTGAGGAAATCTCGGCACCGACCGATTGCACCAGCTCACGCACTCGGCCGAGGGTCATGCTATCGGGGTCGTAGTGGACGCACAGTTGTGGCGCCCCACTTTCTATGCCGACGATATGCACTTCGTCGATGCCGCTGCGGCCCTTTATCGTGTCCGTGAGCCGCAACACGCAGCGGTCATGCACTTCGCTCACGTCCGGAAGCACGAGTGGAAGATCGAGACGTAGCTTCTTGGAATTGCTCATTGCTTCTGCCTTGAATGATGTTTGATTGCGTGGCGGCACGCGAGAGAGCCAGTACCAGGGGATGGGTTCTGGCGTTGTCTCTCGGGCCAGGCCGCCGTAGAGAAGCCGAGTCAGCCGACCTCTTGCTCGCGGTCGCTGTGGCTTAGGCAGACCGGATTCGATGTCTATTGCCCGAAAAGGGCATCGCTCGAAAGTCAGGTCAATGCAGATACGGACTGGCGTGCGCGCACTGCGTGAGCGTGTCCGAGATCGAACCGATTGACTGTCAGGCTGCGCGCCGCCAATTCGGGCGCTCTATGCGGTGACGCAGGAAGCTGGGATGAGACTGCTCGTCAGCAGCAGCCAGTGGATCCGCCTGGCTCCCTGCCATCAGAGCAACCTGATCCAAGACAGCAGAGACGGAGGTGAGGTGGCAGCTTGGGCAATCGGGGTGATCGCCGCCGATTGATCGGTCAACTTCCGCTGAGTCCTTCAAACGAGTCGCCAGCTTGGCTTGATGCTCATGGACATGGTGGCCAAAGTGGGTGTCGGCCGTGCGCGCTTCATGCTGGCAATAGCCCGTGGCAGCCCCCCAAACGAATTGGATTGGCAGCAGCACCAGCAAGATGAGGACAAGGGCTTTGCGCACGCCTGCGATATTAGCAGCCGCGATGCCCAGTGCCAATGAAGGTTCCGAGTGCGCGCATTTCGTTGGAATGCGCGGGCGCTGTTGCCAACGAGTAGTCATCCAACCAGACCCGGGATCGAGAGCAGTACCTCTCGCAAGTAGTCCACGTAGGTGCTGATGAGCCATGGTCCGATGAAGATCAGCACAACTAGGGCGGCCACCAATTTGGGGATGAAAGACAGTGTGTTTTCATTGATCTGCGTCACTGCCTGGAGGATGCTAACGATCAGGCCCACCAGCAGCACCACGAGCAGGATTGGCGCGGCGGTCATCAGCAGCATGTGCAGTGCCGCCTGAGCGATGGTCAGGACTTGTTGCGAACTCATAAGAGGTCCTTACAGAAGGAGCCATAGGGAATGGGCGGACGAGCAACGCTGCGGGATTGGCGACACAGCCGGCCTTTTTGCCACTGGGGATTGAGTCGTGAAGTCGCGTCTGACGGCATACCGTGCGCGCGCGAAAAGCGTTGCCGCCAGCGAAGTCACGCGCGGGCGTTGTGTGAAAAGGTAGAGCTGAGGTTCCACCGCACACGGGTGGAAGATGCGTGCAGGAGCCGCGTACTCAGACCAGCGTCATTGGAGGGCGCAGTGGCCCTTCCAGTGAGGGCGGCGAATAGCGCGGAGCTGGTTCGCTGATGGGGTCAGCCGTCGGCACACTTGGTACTGCGAAGGCCAACGTAGGAATCAGCCCGGCAAGCGTCAGTCCTTCTTCTGGATGCACGTGCTTGCCCGATGCGTTCTTATGCCGGAATCGGTCGCCATCCGCGAACCGCACCTCGTCTTGTGCAGACACCACTAAGTGCGCGAACTGATCGGCGCGCGATGCGCCCGCAAACGGATTGACCATGCTGAGCGCCTGCCACAGCAGCACAACTACGAGTACGACCGATTGCAAGCGGTAGGACATGACGCCGGATTATAGGCCAGCCATACGCGCATGGGCGCAAAGTGCAAGGTTCTCTACAAAGCTGTCAAAAATGTAATCTTCCGGTCACTGCCTCGATGGGGCGATATTTTTAGACTTCTCTCCGTGGTGCAGAAAAAGCTTCACCCGGTTGCCAAGAGGTAGCCGGCGCAACAGGAGATCCTCATGAAAGTTCGCAACGCACTCATCATCGTTGGCCTGGCCACCGTCGCTACGACTTCGTTCGCCGCGTCGGCCTATCACGCCAGCCCAGTGCAGGAGCAGGGAGCAGGGAGCAGGGAGCAGTATTTACTCCCGACCATCTGGGCAACACCGTGAGCCGGGACTCCGTTCGCAACACTGTGCTAGTAGCCCAGCAAGACGGCTCGCTCCAATGGATCAGCCGAGGCTATCCAGCCACCTATCCGCTCGTCAAGGCGCCGACCCTTACGAAAAGCCGAGCCCAGGTGCTGCAGGAGCTCGAAGATGCCAAGCGCAACCCGATCACAGCAGATGGCATGCGCGACATGGGCGGCGAAGCTGGGTGGGTCAACGCCCAACAGCTGCCGTAATCCGCCCTTCACTTATCCAATCACATTTACTCAAAGGACCACACCATGAAATTCAAGACTGCACTGCTTCTCGCCGCCATGGGCGCCGCACCTCTGCTGGCCTCTGCGCAATCGGCCCCACTCACCCGCGAACAGGTTCGTGCAGAACTGTTCCAAGCCATTCGCAGCGGCGACATGATGGGCAGCGGTGAGTCGAGCATGACGCTGCGGCAAATCAACCCTCGCGCTTACCCAGCGCAAGCGGCGACTGGCGCCAAGAAGACGCGTGAGCAGGTGCAGCAGGAGCTGGGCCAAGCTATCAAGTCGGGAGAAATGATGGCCGCTGGCGAATCTGGTGCCAAGTTGAATGAGATCGCGCCAGGACGCTATCCTTCGCAAGCGGTGGCTGCTGTCTCGCCAAAGTCGCGCGATGAAGTCAAGCACGAACTTGCCGAGGCAGTTTTTCACGGCGAGATCCTCGCCAACGGTGAAGATGGGCGCATGCTAAAGGAGGTATTCCCGGGTATGTACCGTGGCAGCCACGCTGCGGACGTAGCGGCGGAACGCGGCTACACCGGCAGCGCCCGAGGTCTGTGAAGCTGCGGCTTTGGTCATCGAGATACAGTGCTCAGAATTCAACTTGCCATGCTAGACTGAAAAAATGAGTCGCTGGATCGTCGCTTTGATGCTAGTACTGCTACCGCTCCAGTTCAGCTGGGCTGCGGTAGCTTCGTACTGCCAGCATGAGCGCTCGACATCCACGACCACCGTGCAGCATGTGGGTCATCACGAGCACCAGCACAAGGCAGACAGTGTTACTGGTAAGGTCGTTGTCGAGAAAAATCTCGACAAATTCGACCCCGATTGCAGTTCGTGTCATGGCCTCGGCCTGGGCGCACTTTATTTGCCAGATGCGAAGTTGCCTACGTTTCGCGGCAATGAAATGAACGCTTCTGCGCTATCAGCGCTTGAAGGCGTCAGCCCGACTCCTCCCGACCGCCCTCAGTGGCCGTTCCTCGCCTAGTCGGCGGGGCTTCCTTACTCATCCTTTTCTAGGTCCGCCATCCTCTGGCGGGCTTCGCTGCGCGTGCCGCTGCGAGAACGGATCATGGTTGCTAGGCACCACACGGCTGCCATCCCCGCCGATTTCTTCGTGTTTCAAGGTCAATGGAGAATCGGATGTTCAAGGGATTTCACGTTCAAAATGGTCCGGGCGCTTCACGCAATCGGAAGCGGTTTGGGGTCACTGCAGTTGCGACTGCCATTTTTATTGCTACCACTACGGCAGCAGTTGCTCAGGGGCTGGCGCCGAGTACTCAGCAGAGCCCAGCGGTACTTCACGGTAGTGCTGCGAGTTCCGCAGCTCCGTTATCGCTGGCCCGTGCCATTGAGATGGCGTTGGAGGGCAATGCGGACGTAGCCGCAGCGACCCGCCAGGTCGAAGCCACCGAAGGCCAGATCATTCAGGGTCGCGCGCGGCCAAACCCTGAACTCGCGTATTCGCTGGAAGACACGCGTTCGAAGACACGCACACAGAGCTGGCAGCTTAATCTGCCGCTGGAATTGGGTGGCAAACGCGCGGCACGTACGAAGGCTGCAGAAAAGGCACGAGAGCAGGCCCAAGCCCAACTCGCCGAGGTCGTGTCCACCGTCCGAGCCAATGTCGTGGCTGCGTACTTTGATGTTCTGACGGCTCAAGAGAGGCTGTCCCTTGCGAAGGACAGTGCTGCCCTGGCCAAGGCATCCACGGACACCGTAGCGAAGCGAGTTGCGGCGGGCAAGGTTTCCCCAGTCGAAGAGACCAAAGCGAGGGTTGCGGAAGCTGGTATCCGCCTGGAGCTGACTCAGGCCGCAAGTGAGGAGCGCAACGCGCTGACGCGCCTGTATGCGCTACTGGGAAGGACCAATGCGTTTGCTTTGTCGCTTGAAGGCGAAGCCGAGGCGCTACCGCTTGTACCGAACTTGGCAGATCTTCAATCGCTAGTCGTGTCTTCGCCTTCGGTGGTGTTGGCGAGGGTTGAGGTGGATCGGCGCAAGGCGTTGGCCGAGGTTGAGCAAGCCAAGCGCGTGCCGGACATCACCGTCAGCGCCGGTGTGCAGCGTAGCAACGAGACACAACGCAACCTGCTGCTGCTAGGTATTTCAGTGCCGCTGCCGGTATTTGATCGCAATCAAGGCAACCTGCTCGAAGCGCTGAAGCTTGAAGACAAGGCCAGGGATGAGTTGCAAGCAACCACGGTACGGCTGCACAGCGAAGTGACTCAGGCCCACGACAGGCTGTCCACGATCACGTCAGAAGTCCAAACCTTGCGCTCGGATGTGCTCCCAGGCTCCAAATCGGCATACGACGCAGCCACGGTCGGTTTCGAGAACGGCAAGTTCAATTTTCTCGAAGTCTTGGATGCGCAACGCACCTACTTCACCGCCAAGTCGCAATACCTGAAAGCCTTGGCCGAATCCCATCGCGCAGCAGCCGAGATTGACCGGCTGCTGGGTGGCAGCACGTCCCTCACCTCGACCATCAAGAAAAACTGAGATCGACCATGAACAACATCAAACCAAGCATCAGCAAGAAGCACCTGATCGCCATCGCAGTCGTAATTGCGCTGGGAGTGGGCGCTGGCGTTTTCGTTATGCAAAGCGGCAAGCCTAAGGCGGCAGCTGCAGCCGAGGGAGACGGTCACGGACACGGAACGCACACGGAGGCCAAGGGCCACGGTGACGGCGAGCACCACGGAAAAGCCGATGGCAAGGGCCACGACGACGACAAAGGCCATGCCGATGGCGAGCACCACGAGAAGAGCGCGTCCAAGGGCGCCAACGGCGGCAGCCTCTTCAAGGAAGGCGACTTCGGATTGGAGGCCTTGCTATCGGAAGACGGAGGTGAGCCACGGCTGCGCATCTGGATGTTCGAAAAAGACAAAGCGCTGCCTCAGAGCGCTGCCACCGTCGCCGCAACGGTCGCGCGCCCAACAGGAGACAAGCAGGCGTTGACATTCGTTCAGGACAAGGATGGCTGGGTGAGCCGCGAGACGGTGGCTGAACCCCACGCCTTCGATGTTGAGATCATCGCGCGAAAAGGCAACGAGCCCTTCATGTTCGTGATGAGCAAAGAAGAGGGCAAGGTCGAGTTGACCGACGCCCAGATCAAGGCGGCAGCCATCGGCGTTGACTCGGCATCTGCTGCGAGCATCAAGTCTGCGCTGCTGCTGCCCGGCGAGATCCGCCTCAACGAAGATCGCACCTCGCACGTGGTTCCACGCCTTGCTGGCGTGGTGGAAAGCGTTAACGCCAGCTTGGGCCAGGTCGTCAAGAAGGGGCAGGTGCTGGCCGCTATCGCGAGTCCCACAGCATCGGAGCAGCGCAGCGAGCTGCAGACGGCCCAAAAGCGCATGGCCTTGGCAAAGACGACCTACGAGCGGGAGAAGAAGCTTTGGGAGCAGAAGGTCTCGGCGGAGCAGGACTACCTGCAGGCCAAGCAGGCACTCAACGAAGCCGAAGTTGCTGTCGCCAACGCCAACCAGAAGTTGGGGGCATTGGGTCTGTCGTCCTCTTCCGCCTCGGGCCTGAACCGGCTTGAGCTGCGTGCGCCCTTTGATGGGATCGTCATCGAGAAGCATCTGAGCCTCGGCGAAGCCGTCAAGGAAGACGCCGCCGTGTTCACGATTTCTGATCTGAGCCAGGTGTGGGCGGAAATCAACGTTCCAGCCAAGGATCTCCCTCTCGTGCGGGTCGGTGAGAAAGTCACCATCAAGGCCACCGCGTTCGACGCTTCAGCGACGGGCACTGTGGCCTTCGTGGGCGCGCTCATCGGTGAGCAAACCCGAACCGCCAAGGCGCGGGTGGTGTTGGATAACCCCAAGGGAGCATGGCGGCCAGGCCTGTTCGTGAACGTCGAGGTCGTGGCTGATGAGGCAACTGTGCCCGTGACGATCGCTGCAGACGCAGTCCAGACGGTTGGGGACAAGCCTGTTGTCTTCCTCAAGGTCAATGGAGGCTTCATTGCCCAGCCCGTGCAGTTGGGACGCAGCGATGGCAAGCGTATCGAGGTTCTTCAGGGCATCAAGCCCGGAACGCCCTACGCAGCGTCCGGCAGCTTCGTCGTGAAGTCCGAACTGGGCAAGGCGTCCGCCGAGCACACGCACTGATCACGGAGCCTCACACATGTTTGAAAAACTGATTCGATTTTCGATCGAGCAGCGATGGCTGGTGCTGCTCGCTGCCATTGCAATGGGTGCCCTGGGCGTCTTCAACTACCAGAAGCTTCCCATCGACGCTGTTCCGGACATCACCAACGTCCAGGTGCAGATCAACACGCAAGCCGCCGGTTACTCACCACTGGAGACAGAGCAGCGCGTGACCTACCCCATCGAGACGGTCATGGCCGGTCTCCCCAATCTGGAGCAGACCCGGTCGTTGTCACGCTACGGCCTTTCCCAGGTCACGGTGATCTTCAAGGACGGCACCGACATCTACTTCGCGCGCCAGTTGGTGAACGAACGCATCCAGGAGGCCCGGGATAAGTTACCGGCCGGCATTACCCCTGCGCTTGGACCTATCTCGACCGGCCTGGGCGAAATCTACCTGTGGACGGTTGAAACCAAGGATGGAGCCAAGAAGCCAGACGGCAACCCCTACACCCCGACAGACCTGCGTGAAATCCAGGACTGGATCATCAAGCCGCAGCTGCGCAATGTTCCAGGCGTCACCGAAATCAACTCCATCGGCGGATTTGCGAAGGAATACCAGATTGCGCCAGTCCCCGAACGCCTGGCATCCCTCGGCGTGACGCTGCAAGACATCGTCACTGCTCTGGACCGCAACAACGGCAACGTTGGCGCGGGCTACATCGAGAAGCGCGGCGAACAGTACCTGGTTCGCGCCCCTGGCCAGGTCAAGTCGATGGAAGACATCGGCAATGTGATCTTGAGCAGTGCCAACGGTGTCCCCGTGCGTGTGCGGGATGTCGCCGACGTATCGATCGGCCGAGAACTGCGCACTGGCGCCGCCACGGACAACGGACGTGAAGTCGTGCTCGGTACCGTCTTCATGCTCATCGGCGAGAACAGCCGTACCGTGTCGCAAGCCGTGGACAAGAAGATGGTGGAGATCAACCGCAACTTGCCAGAAGGCGTGCACGCGGTCACCGTCTATGACCGCACTGTCCTGGTGGACAAGGCCATCAGCACGGTGAAGAAGAACCTTATGGAAGGCGCGATCCTGGTGATCGTGATCCTCTTCCTGTTCCTGGGCAATATCCGGGCTGCGGTGATCACGGCAACGGTGATTCCGCTGTCGATGCTTTTCACGTTCACTGGCATGGTGAACTACAAGGTCAGTGCCAACCTGATGAGCCTTGGAGCGTTGGACTTCGGCATCATCATTGACGGCGCGGTTGTGATCGTGGAGAACTGCGTTCGCCGCCTGGCGCACGCCCAAGCCCACCATGGTCGACCACTGACACGGGCCGAGCGCTTCCATGAAGTGTTTCTGGCATCGAAAGAGTCTCGCCGCGCCCTTCTGTTTGGTCAGCTCATCATCATGGTGGTGTACCTGCCGATCTTCGCCCTCACTGGCGTCGAAGGAAAGATGTTCCACCCGATGGCGTTTACCGTGGTCGCAGCACTTGTCGGCGCAATGATCCTGTCGGTGACTTTCATCCCCGCCGCAGTCGCACTGTTCATAGGCAACCGGGTCAGCGAGAAGGAAAACTTCCTGCTCGGCCATGCGAAGCGAATCTATGCGCCCCTCCTGGATCGCGTAATGTCCGCCAAGGCAGTGGTGCTCTCCATTGCCGCAGTGGCCGTGGTGCTCTGCGGATTGATCGCGACCCGAATGGGCAGCGAGTTCGTTCCCCAACTCAATGAGGGTGACCTTGCCATCCAGGCGCTGCGAATCCCCGGTACCAGCCTCTCGCAATCTATCGCCATGCAGCGCCAGATCGAAGGGACGCTGAAAGAGAAGTTCCCTGAAATCGACCGGGTATTTGCCAGAACCGGCACTGCAGAAATTGCCTCGGACCCCATGCCGCCGAACATCTCGGACGGGTACATCATGCTCAAGCCCATGGACCAATGGCCCGAGCCGCGAAAGACCCGCGACGAACTGCTTACCGCTATCCAGGAAGTGGTCGGCAAGATTCCCGGCAACAACTACGAGTTCTCGCAGCCGATCCAGTTGCGCTTCAACGAACTCATCTCCGGCGTGCGCAGCGACGTCGCAGTCAAGATCTTCGGGGACGACATGGACGTCCTGAACAAGTCGGCAGAAGAGATCTCTTCGATGCTGCAGAAGATCCAAGGGGCATCGGAGGTGAAGGTCGAGCAGACTACCGGGCTGCCGATGCTCACGGTGAATATCGACCGCCAGAAGGCGGCTCGCTATGGCCTGAACGTGGCCGACATCCAGGACACCGTGGCCACAGCCATCGGTGGACGTGAAGCCGGAACGATGTTCGAGGGTGATCGGCGATTTGACATCCTGGTGCGCCTGCCCGAAGTGATCCGCAACGACATGGAAGGAATGAAGCGACTGCCCATCCCGCTGCCTCGCTCAGCGGGCACTGCGGAAGCGCGGACCAATTTCATCCCGCTTGCCGAAGTCGCTTCGTTCGAGCTCGCCCCTGGCCCCAACCAGGTCAGCCGCGAGAACGGCAAGCGTCGCATCGTGGTCAGCGCCAACGTGCGTGGCCGCGACGTGGGCTCCTTCGTTGCCGAAGCCGAGCAAGGCCTGGCGCAGATCAAGATCCCGACGGGCTACTGGACAAGCTGGGGCGGCACATTCGAGAACCTTCAGTCCGCCTCCAAGCGCCTGCAGATCGTCGTACCCGTCTCGCTGTTGCTGGTCTTCGTGCTGCTGTTCGCAATGTTCGGAAATGCCAAGGACGGGCTGCTGGTCTTCACCGGAATTCCATTTGCGCTGACAGGGGGCATCTTGGCTCTGTGGCTGCGCGACATACCAATGTCGATATCTGCAGCAGTTGGCTTCATCGCTCTTTCAGGCGTTGCTGTTCTCAACGGACTTGTCATGATTTCATACATCCGGACGTTGAGAGAGGAAGGCGTACCGCTGGACGATGCAATCCGCGAAGGCGCGCTGACGCGTCTGCGTCCCGTGCTCATGACCGCGCTCGTCGCGTCCCTTGGCTTCATCCCGATGGCCATCGCTACGGGGACCGGCGCCGAGGTGCAACGCCCACTGGCCACCGTTGTGATCGGCGGCATTCTGTCCTCGACGCTGCTGACGCTCCTGGTCCTGCCCATCCTCTATCGCCTCGCTCACAAGCCTGACGAGCAGGCTGAGGACGTGACTGCAGAACCCGTACACCCAGTTCCCTCCGCCCAGTAATGGGCCTTCGGGCCCCGCAGTTTGCGGGGCCCATTTTTTATTCTGTTCAGCAAAGGAAATCCAATGAAAGCAACCAAGCTTCTCCTCGCACTCACCGTATTCATTTCCGGCGCAGCAATCGCCGCAGACAACCACGACACAAAGCCGCTGCATGGCGGTGTAGTGGCCCAGGCAAAAGACGTGGACTATGAGCTTGTGTCCGGCACCGACAAGCTGCAGCTCTACGTCCGCGACCATGGCAAGCCTGCAGACGTTGCTGGAATGGCGGCAAAGGTCACGCTGTTGACCGGTACTGAGAAGCAGGACGTCCAGCTGTTGCCAGTCGATGGAAAGCTGGAAGCTTCGGGCAGCTTCAAGGTGGCTGCGGGCACGAAAGCCGTTGCTGCGGTCACCAAAGGCGGCAAGCCCGTCGCCTCCGTTCGCTTCTCTCTCAAATAGTTCAAGGCTCGACGAGGCGCTCGCATGTCATTGCACCGCTGCCGGCGCCTCTTTCAATGCAGACAACAGCAATTTGAAAAAGGCTTAGCCCATGGGTCACGGACTAGCGGCTAAGCTGATTTGGATATGGATCAGCTTGATCGCCACGGTGCTGACCTTCTGGCGGTTGCGTCACATATGGTTGAAGCGCCACCCGGAGCGCAACAAGAGCCTCAAGTACAGCCAGCGCTTGGCCAAGCGCATGCGTGACCGAAGGTTGGCCCAAACTCGAACCCAGCGACGAACCGGCTCGGATCGACAACCTCGCCTCTAACGCGGGATGCCGATGTCCGGCGCACTTGGATCCCTCAGCCGATGCGCCTGCAGGCCGCGGAGATGTCCAGCTCCTGTTCATAGGCCTGGGTCGAGACGTCCATCAGTCCGAGCACTGAGTGAAAAAGATTGTCATGCGACAAGGCGGTCGACGACTTCTCTTTCAAGCACTCGCTGTTCATCATGCGACTCTTCTTGAAGCCTTCCGACAGCCACCAGACCATGGGCACCTTGGTCTGTTCGTCAGGTGCGATCGCCCTGGGCAAGCCGTGAAGAAACAGCCCTTTCTCGCCCAGTGACTCACCGTGGTCGGACACATAGAGCAGCGCTGTATCGAAACGGCTCTCCTGGCGCTTGAGAAAGGCCACGGCCTGGCCCAAGACATGGTCGGTATAGAGCACCGCATTGTCATAGGCATTCACGATGCTCTGGCGATCGCACTTGCGCAGCTCGCCCGTGTCACAGGTGGGTTCGAAGCGTCTGAAAGCTGCTGGGTAGCGCTTGAAATAGGCTGGCCCATGGTTGCCGAGCATGTGCAGGACCACTACCGTTGTGGTGTCAGAGGCTTCGACGACTGACTCTAGCCCGTGGAGAAGCACCTCGTCATGGCATCTACCATCAGAGCACATTCCTGCAGCTGCAGTTGGGTCCACAGGGATCTCATTGAGCCCATCGCAGACGCCCTTGCATCCTGACTGGTTGTCCTTCCAATGCACAGAAACTCCGGCCCGTGAAAGAACGTGTAGTAGCGACTCGGATGAGCGAATTCGGGCTTCATCATAGCCTCGCCTTCCGATCGCGGAGAACATGCACGGAAGTGATGTCTCCGTATCTGTGCCGCAGGCCGTGACGTTGCCAAAGTTGACTACGTTCAGCGTCTGAAGGTTCGGAGAAGTCTGCCGCTCATAGCCGTTAAGTCCCCAATTGCCAGCACGCACTGTCTCTCCCACGACGATGAAAAGCAGCTTCGGCTTCTGGGGGAGGGTTGGCACTGCCATGCGAGCATCCAGGCCCACGGGCTGCCTGACCTTTGGCTTTTCGACATCGGCCGACAGGACGCGAGCTGTCGAGTAGATCACGTTGGCGGGAGTTATGAGATAGCGCAGCTCCTTCTGGTTTGTAAGCGCTCTATTGACCACGCCCTTGCACTCGGGTGCCCGTTGAGGCAATGAATGTTCTCTCGGCGTGGTGCGGTCTGCGACGCGCGAGAATCTGGGTCAACGCCGCATTTCACATTCAGTTGATGACAGACCCATTTGCTCCCTTG
>Ga0307998_1000856_pt1 | contig 16876 bp, 15 predicted proteins | sample Davwhametageno37_FD_203147 | JGI IMG/M metagenome (GOLD analysis project Ga0307998, IMG submission 203147) | Marine microbial communities from Davis Island wharf, Antarctic Ocean - #37 | ecosystem: Environmental > Aquatic > Marine > Unclassified | place: Antarctic Ocean: Davis Island wharf... | reverse complement strand
CAATGCTTGTGGATTGCTTTCATTTAAACCGCTTTGAATTAGCGCTCCTTTGTCTACAAACCGTTTCGTTATAATCCCTGAAAAAGGAGCTTTAATGCTTAAAAATTCCACTCGATTATTAAACGCAATCAAATTGGCTTTTGTAGAAAGGTATTCTGCTTCAGCACTTTCTACCAACTGAATATTAGTTAGGGCAGGACTTTTTTTATAAACTGCATTTAAACGCTCAAAACTGGCTTTTTTAGCTGTCGTTTCGGCCAACCATTTTAGCTGTTGTTGCTGTAATTCAGGATTTTTCAAAAAAGCAATGGTTTCTCCCTGCGTTACTTCGTCACCAATATCTTTGCTCATTTTTACAAGCATTCCTGCTTCCATGGCGTAAAGGGTGACGATTTGGTTGGGGCGTGCCGTTCCTGCGATTAGTACTTCACTTTTAAAAGAACGTTGCTTGGGCGTAACAACTTCTACTTTCTGAACTTTGTCGTCTTTGTAGGCACCTGCCGCGGTTCCTTGCGTATCTTTTTCCAAATTGTTGCAGGAAACAAGCAAGGAGAATAGCACTGCAAAAACTGCTACAGATTTTATATTTATTAAAGTCTTCATTATTTTGCGTTTTTTGCAATAAGTGAATAAAAAATAGGAATGATGTAAAGGGTAATTAGTGCTGCCATGAATGTTCCACCTATAACAGCAATGGCCAAAGGAACATTCGCTTCTGAGCCTGGGCTGGTTGCTAAAGCGGTGGGCAATAAGCCAAAAATAGTGGTAGATGCGGTCATCAATACTGGACGAAATCGGTCGGAAGAGCCTTCAATTATAGCAGCTTGTTTTTGTTTGCCTTCTATCATTAAAACATTAATTCTGTCCACCAATATATTTCCGTAAGAAACAGAAATACCAACCATCATAATAATTCCCATGATGGATTGAATGCTTAAATACGTTCCTGTACCCCACATCAAAAATCCAACCCCAATTAGTCCAAAAGGGAAAGCCAAAATGATGATCAGTGGTTTTCTAAACGAACGGAAGAGAGGTGTAATAATTAAGAATGATAGAATAACTGCCAAAACTAATCCTATCCCAAGTCCGCCAAAAGATTTTTTAATGATGGCAACTTCTCCTTCAAATTTTACTTCATACCCGGGAGGAAATTCCATTCCGTCAATGATCTTTTGAATTTCATCCGAAACACTGCCAATATCCATGCCTTCAACATTAGCATAGACATTAAATGCTCTGGTTAAATTGTGGTGATTTATTTCAACAGGATTTGTGCCATCTGTCATTTCTGAGAAATTTCGGAATGGAATGGTTTTATCAGTCAGTGAACTACTTACTCCCACATTTTCGAGTACAAAGCGACTATCAATTTCACTTTCAGGATAAGTAACCCCTACATAATAGTGATTGCCGTTGCGCTCATCAATCCAAAATGCTTTTTGAAACGTAACAGAAGAGTTCAATGCAGAGACCATATTTTTAATGGCGTCTACGGGCTCAACCCCCAATTCTGCTGCTTTTACCCTGTCAATTTCTATGTTTTTTGCAGGCTGGTCTAGCCGCTGTAAAACACGAACATCGCGGGTGTTAGAAAGTGTCGCAATGGTATCCCGTATTTTCTCAGAAATTTCCCGAAGTACTTTAAGGTCGTTTCCTTTTACTTGAACATCAATCGGTGCGGGCTTTCCTTCATTTAGCGCTGCTGTTATCATTCCACCAGTATTAAAGCTCAATTCAATACCGGGAAATTTCTCATGTAGCCTTTTCCGCAGTTGCGAGGCATATTCAAAGGTGCTTGTTTCGTGAGACTCTTTTAATTGAACTCCAATAAAGGCATCTTGAGTTCCTGAATTGGGAGTGTATGCGGCAGGTAAATCATAAAAGACACCAATATTTGCGACCAGTTGCTGTAAATCATTTCCTGTTTCTTCTCGGATAACCTGTTCCATTTCTGCAATGGTATTATTGGCATCTTCCAATCGGGTACCTGACTCCATCCGCACGGTAATTTCCATTTGTCCAACATCTGATTGCGGGAACAATTCATAACCTGTATTTTTCAATAGAAACAAAGAGGTGACCAATAGCAAAACTGCAATTCCTAGAATAGGCCAACGGTATTCTAATGTTTTTGAAAGACTGTTTTGATAGTTATCGCCTAACCTGTCAATGAATCTCTGAAAAAATCCAAGCATATTTTTCTTGGGTTTATCATCTGAGTTAGGTAGCTTATTTTTAAAGAAAAATGCCGCCATTATGGGAATCAAGGTCAATGCAAAAATGTATGATCCGATCATGGAAGCTGTTACCGTTATTGCCAAAGGCGAGAATAGAAACTTAGTTATTCCTGTTAAAAATAGAACCGGAAAAAACACTACTATTATTACCAATGTAGAGGCTAACACAGGACTTGCTACCTCTAAAGCAGCATCCTTTGCAGCTGAAAATGAATTTTTGCCCATTTTAAGATGGCGGTCGATGTTCTCCAAAACAACAATGGAGTTGTCCACCAGAAGTCCCAATACTAGCGCCAGTCCTCCAAGGGTAATGCTATTAATAGCCTGTCCTGTAAGATAAAGCATGATGAAAGCAAACAGTACCGACAACGGCAGGCTGATTGCTACGATAAGCGAGGACCTGAAATTTCCAAGAAAGAGAATCAAGACAATGATAACTAAAATTAAACCGCCTAACCCTGCATTTTGTAAACCTGAAATAGCATTTCGCACATAAGAGGATTGGTCAAAAATTACGTTGAGATTCACATCGTCCGGCATCCTTTCTTTTAAGCCTGGTAATGCTTTTTTAACCGCTTCCACAGAGGCGATTGTATTTGCACCAGGACGTTTGAAAATAGGTAAATAAACCTGCTCTTTCCCGTCTACTCGAGCAATGTTTGTTTGAATGGCACTGGCATCCTTTGTTTGTCCAATATCTTTAATGTATATGGGGTTTCCATTTTTATAGGTAATGACGATGTCGTCAAAATCCTTCACATCAATGATTAATCCTTTTGCATCCACACCATAATTTACATTACCAATGTTGGCAATACCAGATGGAATCATGGTTGTATTTTTTTGAATGGCTTCCATTACTTGCGTTTGCGAAATTCCAAGCGCTTCCATCTTGTTAGGGTCCACATAGACATAAATCATTCTCAATGACCCGCCGTAAGCTGCAGGAGCAACAATACCTTCTACACCACTCAGCATTTGGCGCAGATTTAAGTAGGCTACATCATACAATTCCTTGCCATTTTTTACATCACTACTTACTGTTAATAGCATCAAAGGTTTAGAAGCCGTAGGATCAAACGGCTGGATCATTGGAGGCATTGTACCAGGTGGCTGGTAATACATATCACTTACCGCATAGGAGGTTGAATTTGCCATTGCTTCTGCAGGATCGATGTCTTCACCATAAAAGTTGGTAACAACACTTACGCCCATGATACTCTTAGAAAGTTGTTTTTCGATTCCTGGCGATTGTCCGGTCCACCGTTCCATTCGACTAGTGATGTCTTTCTCTACCACTTCGGCAGGCATACCGGGATAAAGGGTAATAATCTGCATCGCAGATTTCTTGAATTGAGGAAGAATGTCTACCGGCATCCTTGGGATAAGAACTCCAGCTAGTAATGCCACAATAATGGCAAATACAAGCACCAAATACGGATTCTTAAAAGATAATTTAATCATAACTAGTTTTTTGTATTCTTAATTTTCTTGTGTCAAATAACCTTTAGATTAATCTTCAAATTTATTTATTAAAGACCAATAGCTGAGGCATGAAAGCAGGAACTTTTCCTGTTGTAGTGGGAATTCAATTCACCGCTTGCGGCAGTATCCCGAAGCAAATGAGGAGTTAAACCATGGGCGGTGCGCGAAACGGACTTTCTGATAGCAAAGTTGCCATGGGGCTTTTTGGATTAGAAGGAGTTAAAAAAACTTGCTCCAACACATCGTAGTTATCCAAGTTAAACACGACCATATTAGCGGCCAATCCTCTCGTAGAAACTGCTTTTTCTGCCTCATTGTTAATGTTATCATTCATTGCATTGGAGGTATCTTTATAAACCATTGCGGTGAAAAACTGCTCTCGGGGTTGTTTCGCGGTTGTCGTTCGAATTTCACAAGGATTTGATTCACATAAGCTAAGATTGGTTTGTCCAATTGGGTAAGTAGCGCACGCCAATTGAGATGGAAATAGTGCTATTCCCATTATAAAAAGCAGCAGGATGGATTGGATTTGTCTCACTATTTCAATAGTACGATTTTAAAGTGGGATGCAAAAATTAGTGCTCTTTCTCTTGTTGCTACAAAGTAAAACTTTACACCCAGAATTTCTGATGCTGTGAAGTCTAAACTATTTTGATTGTACTTGCCTTCTGGCAAGTCTGACTTTATTTTTTTCTCATTTTTAGGATAACAACTTATTTGAAACGCTCCATGAGCGTTATCAATTAACTCAAAGCTATAATTATATTTTGCAGCAAACCTTGTAATTTTATATTATCAATTCAAAAGAACTTTAATTTCACATATTTCTTCAGGATGCTTAAAATATTTTATTGCGTAAATTTATCAGATATGTCTGGTACTGCCGGACTGTCTCAAAACTCCAACATACCCTTTTAGAATTACATATTCAATAATATTTATTTTCAACTATTCGTATATTAGATTTTTAAATCCACTTTTGAGACAGTCTGAACGTGTCTGCGTATAATTTTTTGTGTTGATTGAGTAACTACTCTAGTAAATACAAACTGAATAGAAAATCTGCGAGGATTTTCGTAGGAAAAATAGAACTAGCAATTAATTGTGCACGGTGTTCCACGCAGTTTTTATTGAGTTTGCTTTCATTCGCACGAGCTAATTCATATGTTTATTAATAGCTCAAAAAAAAAATCGATTGTCATTTAGTTTATTCGGATAATTTAGCCTTAAAGTTTTGCGTTTTTATACTTCGGACACAGCTTTTCGTTCAGTTAAATTTTTGATGCATGGAATAGGTTTTGGGTAAATCCAAATTCCGCTTTTTCCTGACGTTTTGTAATTCTGAAATTTAGACCCTACTATAAAAAACTTAATTGTTTGTAAAAATTTTTATCCCAACACCGATAGATACATAATTGTTAGATCAGTAACGTGCTTTAATAAAGCATTTTATTGGAGTAGCCTTTTCATTTGATATAGTTTTCCAATGCTTAAATAAGTCTGCTGAATACCGTTAAAGCGATTTTTTTCTCGAAGTTTTGTTGAAGAAGCATTCCTAAATCAAATGAATAATAATCTAATTGGATATTATTGCTGTAGCTATTTTGAGACTGTACATGTGGCTTCCAACCAGGTTGTTGTTTGTATAAATAACAGCTCTTTCTCCCTCCATTTGCTTTGGTCTTTGGAAAACTGTAAAGCCTTGTTCTGTTTTCTGGGGGAAAGTAGTGAGAAAGCGTCAGATTATTTCCTGTGTCACTTCCTAAATTAATGCGGGCACTAATGTGTTGAAGGAACCTTTTTTGTACGATTTTATTCTAATCACTGCTTCACCGATAGACAAGAAATTACTATTTCTCCGTGGATAACTTACCTTTCGATTATTTAGGTAGTAGACATAAATTACTCCAATGGTTGGTCCACAGGCAGGGTACTAGCTTTAATTCTTCAACTCAGCTCAGCTCTATCGTATACGTTACTTATATGGCGTAATTTATCGTTTACAATCCATCGATTATATTGTAATGGCCAGAGCTCGATAGCAATTAAAAAGTGATTACTTTCCGGTTAATCACATCGCTAAAGCTTTTATTTTGTTTTATCCTCTTTGATCTAATACTAAATTACAAGGTTTGTCGGATTGGGTCTAAAACCTTAGACTTTGGTTAAGCATTAAAATTAGTTTTAATTATGGCTATTGTGGGATGCGGTTATTTTAATCCAAAATGGTTGATAGGGCCATGGCCCTTCCCTAAAACCTTATTTTCTCCTTGCGCTATAGCTTGATTTATATAATAACATCCTTTTTTTACTGCGTCTTCTAAATCATGTCCTAAACTTAAAAAAGCAGCGATACTTGATGATAAACTACAACCTGTACCGTGTGTATTTTTGGTATCTATCCAAGGGTTTTTTAGTGTTATTATCGCATCATTTTCATAGATGTATAATGTGTCGGTAATTTTATTTTCGAGGGCATCTAAGTGACCTCCTTTTAACAAAACAGATGTACGGTATAGCTTTCCAATTTCTCTTGCAACATTGTCTAGATCGCTTAATTCAATAGCACGATCAATTAATAGTTCTGCTTCAGGAATATTGGGCGTAATTAAGGTGGCTTTTGGGAGAAATGCCTTCAAAGAAGAGATGGCATCATTAACAATAAGCTTATCTCCGGAGGTGGCAACCATTACTGGGTCGAGTACAATATTTTTAAAATTGTAAGGGTTTAATTTCTTCGCTATTGCATCAATTACTTCAGAAGAATGCAGCATACCTATTTTTATTGCACCAAAATTAATGTCCTCTAAAACAGCATCTAATTGCTTTTCTATATGCAAAATAGGTAGGGGGTGTATATCTGATATTCCTTGTGTATTTTGAGCCGTAGTAGCTGTAATAACGGATGCGGCATAAGCACCACAAGCACTTATACTTTTGATATCTGCTTGAATACCTGCACAGCCTCCTGAGTCGCTGCCTGCAATTGTTAATACACTGTAATAAGGTGTTTTTAAATTTTCCATTCTTCTTTTTTATATGCACTGTCCCAAAACATCCATTCTAATTTTGATGTCTTTTCAAAAGCCAACTCCATTTCTTTTAACCTTTCATCTGAGGCTTTTTGCGCAAACCGATTTGTTATTTCTACGGCTTTATTTACCGAGTTTTCAAAATCTTCTCCTCCGTAGGTGTCGATCCAACCTTGATACGGGTTATCCTTCTTATTGTTCTGGTGCGCAAGTATATAATCTCCTATTTCTTTATAGATAGTAAAACAGGGCAATACAGCGGCTAAACCTTCCTCTATACTGTAATTGTTTACTATACGTGCTAAACAACTGATGTATAACTCGCAACTTGGGGAGGCTTCATTGTTAAAGTTTCCTTCGTTTATAAAAGTACGATGTAGCTCATTCTCAACGTCGATGATTCCTGTTGCTGAAGTTAAAAAAAATAGCGCGTCATCAGGATCTGTGCATTTAACACTTAATAAAAGCAACACCTTTTTATACTCAGCTAAGTATAGGGAATCTTGATTGATATAATATTGAAATACGTCTTTTGGAAGGGTGCCGTTGATTAACGTTGTAATAAAAGGGTGGACTTTTATTTCTTCAAGGATAAAGTCTGTTTTTTCTCTTACTGTCTTATACCAGTTTGCCATATAATTTCTTTTAATTTTTTCGTTTCTTTTTCAGGGAATACTGCCTTTGAGATCGCAGATATTACCGCAATACCGTCGGAGCCGTTTTTGATGATTTCCGCAACATTGCTTTGCTGTATTCCTCCAATACAAATAATAGGGTTAGAGAATAAGCCTCTAATTATTTGAAGTCCCTCTATACCTAACGGGCTTGCTAAATCTGTTTTTTTGGTAGACGTTTTAAAAATGGGAGAGATGCCGATATAGTCTACACTTAGACGTTCAGCTTCCATAGCTTGCTGAGTATTGCTGACAGATAGCCCTATTATTTTATTGTCGCCTACTAGTTTTCGGGTCACAGCAAACGGCATGTCTGACTGTCCTATGTGAACGCCATCAGCATCTACTGCTAAGGCAATATCTATTCTATCATTAATAATTAAGGGTACATCATAGTTGCGGCAAATTGCTTTTACTTTTACCGCCCGGCTATAAAAAGAATAGGTGTCACTCTGTTTTTCTCTTAGCTGAATAATAGTTGCACCACCTTTTAATGAATCTTCTAAAATTTTAAAAAAAGTAGGATTATCTGTAACGCTATCATCGGTCACATACATTAAAGAATAGTCTATATTATTCATCTAATTTAATTTCCTTCTTTATGATTTCACTCGACATCAAGTACAAACAATCTGTAAAATTAACTTGAAAGCTACCTGGTCCTTTTGACAATTTAGCTGCTTCATCACCCGCAATTCCCATGATAGCCATCGCTGCAGTAGAAGCCAAATGCATGTTAGGCTCAACAGCAATACATGCTCCTATTATGGCAGTGGAGGTGCATCCCATGCCTGTAACCTTTGTCATAAGTGGACTACCATTTGAAATTTTACTGATAAGATCACCAGTAATAATGTAATCTATTGCACCACTAATGACTACAGTGTTGTTTAATTTTTTTGACAACATAATGGCTCCTTCAACGGCATCTTCCGCTTGTATTGTGCTGTCTACTCCTTTAGAACTATTGGTTAGTTGCGCCAAAGCCATAATTTCTGAAGCATTTCCTCTGATTACATTTGGAGTGGCTATTTCTATAATTTTCAGGGCAGTTTCTGTTCTGTATTTTGATGCGCCTATACCTACTGGATCAAAAACGAAAGGGGTATTGATTTTTCTCGCTTTTTTAGCAGCCAAGATCATGCTGTCAACCCATTTATCACTCAACGTGCCCATGTTAATTACTAAAGACGATGCAACTGAAACAATATCTTCGACCTCTTCTTCGGCATGCGCCATAACAGGTGAAGCGCCGATGGCTAGTAAAGCATTTGCGGTTGAGTTCATGACAACATAGTTGGTAATGTTGTGTACGAGTGGGCCTTTAAGTCTGATGTTAGTTAATAGTTTCTCTATGTCGTTCATTTTTATTGTAATTTGTAATAATGGTATGTCTTTGAAAAATGTAGGTGATTCCGAAGCACAATTTTTAAATTTATTATGAAATTAAAAACAGATTGCAGAAGTTGATGGGACAACTAAATCGCCTACTCTTTGCCTCCTTTATTAACTGCTGGTCTTTCTCTATTTCTTTCATTTCTCTTGCAATTTAGCATTGGCCTAGTTTTGTTTTTCAAGTCGGAAAATACTGTTGGTAGACAGACAAGCTTTTTTGTAATTTCTGTTTTTAGTGCTAGCATTTGCGAATGTGCTTGGCTTTGCGCACAGACTTTTATTCTGTAATTTTTCGCATGATATACTTCAGAGGGCCTTGTTTAAATTTCATACACCAAATATGAGAAAAAAATAGAATTGCAATGCTAAAAACAATCGCATATACTATAGTAAATTCTATAGAAAATGCGGACTCTAATTTTCTAAAAATCAATTTTATAGCAAGCATTCCGATAATAACGTGAAAGAAGTAATTACTTAATGAAAGCTGTCCTGTACTTACCATCTGCTTTATAAAAAGGGTATGCGATAATTTAGGACTAATGTACATTGATAATGAAATAATAAAAACTGCTAAACCAGAAACCATAATCAGATAAAAAAACAATGGTGGCATTGGTGTTGTTCTTAAAAAATATTTAATATCTGATACCCCTTTTGTCGGTAAATGACTTAGAGTCTCAAGTAAAAAAAATGAAATACTTTTAAAACAACAAATAGTGTTAGAGAAAATAGTGCTACTCGATTTCTTATCCTCACATTCTTAAAATTTATTCTTCCAATCCAAATCCCTGTTAGTAGAAATGCAATCCAAGGGAAAACAGGATGAAATTCGCTTAGAGAAAAATTTCGAAAAAAGCCCTCTGTAGTAAAGAAATCTGTGTATTCTAAACTATTTCAGATAGTATGTATTTTCTAATTTGTTTCAAGTCAAGTATGATTAATTACCTTTTATTTTAGTGAATGTATTGTCATTTCTTGAGGTGGGGAAATTGTACTCCCTTGCAAATATAGGTTGTGAAGTAGCCAATGCGTTTTTTAAATGTGGGTAGTCTTGCTTAATTGTACAAAAGCGTAAGTGGGAGGGCAAAATAAAATCGTTCTAGTCCGTCAACCTACTAATTAGATGGTTTAATCCTCGTTTCCCAATATTTTCAATTTATATTCTACTACCTGCTGTGCAGGTAACGCTCGTATAAAATGCTGTTGAACTGTTCGTAACGATACTGCTAATCCTTTAGGTGCGCGGACAGGCTGTTTAAGTAAATATCAAAGACTATTTTCAGTTTTATTTTCCCTGCCTGCTAAAGGCTCGGCTTCAACTATTATGAAATCTGCAAACAGGCTTTGTGGATTATCAGAGAAAAACTAACATATCGTAACTTGCTTACGTTTAATTAATTTACACAGTGCTTCCAACTGTAATTATTTTCGAGTCTTGTTTGCCACCCATTAACCTCAAGTCTTGTACAAGTCATAACACGTTCTAAGATTAGTAGGTTTTCCTGCTAAAGCATCTGGATAAACAGTAGCAACAACAATGATTGATTTAGAATTACCGCCCGTTCTATAATTTGACTCAACCTTTTCATAATTTAAATTGGATTGGAAAGGAAAGATGATGACTAGGAAAAAGGTAAACAAATGTAGAAGGGTTACAAGAATAATAATCAGTTTTAGTTCAAAATAAAAATACCTTACTTCATAAAGTAAAGTATTTTGACATTCATGTCATACCTTATCAGAGTATAGTAAGTCTTTTTTTATTAATTTTTAAATGCAGTCTTCTAGTTAACATTGATATTCTGTTCATTTACGTCGAAAGAATCTTTTTTGTCTACGAACTGCAAAGGAAGCAGAAACCAATAAATGCACTCGTATTCAACTTGACAATTCCCATTTGTTGTAAACTCAATATCTAATGTAAGTGCATCTTCTAGTTTTGTGATTCCATATTCCATGGTAGGATAGTCGCAGCTTCTAATGTATTTTCTTAAGCCTATCAGAACATTTTGTTTAAAATCAATTTTTGGGAATCTAACTTTTTTACAACTTTCATCTTCCCAATCAATAGCAACGTAGTCATCGTCTTTTAACTCCTTGGGTTTTCGAATTACATAAAACTAACTCTTCAAAAACAGGCAAGGGTAATCTTTATCTACTCGTTCTGAAGGTACATTGATTGGTTCGTATTCATCTGCTTGTGCTTTAACTGCGTTAGCTAATAGTAAAATGATAGCAAAAAGGACAACTCTTATCATGGTTTATGTAAGGAATTACTGTTAACTCAACACTAAGTTTAGATGAGTTATGGACATAAAAAAAGGACAATTTAGAAGTAAATTATCCTTTTTCCTGACGTATTAAAGTTTTATAAATCTTCAAAACTTACATCAGAAAATCCACCGGCAGGCTTCACTTCGTCAGGTTCATTCTCCTCAACCTTAGAAGTTGTATTTTCTCTTGGTTCTCTAGGTTCTCTCTGTTCATCTAGTTCAGCTCGGGTAATTATTTCTTTTCCGTCGTTCAGTTCAGAGATTTTATCGAGAGTTGCTTGCAAGTTATCTTGGAAGGAACCAAAATCTTCAGGGTAAAGAAACAACTTGTGTTTCTCATAAAAGAATTTGCCGCTCTCATTGTTAAAACGTCTCTTGCTTTCAGTAATTGTCAAGTATAAATCTTCTGATTTAGTAGATTTTACATCAAAAAAGTAGGTCCTGTTTCCCGCCCTCAGTGATTTCGAGTAAATATCATCTGTTCTCCGCTTTGAACCCTCGTGCTCATTATCCATCTTAAAGTGTAGTTTTTTTATTCTATAACTGTTGATTTATGTTATATTAACAAATCTAATAAAAAAATCATTGTCTTACTTAGAGTTTATTGGTAAAGCTAAATGATGTTTGGTTGTCCGTAACTATTTAGAATTTGCGCTAGTATTTTAGGCTTCTTTTTAATGAAACGAAATACAGACTATTTGAATGAAATATGATAAGTAGGGAAAAATTCGTAATTCAAAGTTTCGTAATCCAAAGTTTCGGAACTTATTTTTTTTCGTCTTCTAACAACTGCTTCTGATACGTTTCAAAGTATTGACCTTTCAAATGGAGTAATTCCTTGTGCGTTCCTTGTTCTGCTATTTGACCTTCGTCCATCACTAAAATGCGGTTCGCATGTTTGATTGAAGAAATTCTGTGGCTAATAATAATTGAAGTAGAATGCTTCATTATTTGCTTTAAATTACTCAAGATTTTCTCTTCTGTTTCGGTATCAACGGCTGAAAGGCAATCGTCAAAGATTAAAATTTTAGGTTCGTCAATTATAGCTCTAGCGATCGACATACGCTGTTTTTGACCTCCTGAAAGTGTAATTCCTCTTTCCCCTAAAACTGTATCGTATTTCTTTTTAAAGGTTATTATATTTTCATGAATAGCAGCTTTTTTAGCAGCATCCTCAATGCGCTCTTGCGGAATATTTTCATCGTGTAATCCAAATGAGATGTTGTTTTTTATGTTCGTAGAAAATAAAAATACTTCTTGCGGTACATAGCCTATTTCGCTTCGCAGATCATTGAGGTTGATAGTTTCAATATCTCTATCGTCAATTAGTACCTCACCTCCTGTTGCGTCAAACAATCGGCAAACCAAGTCAGCGATTGTAGATTTTCCGGAACCTGTTTTCCCAATTATAGCAAGCGTTTCTCCTTTTGAAATTTTGAAACTTACGTTTTGAACTGCTTTTGTGCCAGATTCAGGATAAATAAAAGAAACATTTTTAAACTCTATTTCGCCGTTAATCGGAACTGAGTCGGTTGAAGGATTTTGAATTTCTGGAACTGTTTCTAAGAACTCATTGATTCTAGTTTGAGAAGCAGCAGCCCTCTGTGCAATGGAGGTTACCCAGCCTAAGGCTGTTACCGGCCAAGTTAGCATATTCACATAAATAATGAAAGCAGCAATGTCCCCAACAGAAATAGCATCGACAGTTCCGCGAGTTTCAATCACCTTCAACCCTCCAATATAGACAGTTAAAATGGTGCTTAATCCAATTAACATCATCATAACAGGAAAGAAAAAAGCTTCCAATTTTACCAAATCCAAGTTGCGGTCTTTGTATTCTTCTGCCTCTTTTTGCATGATTTTATTCATGTACTTTTCCTTCACAAAAGATTTAATAATTCGAATACCAGAGAAGCTTTCCTGTGAGAAGGTAGAAAGTAAAGACAATTGACGTTGTGTGGCTTCACTCTTTTTGTTGATTTTACTTGAAATAATATAAATCAAGATAGAAAGCACAGGAAGTGGAGTCAGCGCATATAAAGTTAATTCAACACTTTTGCTAAGCATTACAGGAATCACCATAGCAAACAACAGAATTAAATTTAAGGTGTACATAATGCCTGGTCCTAGGTACATCCGAACTCGGCTTACATCTTCAGAAATTCTATTCATAATGTCACCAGTATTGTTTTTTTTGTAAAATGACATGCTAAGCGCTTGGTAGTGCTCATATATTTCATTCTTCAAATCGTACTCAATCATTCGGGACATTACGATTATAGTTTGTCTCATAAAAAAAGTAAAAACTCCCTTGAGCAACGCCATCAACAACACTAACCCAGCAAAAAACAACAACGTTGTTTTTAAGGACATGCTCTCCGTGTATGGAGTTAAAAAGGTTTCTTCAACTGTATTTAACGTTTCGGTAGATTTTTCGTCTTTTAAAACCTGTTGTAACTCCTCGGAGTTAGCAACAGCATCAAATGCCTCACTCACAATTTGAGGAGGGTAAATTGCAAATACATTAGAAATTGCAATAAAAATAATTCCTAAGACTAATCTGTTGCGATATTTCCAAAGGTATTTATTGAGGTATTTAAGCGATTTCATGGGCGGTTTAAGAGCTTTCTTAACTTGATTTTTATAGGTACTTTTGCATCCCCATTTGCGAGACTTCAATGCAGAGCAAATTTAGGATAATCTATTTTGTTTAATCAACATAAAACTGAGGAATGAAAGATGTTTTAGATCGAGAAGAATTAGCGGTTGACATGAACCCAGTTATTTCTAAAATGTTTAACACTGAACACGAGCAAGTTGTTTTTTGTCAAGACAAATCAAGTGGATTAAAAGCGATTATAGCAATTCATAATACAACACTTGGTCCTGCATTAGGCGGAACAAGAATGTGGAACTACAGCAATGAGTTAGAAGCATTAAATGATGTGTTGCGCCTTTCAAGAGGAATGACCTTTAAGGCATCTATTAGCGGTTTAAATTTAGGTGGTGGAAAAGCGGTAATCATAGGTGATTCGTACACTCAAAAATCAGAAGCACTTTTTAGAAGGTTTGGAAAATTCGTGAACAGCCTAAGCGGAAAGTACATTACTGCTGAAGATGTTGGAATTTCTCCGAAAGATATGGAGTGGGTAAGCATGGAAACGAAACATGTAAGTGGTTTACCAAAGTCGTTAGGTGGAAGTGGAGATCCTTCCCCTGTGACAGCTTACGGTGTTTATATGGGCATGAAGGCTGCTGCAAAAAAGCAGTATGGTTCTGATACCTTAGGCGGCAAAAAAGTAACAGTTCAGGGAGTTGGGCATGTAGGCGAAACACTAGTAAAGCACCTATCTAAGGAGGGTGCCATGGTAACTATTGCTGACATTAACAAGGAGAGAGTTGCGGCAATTGCAAAAGAATACGGAACGCAAGTTGTTGAAGGAGATGCAATTTATGATGGGGATATGGATATTTATGCTCCATGTGCCTTGGGTGCTACCTTAAATGACAATACTATTGAGCGGTTAAGGTGTAGCATTGTTGCTGGTGCAGCTAACAATCAATTGCACGATGAATTAATTCACGGTGAACGGTTAATGGAGAAAGGTGTGCTTTATGCCCCTGATTTTTTAATCAATGCCGGAGGATTAATTAACGTTTACCGCGAAGTTGAGGGTATTTCAGAAGCAAGAGCAATAGAATTAACAGAGAACATTTACAATACGACAGGAGATATTTTTAATCGGTCTGAGTCAACTGGAGTAACTCCACAAGTTGCAGCAATGGAAATTGCAAAAGACAGAATTCATTCAATAGCGAAAATTAAAAGCGTACTATAACTAAATGCTAAATAGAAGAATACTCCGAGTTAAAGTTCTACAAGGACTTTACGCCTACTTTCAATCGAATGATGAAGATTTGGTAAAGGCTGAAAAGTCTTTAAAAATGAGCATCCAGCGAGTGTATGAGTTGTACTTACATTACTTAATTTTACCCATTGAGTTAGCTAATGCCGCTGAGATTCAAATGGAAGAGTCTCGCAATAAAAAAGTTCCTACAGAGGAGGAGAGAAACCCAAACAGAAAGTTTGTCGATAGTTTTCTAGTTCAAGCTCTCCGTGATAATGGGGCTTTACAAAGAAAAGTAACGGATTTAAAGGTTTCTTGGAGTGCAGATTCTGATATGATTCGAAAGCTTTGGAAAAAAGTTAGAGAGAGCGATGTGTACCAAGAATTCTTAAATGAGGGGGACTCGTCCGCTTCTCATCGTAAATTTGTAGAAAGGATTTACACTAAATTTATTCTCGATAATGAAGGGTTTTACAACCATTTTCAGGAGAGAAGTATTTATTGGGATTTTGAGGATAGTGATTATTCGATTAACATGGCGATTCGTTATGTTGGGAAAGTAAAGTCTTTAGAAAAATACAAGGCGTTGCCTGACATGTATAAAGACCCTGAGGAGGACGAAAGTTTTGTAAAGAATCTCTTCAGAAAGGCAATTAATAATAACGAAGAGAATTCAAAGTTGATCGACGGTAAAACGCAGAATTGGGAAGTAGAAAGAATTGCAATTATGGATGTTTTATTAATGAAAATGGCCATCACCGAGTTCTTAAACTTTAGTTCAATTCCTGTAAAAGTTACGATGAATGAGTATATTGAGTTGTCGAAGCAATTTAGCACTCAAAAAAGTAAAATATTTATTAATGGGGTTTTAGATAAACTTTTAGCCCAATTTAATAGAGATAGTTTAATTAAAAAAACCGGTAGAGGTTTAATGCAATAATTATAAAACAGTTATGAGAAAGATATCAATACTAGCATCATGCATTGCACTTATAAGTTTAAGTGCTTGCAACAATGAAACAAAAGTTGAGGAAAAGGCTCAGGAAATAACCACTGACCTAATTAATAACAATGCTACTGCTGCAGATGGAGTTGAAGTAGTTGATGAGGCTAACGCACCAAAGTTTGAATTTGAAGAAACTGTTATGCAGTTTGGAGAAATATCTCAAGGTGAAAAGGTGAAGAGAATGTTTAAATTCACGAACGTTGGTAAGTCAAGCTTAATTATTTCTGACGCAAAAGGAAGCTGCGGCTGCACGGTTCCTCTTTGGCCAAAAGAACCAATAGCTCCCGGTGAAGAAGCAGAAATTGAGGTAGTATTTGATAGTAACGGAAAATCAGGCCACCAAAAGAAAACAGTTACTTTAGTAGCGAATACAGTACCGAACACAATGTTATTAGTAATCGAAGGAGACGTATTAGCTCCTGAAACCCAAAAAACCGCACAATAATGAATTTAGCAAACATATTTTTAATGGCTCCAGGCGATGGAGGTGGAATAATGGACTTTCTTCCATTGATTCTGATCATAGTTGTTTTTTACTTTTTTATGATTCGTCCTCAGCTTAAAAAGCAGAAGGAAACGAAGAAATTTCGAGAAAACTTAGCAAAAGGTGATAAGGTAGTAACTATAGGAGGAGTCCACGGTAAAATTTCTGAAATGAAAGAAAATACTGTAATTTTAGAAATTGCAAACGATGTAAGAATTACAGTTGAAAAAGCTGCAGTGTCTTCAGATTTTGCAACTGAAAAAGGAATTTCAACAACAGCGAAATAATCAGAAGTTTTAACTTTTGTAGTTTCACAGAAAGTTAGATAAAAGTGAAAAATAAAATCAAAAACTTAATTTTTGATTCAAATAAAGGGAAGATCAAGCTCAATGAACGAGCTTCGATCTTCTTTTTTTGTTTGGTACTGGCCACATTC
>Ga0307998_1000854_pt1 | contig 16905 bp, 14 predicted proteins | sample Davwhametageno37_FD_203147 | JGI IMG/M metagenome (GOLD analysis project Ga0307998, IMG submission 203147) | Marine microbial communities from Davis Island wharf, Antarctic Ocean - #37 | ecosystem: Environmental > Aquatic > Marine > Unclassified | place: Antarctic Ocean: Davis Island wharf... | reverse complement strand
TAGTTTACCCGTTACCCTGCATATGCCATAGGTCTTATTCTCAATTCTAAGCAAGGCATTTTTTAAATCCCTGATAAATTTCTCTTGACGAATAGCCAATTGGGTATTGGCTTCTTTGCTCATGGTCTCAGAGCCTTCTTCAAAAGCCTTGAAAGTTGGAGAGGTGTCATCTGTACCATTGTTTCCATCATTCATATATGAACTCTTTAAAAGTTCAAGATGAGACTTAGCTACCTCTATTTTCTCAGAGATAAGGACCTTGAATTCTGCCAAATCTTTATCTGAATATCTGTTTTTTAAATCTGTTTCCATATTAGTTTTGTTTTTCAATAAATAACACTGAGCGTACCTCATCAAATTCGATTTGAAGTCCCTCGTTTAGAGTTGTTTCTACCAATATTTCTGTCGCCAATGTTTCTGTTTTAATATATTCTAAATTATCTAATAAAGCCGAATCTATAAAGGGGTCTTTTAGAAATTTAATAACAATTTTATCCGTGACTTCAAAGCCACTGTCTTTTCTTAAGTTTTGAATCCTATTGACCAGCTCTCTCGCTATTCCTTCTGCTTTTAGTTCAGGGCTAATTGTAGCGTCTAAAGCCACTGTTAATACACCTGAAGAAGCTACCAACCATCCTTCAATATCCTGAGAACTGATCTCCACATCAGACAACTCCAAAGCTATTTTATCTCCATCTACAAGCAACTCAATAGCGCCATTTAGCTCCATTTGGTTAATATCTTTTGATGTTAAGGATTGTATCGCTGTAGCAACCGCTTTCATTTTAGGGCCAAATTTAGGGCCTAAAGTCTTAAAATTAGGTTTGATCTGTTTGACCAAGATATCTGAAGAATCCGCCAAAATTTCTAATTCTTTTACATTTACTTCAGATAAAATAAGTGAAGCAACCGCTTTTAAATCTATTGCTTTTACTACGGCAGAAACAGGCACCATAATTTTCTGAAGGGGCTGTCTTACTTTAATTTTTTCTTTTTGTCTAATAGACAAAACTAGCGAACAAGTTTGCTGAGCCAATTGCATTTTGCGCTCTAAATCTGAATCAATAACAGCGCTATTGGCCTCTGGAAATTGCGCTAAATGAACACTTTCTTTTACATTAGGGTCACACACGCCAGCCAAATCTAGATAAAGTCTGTCCATGAAAAATGGAGCAATAGGGGCAGATAATTTAGAAACCACCAAGAGACATTCATACAATGTTTGGTAAGCGGCTATTTTATCTGGTCCGTATTCTCCTTTCCAAAAACGCCTTCTACACAAACGAACATACCAGTTGCTTAAATTTTCTTGCACAAAATCTGAGATGGCTCTCGCTGCTTTTGTGGGTTCATAGGTTTCATAGGCCGCTTCTACCCTGATGATTAAACTATTGAGTTCGGAAAGCACCCAACGGTCAATTTCTGGTCTGTCTGCTAATGGAATCTGAGGAGCACTGTTGTCAAAATGATCTAAGTTGGCATACAAACTAAAGAAAGAATAGGTATTGTACAAGGTGCCAAAAAACTTACGCTTTACCTCTACAATCCCTTCTGTGTCAAACTTTAGGTTGTCCCATGGATTTGCATTGGCGATCATATACCAACGCGTGGCGTCGGCCCCATGGGCTGCAATAGTTTCAAAAGGATCAATCGCATTGCCAAGGCGCTTAGACATTTTCTTTCCGTCCTTGTCTAATACCATCCCGTTAGAGACTACATTTTTATAGGCTGGCCTGTCAAAAACCATGGTTGCAATAGCGTGAAGGGTGTAAAACCACCCCCTTGTTTGGTCTACGCCTTCTGCAATGAAATCTGCAGGGAAGGCCTTATTTTCATCTATGAGTTCTTTGTTCTCAAATGGGTAGTGCCACTGGGCATAAGGCATAGATCCAGAGTCAAACCAGACATCTATAAGGTCTGATTCTCTGTGCATTGGTTCCCCAGTGCTGGATACTAAAACCACCTGGTCTACAATGTTTTTATGAAGGTCTATTGTGGCGTAATTCTCCTCTGAATAGTCTCCTACTTTAAAGTCTTCAAAAATATCTTTAGACATAAGTCCAGCAGCAACAGAAGCTTTCATGGCTTCTTTAAGTTCTGCTACAGAACCAATCATGATTTCTTCTTTACCGTCTGCCGTTCTCCAAATAGGCAAGGGAATTCCCCAATATCTAGATCTAGAAAGGTTCCAGTCATTGGCGTTGGCCAACCAGTTTCCAAACCTACCTTCACCGGTGGCTTTTGGCTTCCAGTTAATTTCCTGGTTCAAAGACACCATTTTATCCTTTACTTCAGTCATTTTAATAAACCAAGAGTCTAAGGGGTAATATAAAATAGGCTTGTCTGTTCTCCAGCAATTTGGATAGGAATGCACATATTTTTCTACTTTAAAAGCCCTGTTTTCCTCTTTGAGTCTAATGGCAATTTCTACATCTGCAGAACGTTCCGGCGCTTCTCCCTCCGGATAGTACTCATTTTTAACATACTTACCTGCTAAGCCCGCAACTTCAGGTCTAAACTTTCCTTGTAGGTCTACTAGAGGCACTTTGTTGCCCGCTGAATCTAGGACCAACATTGGCGGGATTTCTGGGCTAGCTTGTTTGGCTACCAAGGCGTCGTCTGCACCAAAAGTAGGGGCCGTATGCACTATACCGGTTCCATCTTCTGTGGTTACAAAATCTCCTCCAATGACCCTGAAAGCGTTTTCAGGATGATCACAAGGCAATACACCCGTCATGAGTTGTTCGTATGTGACACCTATAAGGTCAGCCCCATTAAAAGACGCTAAAACCAAATAAGGTATTTTCTTGTCTTCTTTGTTGTATTGCTGAATGGCTTCTTTACTTTCTACTGCAAGAAATTTTCCTGCAAATTGCTTTCCTACCAATGCTTTGGCGAGCAATACATGCATAGGTTCAAAGGTATACTGATTAAAAGTACGCACCAAAACATAGTCAATTTTAGGACCTACGGTTAAAGCAGTGTTACTCGGAAGTGTCCAAGGAGTAGTGGTCCAAGCCAATAAATATAAAGGTGCGTCTAAAGATTGTAAGCCCTTTGGAAGGGTCTCTTCTATGGCTTTAAACTGTGCCGTTACTGTGGTATCTGTCACATCCTGATAGGTGCCTGGCTGGTTCAACTCGTGCGAACTCAGTCCTGTACCAGCTTTAGGAGAATAAGGCTGAATGGTATATCCCTTATAGATTAGGCCTTTCTTGTATATTTCTCTCAACAACCACCAAACAGACTCCATGTATTTTGGCTCATAGGTGATATAAGGGTTTTCCATATCTACCCAGTAGCCTATTTTATCTGTCATATCATTCCACACATCAGTGTAGCGCATCACAGCGGCTCTACAAGCTTTGTTGTAATCTTCTACAGATATCTTAGTGCCAATGTCTTCTTTGGTAATTCCCAAGGCTTTTTCTACGCCCAATTCAATAGGCAAACCATGGGTGTCCCAACCTGCTTTACGCTTTACCTGAAAACCCTTCATGGTCTTGTATCTAGGAAAAATGTCCTTGATCGTTCTAGCCATTGCATGGTGAATTCCAGGCATGCCGTTGGCCGACGGCGGCCCTTCAAAAAACACATAAGAAGGTTGCCCTTCTCGTTGCTCCACGCTTTTTTGGAATACCTCTTTGTCTTTCCATTCCTGTAAAACAGCTTTGGAAATACCAGGCAAATCTAATCCTTTATATTCTGCAAACTTCATAGTATTAAGGTCTTGTATGCGGTATGAAAGGGGCAAAATTAAGCAATTAGAACGAAACCATCCTCATTTTAAAGGGATGTTAAAACTGCGGTAGATGCTGGGTGTTAAAAAACAATAAAAACCCTTTAAAATTGGTAACTAGCGCCCAAAATAAGGTTGCTGCCTGGGGCACTTAAGCCAGAAGCATACGTCCTGTACAACTGATTGGTGATATTCTCCCAAGCCAAAAAAGTTGTAATGGCATTGGTCAAGGTGTATTGGGACCTAAAATTAAGGCTGTGCCATGACGGACTGTATGGATTTCCAAAGCGGTCTAAAGCATACATATAGCTTTTTGATTGTTCTGATACAGCCAGCTGATCTGCACTTATTTCTCTATTAAAATTGAGCAACATACTGGCTTTAAACCTGGAGTTTTTATAGATCAGCTGCAGGTCTCCAAAAGAAGGTGCTACATGCCTTCCAGGAGATAGCACCCCATTGTCTTCTTCCTCAGTGCCTTTAATATAACTGTAATTTGCCGCAAAAGACAAGAAGGGACTCAACATAAAATCTGCCCCTATTTCCCAACCGTATACATAGGCATTTACAGCGTTTTGAACCGCTTGAACCTGACTTAAAACACCCTGATATACTATTTGAGACTGACCGTTTAAGGCAAAATTTCTTCGTACTAAGGCATCTTTTAGATGGGTGTAATACCCAGCAAGTCTCCAAACTACTTTATCTGAAAAATTCTTTTTGAGGCCTATTTCTGTTCCATAAGCATATTCTGGTTGCAAAGCTGGGTTTGGCACAACAACAGACCCGGGTTCTGAATCAAAAACCTTTCCAATGTCGTCAATATTAGGAGCCCTAAATCCTGTAGTAGCATTCCAACTTACTTGAAAATCCTCCGCCACAAACCAACTCCAACCTAAGCTTCCTGTTAAAGCAGCTGTATTTAGGTCTGCCTTTTCAAAAGGGAAATCATAAAATTCATTGTCAAAAGAGGCATTTAACCACACATGAGTATAGCGAATGCCCCCTAAAAATTTAAAATTTTCAGAAGCCTCAAAAGTGCTGTTTAAATAGACTGCAGCGGAACGCCACAGCGCATTATCAGGATACCTAGAAGCGGCTGGTAAAATCATGTTACTGCTCACTATGCTTTCAGATCCCTTTGAGTACACTTTATTCCCTACATATTCAGCCCCATAAAATAACCTAAAGGCGCCTGTCTTTTTGTGTTCTATGTCTAGGTTAAATGATATTGCATCTACTTTTTCCTCAGTACCGAAAAGAGAAACAGCCCCAAAGTCTCTATCAAAACGGCTTTCGTTAAAGCGCTGGTATGCCGCTGTAAACTTAAGTCCCTCATAAAATGTATTTACGGGGGCATGAGAGATATTAAAATTGGTCATAAACCATTTTTGTGGGCCGTAATCCCAAACTGCGGAGCGCAGTCCATTGCCCGCTTTGTTTGGTCTTGTGAGACGGTCGTATCTGGCAAAATGAGAGGTCTCAGAAAAGTAAACGCCTAGCTGGAATTCAAAGTTTTCATCTGCTTTATAGCGTACTTTCTGCAAACTGTTTATTTGATTGTATCCTGTGGGATTTTGAAGCCTTGGATTGGGATTGTCTACCAATAAATCTGCTCCGCCACCTTGTAGCACAAATTGAGGCCTCAAGTATTCCTCTGGGCCGTATTTACCCATTTGTAAATCTTCGAAATTACTGTGTGTAATACTGCTTAAAAAACCCCACTTTTCTGTTCCTACACTGAGGTCTAGATGGGCTGTCTGCTCCTGGTTGGCGCTCGAATACCTATATTGGGCATTTCCGGAATATGCTGTAGTCTCATTTTTGCTCAATTGAGGCTCCTTGGTATAATAATGTACCACCCCTCCTATGGCATCACTCCCATAAATAACAGATCCAGAGCCAAAAATCACCTCCGTGTTTTTTATACTAAAGGGATCTACAGCAATACTGTTTTGTAAATTTCCCCCTCTAAAAATAGCATTGTTCATTCTCACCCCATCTACAGAAAGCAACAGTCGGTTTGCTGCAAAACCCCTAATCATGGGGCTTCCTCCGCCTAATTGGCTTTTCTGAACGTAAACCTTGCCTGTTTGCTGGAGCATGTCTGCCGCCGTTTGGGGCTGGTTAAATGCAATACTTTGTGCATTTATACCAACAATCTTCTGCGGCACATCTTTTCGCTGCTGTTCCCATTTAGATACAGACATCACCACCTCATCTAACTCGAAAGCATTGCGCTGTAAATAAACCACACGCCCTCTTTGCACCCACTGTTTTATATTGGTTTTATATTCAATATAAGAGGGGTGGCTAATATATAAGGTCTCTTTTGCGGAATACCCTTTTAAGAAACAACTGCCGTCTGCGGCTGTGAGAAAACGTTTGGATTGATCTTTGTTGTCCACCAATACACCTACCAAAGGCTCTTTTGTATCTGCGTCATACACAAAAACTTCTTGCGCTATTGAAAATATAGGAAGGCACCCAAAGGCTGCAACATATATTAGTCTAAGAAAATACTTCATTGAGTATGTGTATTGATTTTGGTGTTTTAAATCCATCTAAATGGTGCTGATAATACACCATTAAATGCGATATAAGTTCTCGCCTACTTTTTTGAGACATTTTAATATCATTTAACTTATCAAAATTTATGCCTAATATAGATTTAAAAAAAGAAATTTCAGGTTCGCCCATATGTGGATTCAAGCCTGCATGGGAACAAAAGTCTCCTTCTACTAGATCAAAATATGGGCTATCCATATGATTATCAGAAGGATAAAATCCAAAATATTTGCTAATTTTTACGAGGAAAAATAGGTGAAAATTGGCTATTTGATCTTCATGATCTAACCATTGCAGGGCCGTTTCAATAAATGAAAACAATTCCTTATTCTCTGTTTCTTCTTGAATGGCATTGGATAAAAACTCAGACAAAAACAGTACAATGGCATTTTTGGCCATATGGGTGTGTGCCGTCTGATACGGATAAGACAATTTGGCTTCAATTAATCTTTCTAAATTACCCTTATCCCTGTGTTGGGCTACAATTTCTAATTGACTTAAAGGTAAAAAATGGGCCTTGTTGAACTTTCCTTTTTTTCTGCTCAATACTCCGTTGAGCATATAGGACTTTAAGCCACTAGACGCCGTATACAGCTTAACAATTAAGCTGTTGTCTCCATACTTAATCGTTTTTAAAACAATCGCTTTAGTGTTTTGCTGCATGGATGTAAAAATAAAAAAAGCCTTTTCTCCAACAAGAGAAAAGGCTTTAATATTAATTGAAAAAACAGGTTTAAATCACGCCCTGCGCCAACATAGCGTCTGCTACCTTAACAAATCCAGCAATATTGGCTCCTTTAACATAATTACAATAGCCGTCTGCTTCTTTTCCATAGGCAATACAAGAATCGTGAATGTCCGACATAATGGCTTTTAAGCGCTCATCTACCTCTTCTCTAGTCCAGCTAATTCTCAATGAATTCTGAGACATTTCTAATCCAGAAGTAGCTACACCGCCAGCGTTAGATGCCTTTCCTGGGGCAAATAAAATTTTAGCCTCATGAAAAGCATGAATGGCTTCAGGAGTAGAAGGCATATTAGCCCCCTCTGCAACACAAAGACATCCGTTGGCTATTAATTTTTCTGCATCCTGGCCATCCAACTCATTTTGAGTCGCACATGGCAGCGCAATATCACAGGCAACACCCCAGGGTGTCTCCCCTTCGTGATAGCTAGCTTTAGGATAATTCTTAATATAGGCTGAAATTCTGGCCCTCTGGTTGTTTTTAAGGTCCATTACAAAAGCCAATTTTTCTGCATCTATTCCCTCTGGGTCGTGAATAAATCCTTTAGAATCAGAGAGTGTAAGTACCGTAGCACCCAATTGAATGGCTTTCTCTGCAGCGTATTGCGCCACATTTCCTGAACCAGAAATAACCACTTTTTTTCCTGAAAAATCATTGCCGCTAGTCTGTAACATGCTCTGTGCAAAATACACTGTTCCATAACCCGTTGCCTCAGGCCTAATTAAAGACCCTCCCCAAGAGCGTCCTTTACCTGTAAGCACCCCTGTAAACTCGTTGCGTATCTTTTTATACATACCAAACAAGAAACCAATTTCTCTAGCACCAACGCCAATATCTCCAGCAGGTACATCTGTATTTGGACCAATGTGACGGTTGAGCTCCAACATAAAAGCATGGCAAAAACGCATGACTTCGTCGTCTGATTTTCCTTTAGGGTCAAAGTCAGACCCCCCTTTACCACCTCCCATTGGAAGGGTAGTTAAAGAATTTTTAAACACCTGCTCGAAAGCCAAGAATTTTAAAATACTGGCATTTACTGAGGGGTGAAAACGAAGCCCTCCTTTATAAGGACCAATAGCAGAATTCATTTGAACTCTATAGCCTCTGTTTACGTGAATCTCTCCAGAATCATCTACCCAAGCGACTCTAAAAGAAATGAGTCTTTCAGGTTCAACCATTCTGAGTAAAATATTTTTCCCGTTGTAAATATCGTGCTTCGCAATATAAGGAATGACTGTTTCAGCCACTTCTTGAACTGCTTGAATAAATTCAGGTTCATGACCATTTCTAGTCTTGACCTCTTCCATAAATGCATTGATTTTTGCTTCCATTTAAAATCTAATAGCAAGGCGATTTACGCCATTAATAATATAGGTGCAAAATTATGTTATTTCCATAATTTAAACCAGTTTTTTTATAGAATAATGCAATCTTACTATATGGGAAAATATTACTAAAGTTAATGCCGTTATAATAAAGGGCTTAGCCTTTCAATGCCTTTTTAAGGGCTATAATGGAACCTATGTGAATGCCCTCATGCACCAGGTTAAAAGCCATAGCGTCGGAGACATTATTCAAGGTCACACCAGCAGAAGTTAAGTAGGGTGTGTAGGAAGAAAAAAGGCCTTTATGATAGTCTTCTTTTGTCCTGACAATTAACTCTTTCAAGGCAGCCTTTAAGAGGCCTACATCTTCTAAAGTTGGCGCTTTTACGGGGGCTGTTCCCTTTCTATAAGTGTCAATAAAAGACTTAGACATATGGGGTTCCAAGCCGCTAAGCCCGTACACCAAAAGCTGTTGGGTTACAGCTACATGAGCAATATTCCACCATATATTGTTATTAAAACCTGTCGGTATTTTCCCAAGATCTTCTAAAGAAATATCATTTAAAAATTTAATGTATAGCTCACGAGTAGCAGCTGCAATCTGTAGGATAGTCTCCATGAATTGATTTTTTCTAAAAATAGTACAATTCCTTTAAAATAAGTTTCTTTGTATCTAATTTATCACACCATGAAACACATCTACCATTTAAGCACTTGTAACACTTGTAAAAAAATCATTGATGCTTTTGGGCCCCTGGCCGATGTCACTCTGCAAGACCTAAAACAAACCCACATCTCTGAAAAAGAACTGGACGAGCTCGCTACAATTACAGGCTCTTACGAATCGCTCTTCAACAGGCGCTCCCGTTTGTATACCTCAGAAGGATTGGCCAATAAAGACCTCAGCGAACAGGACTATAAGTCGTATATTTTATCCCACTATACCTTTTTAAAAAGACCTGTGATACGGGTAGAAGGTGCTGTTTTTGTGGGCTATAAAAAAGACACCATTGCCGCTGCAGATGTGGCTTTAAAATCTTAATATTGAAAGCACTCTTAACCAAAAGAGCCCTGGCTTTACTAGCAGCATTTGGTGCCACCACTATATATGGTTTAAACCATACGATTGCAAAAGGAGCTATGCCGGACTATGTAGGGGCTTTTGGTTTTATTATGCTCCGGGTAGGTGGTGCAGCCGTTTTATTTTGGACCCTCTCCCTCTTTACGCCTAAAGAAAAGATCCAACGAAAAGACTGGAAAATACTTTTGGCGGCTACATTACTAGGCACGGTGATTAATATGCTTTCTTTTTTTAAAGGGCTTTCGCTTTCCACCCCCATCAATAGTGCCGTTTTAGTAACCATTACACCCATCATTGTTGTGTTGCTGTCTGCCCTATTTTTAAAGGAAAAAATTGGATTGCGAAAAATACTTGGGATTGGCTTGGGATTCTTAGGGGCACTGGGCCTCATTTTATTTGGTCATGAAATAAGACAAGACGCCCCAAATATTTTTGTAGGAAATATACTATTTGTGCTTAATGCCACCTCTTATGGCGCTTACTTAATAGTGGTTAAGTCACTGATTAAAAAATACCATCCTATCACCCTAATGAAATGGTTGTTCGGAATGGCCTTTGTCATAAATTTCCCTATCACTATAGCAGAGTTTAATCAAATTCAATGGGGAGAAATGCCTTTGGAAATTTGGGCAGCTATTGGATTTGTGATTGTTGGAACTACTTTTCTTACCTATTTATTTAATGCTTTCGCGCTCACCACCCTTAAAGCGTCTTCTGTGGGTGCATTTGTTTATTTACAGCCACTCATAGGAATTATCTATGCCGTGCTCAGCGGAAAAGACCAACTGAGTCCCGTGAAATTAGCGGGTACTTTGGCCGTTTTAGTAGGGGTCTATTTGGCTACTTCAAAACAGGCTTCTAAGTCTAGTGAAGGGAAAACTATTTAAAACAACCCTTTAAGATAATACAATTAGACGGGCTTATCTAAGGGCTTTTTTGCAAATTTTCTAGTGTCTTCCTTAGTGAGAACCTTAAAACCATCTGCCTTTTCAATCCCTGCAAAAGCATTTAAAAAAACTTCTGGCAATGGTGCCAATGCCCTAGATTTCATGTCTATCCAAGCACCCATCATTTCGCAGTGTGCAAAGTTTTTCCCCTTGTGATCATAAAAGTTATGGTGAAATTCAAAGAACATTCCGTCTTTACTAAGTCCTTTTAATTCTAGGGATACTTGAATGGGTTTTCCAGCAAAAGCCTCTTTGAAATAATATATATGCTCGTAAAACACTACAGGGCCAAGTTGGTATTGCGCCATGCTTTCTTGATTAAAACCACATTCCATTAAGAAACCCATTCGGGTATGACTCATAAAATTTAAATAAGAAGCGTTGGCCAAATGTTTATTGGCGTCTAAGTCACTCCAGCGAATATCAAATGATTTTGTGTACATTTATATTGTGTTTGTTATGCATGCATAATAACTGCAAAAGTATTATTATTTTTTGAACTCCCTAAAAGTACCTTATGTCAAAAAAAGCGCCTTTTATCCATGACCTAAATCTGCCTGTTGTAGCAGCGCCTATGTTTTTAATTTCAAATCCAAACATGGTCATTGAATGTTGTAAAAACGGAATTGTAGGCACCTTTCCAGCGTTAAACCAAAGAACCAGTGAAGGCTTTGAAGAATGGTTGATTGAGATAAAAGAGGCCTTAGCGGCATTTGAAAAAGAAACCGGCCAAAAGGCGGCGCCTTTTGGTGTGAATTTAATTGTTCACCCTACCAATCCTAGATTAGAAGCAGATGTGAAATTGTGTATGAAACACAAGGTCCCTTTAGTGATTACTTCTCTTGGGGCGGTGTCTATTGTAGTAGACGCTATTCATTCTTATGGGGGTTTGGTGTTTCACGATATTATTAAAAAGAGGCATGCTGAAAAAGCTGCTGAAGCTGGTGTAGACGGTCTAATTTTAGTCGCTGCAGGTGCTGGAGGCCATGGAGGTTCTTTAAACCCTATGAGCCTTGTGGCAGAAGTAAAAAGCATATTCGATAAGACCATCTTACTCTCAGGCTGTATTAGCACGGGCAAAGACGTTGCTACTGCCCTACAAATGGGCGCAGACTTGGCTTATATGGGCACAAGATTTATCAATACTGATGAGAGTATTGCCCCTGAAGCATACAAAAAAATGATTGTAGACGCTGGGGCAAATGATGTGGTTTACACCGCAGCTATTTCCGGAGTTCACGCGAACTTTTTGGCGGCGAGCTTACAAGCTGCTGGAATTACGGCAGAAGACCTTAAAAAAGATGTCAAGATAGATTTTGGAAAAGAAATGGATACAGAAGCTAAAGCCTGGAAAACCATTTGGTCTGCAGGACAAGGCGTCACCACAATTAAAGACAGTCTTCCTGTAAAAGCACTTGTGGAAAGATTGAGAAGTGAATTTATAGCCGCACTTAAATCTCAGGCCAGCATACTAGAAAAATTTCAATAAAAAATTACAATATTTAACAAATTTGAGCCCTTTTTGACCGATAAAAAAAGGGCTTTTTTACTATATTCGTTTTTTATTTATTAATGTCCCGGCTTGGGGACACCTCAAGGCCAATACCCTATATTATGAAAAAATTATTATTTGCATTGTCTGCTGTATTTATCTTAAACAGCTGTGGTGAAAGCAAGAAAAAAGAAGAGAGTGGTTTTCAGATGAACAGAACTAAAAAGGAAACTACCCTTAAAAAAACAAAAGTAGAAGTTCCTGTAGACTTAAACAACAAAGGGATTGGCCCTGTAAAGACAGTGTCACTATCAGATACATTAGACGCAGACATGGTGTCTCTAGGACAAGAAATTTTCGAAGTGAAGTGTACTGCATGCCATATGCCCAATCAAAGAATGATCGGTCCAGCCTTAGCAGGTGCTTTAGAGAGAAGAAGTCCTGAATGGATCATGAATATGATCATTAACCCTACGGAGATGATTAAAAAAGACCCTATAGCAAAAGCCTTATTAAAAGAATACAACAATGCTATTATGCTCAACCAGAATGTAAACCAAAATGACGCTAGGGCACTTTTAGAATATATTAGGTCCCTGTAGATTCAAAACAGCGGTGCTTTAAAAATTAAGGGGCGGCCAATGGCCGCCCCTTAATTTTTAATTTGATTGGCGAACAGATCTAAACATCTACAGCTACCTTATAGGTAGGATCTTCTAGGACGTTAACCTCAATTAAGGCATCGGCGTTGCGAAGCAAGGCCTTACAATCTGAACTGAGGTGTTTTAAATGTACCTTCTTGCCTAATTTTAAATAACGCTCTGTGATTTTATTGAGCGCTTCTATGGCAGACATATCTACCACCCTGCTCTCTTTAAAATCAATGATCACTTCTTGGGGGTCGTTTAGGACGTCAAATTTCTCATTAAAGGCTGTAATAGAGCCAAAGAAAAGTGGTCCATATATTTCATAATGCTTCACCCCATTTGCGTCTACTGTTTTTCTAGCCCTAATTCTCTTGGCGTTATCCCATGAAAAAACCAGTGCAGAAATGACCACACCCACCAGAACAGCCAAGGCTAGATTGTGGAGGAAAATAGTGACTAAGGTGACTAAAACCATCACCAATACATCTGATTTGGGCATTTTATTGAAGGTTTTTAAACTGGCCCACTCAAAAGTACCTACCGAGACCATAATCATCAGTCCTGTAAGGGCTGCCATGGGCATTTTTTCAATTAAACTTGCACCAAACATGATGAAAACCAAAAGCATTACCGAGGCAACAATTCCTGAAAGTCTGGCCCTTGCTCCGTTAGAAGTGTTTATTAGACTCTGTCCTATCATGGCGCAACCACCCATGCCCGAAAACAATCCAGATAAGATATTGGCCGCACCCTGAGCTACAGCTTCTTTATTTCCGCTACCCCTTGTTTCTGTAATTTCGTCTACAATATTCAAGGTGAGTAAACTCTCTATAAGACCTACTCCAGCCACAATAGCTGCAAAAGGGAAAATAATACTTAGGGTTTCCAAAGTCCATGGAATTTCAGGAATGTGAAACGGGGGGAACCCTCCTTTTATAGAGGCAATATCTCCGATGGTTCTGGTGTCTATATCCAAGAAAAAAACAATGCCAAAAACAGTTAAGATAGCCACCAAAGAGGCAGGAATAGCTTTGCTAAGTTTGGGTAATCCCCAAATCATTAAGATGGTTAAGGCTACTAATCCCAGTAGTATATAAAGTGATTGTCCAGTAAGCCAATCCCCATTTGCATCTTTAAACTGGGCCATTTGAGACATAAAAATAATTATGGCCAAGCCGTTTACGAATCCAAATATCACAGGATGCGGCACCAAGCGCATCAGTTTACCCAATTTAAGAAAACCAGCCAGAGATTGCATCATACCGGCTAAAATAACCGTAGCAAAAACATATTCAACTCCATATTCCTTTGCAAGAGAAACAATCACCACGGCAACTGCTCCAGTAGCGCCAGATATCATTCCTGGACGGCCACCAAAAATAGACGTGACAAAACCCATCACAAAAGCAGCGTAAAGTCCCGTTAATGGTGAAAGTCCCGCGATTAGCGCAAAAGCTATTGCTTCTGGCACCAAAGCTAAGGCCACTGTAAGTCCGGAGAGTACTTCTGTTTTATAATTTACTTTTTGGGAAAAATCGAAAAGATGGATGAATTTATTCAAGAGAGGTTTGTTTAATATGGCCTAGTAGCTTTTTAGGAAGTTGCAAAAGTAGCCTTTTTAAATGGAACGCAAAAAACCCCAGGTCCTCACCCGGGGTTTTGAATCAACTAATTCTAACCTAAACAAAACTAAAATATAAATTTATTGTAGTCATTAAACATAAATCAATTTTCGTGCCAAAGTAAAAATTTACTAAAATACTTTAAGGCTTTTTGCTTGTTTTATTTTGAAGTCTGGCCCTAAAGCCCTTAGTGTTTAGAATAAGACGGGGTGAGGATTAAAATAAGACGCGAAGTGGATTTAGAATAAGACTGGGCGTGTTTTTATAATAAGACGCGAAGTTCTAAATAAGCCAAAGGGTTTTCTTAAATTTGTCGGAGTCTTTATTTGCTAAGACCTCTATAATTAAGGAATGAAACCTATGGATAAGTTTGCTGTAATAGGTGGTGGGAGCTGGGCTACCGCCATAGTGAAAATGCTCACCGAAAATAACAATACAGTCATCTGGTACATGAGAAACTCAGAGGCTATAGCGCACATAAAAGAAGAATTTCACAACCCAAACTATTTATCTGCGGTTAGTTTTGACCTTCAATACCTCAAGCTCACAGACCAAATTGACGAAGCATTAAATGGGGCTCAATGTATTGTTTTTGCCATTCCTTCTGCCTTTTTAGTCACTGAAATGGCTAAATCTACTATAGATTTAAAGGGCAAGATTATTTTTTCTGCTATTAAAGGGATTGTGCCTGAAACAGGTAAAATAGTAGGGGAGCATTTCAATGAAACTTATGGGGCCCCTTTAGAACAAATAGGTGTCATTACAGGGCCATGCCATGCAGAGGAGGTGGCGCTTGAAAGGCTTTCTTTTCTAACCATTGCCTGTGCAGATTTAGCTACTGCTTCTCAAATGGCAAAAGCCCTACAAAGCAGTTATATTAAAACAAAAATTTCAGATGACATTATTGGCGCAGAATACGCAGCTGTACTTAAAAACATCTATGCTATTGCTGCGGGTATAGCTCATGGTCTTGGGTATGGGGATAATTTTCAAGCAGTGCTCATGAGTAATGCCATAAGGGAGATGAAGCGATTTATTAAACAAGTCCATAAAATGAAACGCAACATTAACGACACCGCTTATCTTGGAGATTTGTTGGTTACGGGCTATTCCGTTTTTAGTAGGAATAGAATGTTTGGGAACATGATTGGAAAAGGGTACACCGTAAAGAGTGCTACCATGGAAATGAATATGGTCGCTGAAGGGTATTACGCTTCAAAGAGCGCTTTTAAAATCATGGAAAAAAAGGAAAAAAACGTAAAAACCCCCATTGTTAATGCAGTCTACGGGATTTTGTACGAAAACAAAAATCCAAAAAATACTTTTAAAAAACTCATTGAAGAATTAGATTAATTCATAGAGAGGCTATTAAAAGGCCCTTGAAATAATGTCTATTTACCTTCCTTTAATTCTTTATCAAAACCATAAGACCGTTCTACCTTGCATATTTGAACGGAATATTTTTCATACCAATCAGATTTTCCTTTTTGCTGTGCCAAAGAATGGTCTGCCTGTAACTTCCACTGGGCGATATCTTTTAAGGTAGCCCAATAGCTCACGGTTATTCCCACTTGGCTTCTAGCCGACACCATTCCGAGATAACCTGGCTGAATTTTAGCCAATGCCTCCATTTCTTAAGCCATTAACTCATATCCAGCTATGGAATCTGTTTGTGTGGAAGTAAAAATAACGGCATAATAAGGAAGTTCTTGATTTATAGTCATTTTAACCGTTTACAAATTAGACTTAAACAATGTATTCTTTTTCTACAAAGTACTGTACAATAGCCTCTTTCATCAATACAGACTGCTCTCCAGCTTTTAATGGCGGCAAGTTTTCCACTATCTGATAATGCGGCCATCCGTCTGCATCTACAAAATCAAAAGCGTAATAATCATAGGGTTCCAACAACTTGCAAATAGCAATATGCATGAGATCTACTTTGTCTTCTTTTTTAAACTTTTGGTGGTATTTCCCCAACTCTTGAACCCCAACCAAACAAATAATAGCATCTAAATCTAGTGGATCATGGTCTGAAAATTGTGCAGAAAGCTTTTCGACAAGTACTTCCCAGCGCTGTTTTAATTCGGCGTCTCTAGACATGTTTTTATGTTGTAGTGTTATTTTTTATAAAGGTACAAATCTAAGCAGCTCAAAGACTTTAATGCCCTAAAATTAATCTAATTCACTGCTAAAAGGGAGCTCATTTTAATCAAATGAGGTACCTTAGAACATAAATATTAATTGATTGACAGAAAATGAGTTCATTTGACATTGGTTTGCTGGTTATAGGTGCTTTTGGTTTTTATAAAGGTTTTAAAAATGGCATTCTTATAGAACTCACTACTTTACTAGCGCTTATTCTTGGGTTTTATGGGGCACAACACCTGTCCTCTTATACGGCTAGAATACTTAATGAACAGTTCCATTGGAATCCAGAAAATTTATACCTCGTGGCTATGGGGCTCACTTTTGTGTGTATTGTGGTGGGGGTCTATTTACTCGGGAAAGCACTTACAAAAGTCGCTTCAATGATTTTATTAGGGAGTATAAACAAAATCTTAGGAGGCATTTTTGGTGTGATTAAAATGGGGGTTATCATGGGTGTTCTTATCGCTTATGGACAACAGTATTTTAATTTATTAGACGTCCTTCCTGAATCTATTTTTGAAAACAGTGTGGCTAAAAAGCCCCTTGAAAATTTTGGCCACTTCTTGATTCAAGAAGTTTTTGTGTCA
>Ga0307998_1000851_pt1 | contig 16930 bp, 13 predicted proteins | sample Davwhametageno37_FD_203147 | JGI IMG/M metagenome (GOLD analysis project Ga0307998, IMG submission 203147) | Marine microbial communities from Davis Island wharf, Antarctic Ocean - #37 | ecosystem: Environmental > Aquatic > Marine > Unclassified | place: Antarctic Ocean: Davis Island wharf... | reverse complement strand
ATCTACACGCAAGCCATTGGTCGTATCCAAGGATACACAGCTCCTTACGCCTTCATTATGGGTCGTCGCTGGAAATACACTTCAAAGAAAATTACAAATCACGGTTTTAGTTGTCTGGATAGACTAGGAAAAATTGATTACGATGTCAGCGATCGATCTTATATCAAAGAAACTAAAAATGCGATTAATTGGGTTAGGGATGTCAAAGAAAATGGTTCTTCGTGGTCAATTTCTCCACCATCTCGTCCAGAGTTGTATCCCAATATGTGTTTGGACTCTGGTAAATGGAACAGTGAGAAGGCAAAGATTGCTGAGTTGAACGGGGAAATCACAAATGTTTGGAACGTTGGTAGTAAACATCGCAATACCGCGATCAAAGCCGGTGTTACCAGTTGGAAAGACCCAGATTGCACTGCCGCGGTAATGAACATTGGCGGCAAACGTGGACCTGTGATTGATGAGATTTTGAAAATTAATCAACAAACAACTGACAAAATCCGTCCTGCAATTGTTCAGAACAACATCAATGGATGGAAAGAAAAATGCAATGAGGTTTATGTGGACTTTGAAACACTTTCAGACATCTTTAGCGGTTTTGGTGATCTTCCGCAACAGAAAAGTTCGGATATGATCTTCATGATTGGTGTTGGATTGGAAAAAGACGGAAAATGGGAGTATCACAGTTTTATCTGCAAAGCACCGACCATGGAGGAGGAGTACAGAATCATGGATGATTACATGAAATTTATGAGAGATTTGGATAACCCAAAAGCTCATTACTGGCACGCCGAGAAAAGCTTTTGGAAGAGAGCCGAGAACAGACAATTTGACTTGGCGTGCGCTGATAATAATGTAGACCGAAAAGACCATATCTCCGATGATTGGACAACACCGGAGTGGTGTGACATGTTACACATCTTCAAGTACGAACCAATTGTAATCAAAGGGTGCTTCAAGTTTGGATTAAAAGCCATTGCAAAATCAATGAAAGATCACGGGATGATTACAGCGTCTATTGACAGTAGTTGTAATTCTGGGATGATGGCGATGGTTAATGCGTGGGAGTGCTATCAATCGGCAAATGATCCAGCAAACACGGCAACAATGAAAGATATCTCAAGATACAATGAGTTTGATGTGAAAGTTCTATGGGAGATCATGGGATACTTACGTCAACATCATATGTAAATAAAAAATAAACCTTGAAAAATTATTATTACCAAATATTGGTAATAATACAATATATATCTTTAGAATTCACCCATACTTTTTGTTGGGTGTTCGGGATTGAATCTCGCTTTATGGAAATCCCAGTAATCTTCGCAACCAAATTTCCAACCTTCTGGTACAACAGGCGCTTTCCAGTAAAAGACACATTCCTGCCATGTATTCGTTTGCCCTGCTCCGTGAATATACAGTGCTGTGTAATCATTGGTTAGCTGATCCATAATTTCACAAAAAGTTTTAAAGTCTGGGATAATAGATGCATAATTCTTATATAACGACTCTCTGTTCTTTAGTAATGGCTCACGAAGAATAAAGATACCATCAACATTGGTACGAATAACCGGTTTAACATCCATTGCATATTGCAAAGATAGAATATACAAAAGTTTGTAGTGTCTTCCTTTTTTATATAAGGCATGTTGGAGGGGTTTATTAAAAATACGTGGGTCGTCCGTACAATCATCCAAAATTAGTACACACCAAGGATTTGGTAAATGTTTATGGGCAAGTTTCTGTCGTTTGATAACATCTTTAATTTTCTCTTCGTTGTATTCATTGAATACGAAAGTACTGGGCATAATGGCCTTGTATGCGTGATTTGTATCTTCTGAACCGCTCATTGCCACACCTACTGGGAATATGTGCTTTTTTGAATATAGCAGTGCTGTGATCAAGGTTGATTTACCTGTTCCGGGCTTCCCCACTACCACTAATTTACATCCGCCATTGTAACCTTTGTCGCGAAAACGACTGGTAATTGGTGCTATCATGTCTGGGTTAAGTTCCTGTATTTCAATATCATTTGTTGTTGGACTACTCATTTTAAGGTTAAGAATTGTTTTGTTTAAATACATTTAAGCTCTTTATTGCGCTATAACACAATAAAGATTTTTTGATAAACTAATTAATAATTAGTTGTGTTTCTTCTTCTTTTTTACCTGAAATGGTAATAAGAGCCGTAAGACCACATACTAATGCAATTGTTAATGAATAACTAAGTATAAGTGTCCACGATCTTACAACTTTACCATCAATATCTATTTTTTGAATCCAGAACGGCGAAGCTAAGTATAAAATACCAACTGATAATACCAGTACCGAACACATTGTTATTGGTATTAAGTGTTTGGAATTTGTTAAGTCTAACATTTATATGTAGAAAATATATTATTCGTAGTCTGAATCATCGTCGTCGTTAAAACCACGAGACTCAGCTTCAACCAATTCCTGAGACTTTACATAGATAGAGATTTTTCCAAGACTGCCAACACTTGAGCGAAACAACAAAGGCAAACTGTTATTTGCCGGAAAGATCTGCATAGTATTACTCAAACCTGCGAGCTTGGTAATACGGGATAGTTGATCTGTTGTAAACGTTGCGTAATATTCAGGTGTGTCATCGTCCTCATCGTCGTCGGAATCTTCATTCTCTCCAAATGTGACCTTGCGTTTTAGTATACCATCGGCGTCGGCAATAAACTCAATATGGAAGTTGCGGGCTCTTACATTGATGTTAACACTACCAATACTACTCAAGTCTTTGCACATCTTTTGAAACTCAGACGATGGTACAATTACAGGCTTTCCATAACCTTTAGGGGTATCAATATCCAAGTTCTGTATCTCTTGGATATTGATCCCTGACGTGGTAATACGTGTATTCTCTTTTGGTATTGTCTTGATACCAAGCTCGTTTGGTTTATCGGCGTCAATAAAAAGCTGCAATGAGTCTTTTTTCTTGATAGATTTAAGCATTCTGTGAAAATGGTTGAGGTTGAGTCCCATACAGAACTTCTCTTCGAACTTAAATTTGTAAAGGGAGAAATTTTCTCCCAATAAACTTAGATCAACAAGAGTTTTTCTTGGGTGATCAAACATTCTTAAAACTATTCCGTCGCTTGAGACCTCAAAACATCCGGTTTTAAGATTATTCGTGAGGAGTTCAGCTAACACTTTAATTTGGTAGGCTTCTCCTGTCTTACATTTGAATTTCATAGGCATTTTGAAAAATGGGTACAGCACCTTAAGCCGTAAATATTATTTTATTTATTATATAATAAATGACAGAATATTTTGATAATAATGTCGCGTACTTAGAAATCCAGGATTTCGATAAAAAGACAGGAGATCTTATAGCTTTAGGTATATCAAAAGGTATATCAGTGGTAATTATGGTGCAGTCTTCTCATTGCGGACACTGTATTGCAGCAAAACCTGCATTTCAATCATTTGCCAGAGCAAATAAAGGTAAAGTTTTTTGTGCTACTATTCAAGCAGATGGAGAGAGAGAAAGTGAGAGACAATTGGGGCAAATTCTTAATAATATTAAACCTTCATTTCGCGGATTTCCTGATTATTTAGGGTACAAGAATGGTAAAAAAGTTAATAAAGAAATAGGTGGTCGAGGTGTAAAAGATCTACAAGACTTTTCAAGACTCTAAAAAAATACTTATTTAATAAGTATTGCCAAATAACAAAATGATCCGCGTTAATAATAAATTAGACTTTGAAGTCTACACCTGGGAAACTACACCAGATATTATAAAAAGACTCGCTGCTAGAATGAACACATTACCTGGATATCTTTTTCTTGATAAACCAAGTCAAATGGGTATTAAAGACCTATTATTGAAAGGAGGTAGTATAAATATCGGGGATAAACTCCAGGAACTAATTAAAATGCCAATAAACGATTTTCACAAGTGGATAGACAAAGACGGAGAACTATATTTTCCATTAGATAAAAAACGACTTGATATTTACAGATATATAACAGAAATAACAGGTCATGTAGGTGATGTTCCAATGGCGACGGTATTTATCTCATTTAACAAAGAACTTGCAAATTTTAGTTCAACAGAAGAAGTTACTGCTGTACTTCATCTGCTAAACAACAGTCTTACAGGTCATTTTGTAGATGTTGTAAAGATATGGAATTACAGACTTCATATTAAGAAAATAATTAACAAGGCCATACAAACCAATCAAACAGATGTTATCGATATTGAAAAATTAATATCGGTTGAACCGAAGAAATACACAGCTTTTCAACGCGAAGCAGTATCTCTTCATTTGGAGTGGGATTTTTCAAATCTTACAATACTTGAGGTATTTGACCTAATAGTACTTACACCACACATACCCTTTGCGTGTTCAAACAACATATACAAGATCTTAAGAGACTCTACCCCGGATCCTAACTGGGAAATGAAGGACGATGTTATATACTTTAAAATGTTAGTTGGTGATACAGATAATTATATCGATATAGTTATGGAAATGACTGGAGACCCTGGACAAGAAATAGGTAGCATGTATACAGACCCTCTTCCTTATGGGAAAGGACTAACAGAGGAAATATTTTTAGACAATTTACAGAGAATTTTTCCGTCTATTACTCTGGTACAAAAAAGTATTGATATAGTTAAGGAAAAGGGGCGATTTTTTTACTTTCTTGGTGATAAGCCTCTTGATCGTTATATTATGAGTGACTTGGTGATGAACGATCCGTTATACAACAGGTATATAGCATTTGATGAGTCTTCAGCCGCAAGTAAAGGAAAAAGATGGAGTTTGTATTTACATTTCTTTGGAGAAAAAGGAAGAAATATCGTTAACGCTAATATCACTGTGTATTGTGTCAGAGAAAAGGACGATGCTCATAAAATATATAAATACCCAATAGGTTCATTCTATCTAAGTGTTTTAATAAGTGATGTAAACAGTCAACAAAATATTAATAATTTTACCACAATATTCGGCAAGCTTCTTAAACTGTATTATTCCAAGGCACCGGCCATTGAATCTTACTATCAAAATTTATTGGGTGCTGATAAATTCCCAGAAGAGTTCAAGGAAAGAGCTGCAATTATCCCTGGTAAGAAAACTAGGAAAACTTTGGCACATCAGGCCCCGAAGTTATTTGTAACAAATTATCCAACAAAGTGCCCTCACCCCCCTCGTATTATTTCCGAACAAGAAAAGGTTATAGTTGAAACTAAAGGGTATGATGTAATGAGATATCCAAAAACAGCCAATGAGGAAATTCAACAGAGATGGTTTGTATGTGATTCTCACAAGAAGCACCGTTATCCAGGTCTGAAAAAGAATGATCTATCTAACAGATCTACTGTGCCGTATCTTCCTTGTTGTATGCAGCGTAAACAGGATAAAGGTGTTAATAATTATTATGATCATTATTTCTACGACCAACCTCTTATAAAAAGAGTTGGTGGTAATCAAGGAGGTCTTATATCAAGACCTATATTTATTAATCCACCAGCGGCTGGTGGATCACTTCCAACAGACTTAGATGAAATGTTAAACTTAATTAATAAGAATGAACAAATTTTTTTAAGAGCAGGTGTCTCCGACTCAAAATCTTCTTTTTTGCATTGTGTTATAGAAAGTTTATCGGAGAATGGAGATGAAGATTTAAATGAAATACTTTCAGATGAAAGTGACCATATTACCCGTATTAGATCTGAATTAGACTCTCTCAGAAAAGAAAAGAAAAAGAAAAAGAAAAAAATAGATGCAAAAACCGCAGAGCTTTGGGAAGAGAAAAATAAATATTTAGTAATTGTAATGAATAACTTGAGAAATGAAATGGCAACCCCAGAAATGGCGGAGAGTTGCAAGCAAGAAATGTACAACTATTCGACAGACGAGATAATAGAAGCAATAAGGGACCCAAATGTTTACTTAGATCCGCGACATTTTGTGAACATGATAGAAAGAAAGTACAACTGTAATATAATTGTATTGAGTCGTGTAAAATACAATCAAGCCGGTGAACCAGTACCAAGTCTCGTAACTACTATGAGTTTACCTAAACATACTCAATCTTACTATAAGATGAAACGTGAAACCACCACGATTGTTTTATATGAACATATGGGTGGTAGTACAGATCATCAGACTTATCCGCGATGCGAGATTATAGGTAAATTGAATAGCGATGGAAAAGATTACTATTCTTACCCATCTGGGACAATAATTGCTAAAAATCTTGGAGATATATACGACAAGCTTTTTGAATCGTATAGACTGAATTGTCCGGTAAATCTCTCAACTCTTTCAAAGATTTTTCTCATAAATAAAGGTATTAGCCCACTATCACAGAGTATTGATTCTTACGGTAAATGTCGTTCCATAACATTTACATACAAAGGCAAAAAAGGTATATTTCTCACATCTCCGATGCAACCCATGATACTTAAACAAAGTGACGGGATTATGTATCGTTTACCTTTACATCTCGTAATTGAACTTATGAATTCTCTAAATGTAACTCCCGTAAAAGAGACGGTTACGGATTATTATACCAGCGCTTTTACAGTTATATTAGAGGGGGTTAATATATCTATACCTTTTATACAAGATGAGAAAATGAAAAGATCTAACCTGGAAACTGTGAGTTTCAATGATCTGAAAGAAATGTCACTAGAAATGTGTTTACAACCTCGTCACAACAAGGAAAAAATGATAGACGATATAGTTGCAGAGATGAGAGAATATGAGAGTTATAAAAAAGACAAAATAGATCACACAATACCTGGTAGATTTGCAGTAGAGGAAGATATTACAATGACCGAGAATCAACCATCTATTTTAGATACATATATAAATGACAAGAGAATAGCTCGATATTTAACAGACTATATAAGATGGTATTACTCTTCTTTTTTGTTTTCCAAAGGACTCACTCATACCGATGACAATCTAAGTTTATTTATTGGTGAGAAAACGGAAATAGATCCGGGATTTCAGTACGGACATATTTCTAAGATTTTTTCAGAAGATGATGGGGTGTCAAAAAATAATAATTTGTGTCTAAAATCAGAGGAAACTTTAAAAAGACTTTTATATACATTGGAAATATTTATCTCTAGATATTCACACGAGTTTGAACAGTATAGATTAAGGAGATCAATATCTAACTATTACTTGGGTGTTGGAGATTTTACCAAATACAGAACACAGGTTATACTTCAAGGAGACGGAGCAATTATTAAATGGATTAATGAAAGGCAAAAAGATTACAGTATTTACAAAGGTATTATACCTGCTAAAGGTTTATCACCTTATTTTGTAAAGAATTCCTTAATAGAAGACGGTAATATTTGTTTATTACAGGGAGCAAGTAGTTTGTCATCTTCTCTGAATATATCAGATACATGGAACAAGTTAAATATGAATGACTCGAATGTTATTAACGAAAACGAGGAGACTAAAATTGGAGACAAAGAGTATAATATATACTCGTACCAAAGTCCGTCGGAAATCAAAGAATACTCTTGTGACAAAAAGGGTTATATTCCTGGTGGAAAAGATTCAAATAACACGAATTTAGTAGGTTACAGACAAGATGACGAAGTAAAGTTTTTAAGTGTTCTTTCGTTGGAAAAATGTGTTGTATAAAAATTCTTCTTAATATAAATTTTACAAATAAATTATTTATTTGTAATTCTCGTTTCAACATTTCCTCCTCCCTCCTTTCCGGAAAGGATGAGATTTTAGAAACGATTCTAAAGGGGTACGTATTTAAAATAAAACAAAAAAGGATGTCAACAATCAAAAACAAAAAGAGATATGAGAAGAAAAAACCACTCGAGCACATTTTACTAAGACCCGACATGTATGTTGGGTCAACTCGTCAACGATCAATCGACGAGTATGTGGCCGAGAAAAAGAAGGATGGGACATACAAAATTGTGTGGAAAACTATTAAATCATCACCAGCTATCCTTAGAATATTTATTGAGGCGTTATCGAATGCTATCGATAACGTCGAGAGAAGTCGTAAGACCAAGTACCCTTGTACTAAAATTAAAGTAACTATAGATGAAAAGACAGGGGAAACTTCGGTCTGGAATGATGGAGATGTTGTACCGATTGAAATGCACGAGGAAGAAGGTTGTTACAATCACTCAATGATATTTGGTCAACTTCTCACAGGTTCCAGTTATGATGATGAAGAGGAACGTATGATTGCCGGTCGCAATGGACTTGGTATTAAACTTAATAATATCTTTTCCACGCGTTTCACAGTAACAGGATGTGATCCAGAAAACAAAAAGTCGTTCGAACAGACTTGGACTAAAAATATGAGAGAAACTACCACACCAAAGATCAAGTCATCGAAGGCAAAAAAGGGTTTTACTCATATCACATGGACACCGGATTTTGCCCGCTTTGGTCTCAAGAAATACACTAAAGATATTGTACAACTTTATACTCGTCACGTATTGGATGCTGCAATGTTAGCAAAAGTTAGTATGTATCTGAACGGTGAGTTAATCCCAATCAAGAATTTATCACAATATTCTTTGTTGTACGACTCACCAACAGAAGAAAAGTTACTGATTAAAAGTAAACAGGCCGATGTTCTTATAACACCAGCATCCGAATGGCAAGTTGTGTCTTTTGTTAACGGTGTTTATACTCGTCTTGGAGGTCAGCACGTTGATCCATGGGTTGAAGCCATACTTCGCCCTATTGTGGACAAATTCAACGGTAAGGGAAAAAAGTCTAAGAAAGGACCTAAAATTAATATTGCAGATGTAAGACAATTCTTTCGGATATTTGTGGTTGCCAGTGTTGTAAGACCAGAATTCGATGGTCAGGACAAGAATAAACTGGAATCACCAACTGTTACCACAGCAGTCAAGAGAACACACATCGCTGCCATTTCTAAATGGTCTGTCATGGAACGCATTGAAGACATTATTCGTGCCAAAGAGATGATTGTGTTGAAAAAAGCAGAACGTAAAAAGAAGAATGTGAGAATTGATGGATTAGATCCAGCCAATAATGCTGGTGGTAAACATGCTGGTGATTGTTCGCTCTTTATATGTGAGGGATTGTCGGCAAAAACTTACGTTGTCGCTGGTATTGAAACTGGTGTATATGGTAAAGCTGGTCGTGATTGGTTTGGAGTGTTACCTGTAACCGGTAAAGTTCTTAATGTTCGTAATGCAACACCAACTTCTATCGCAGCCAACAAAGTCATCGTATCAATGATTCAGACTTTGGGTCTCAGTCATGGTTTGGATTACACTTTACAGAAGAATTTCAAGACTTTGAGGTATGGAAGGGTTATTGTGGTGGCCGATGCTGATGTTGATGGGATACATATCGAGGGTCTGATCATGAATCTAATTCACAGTCTGTTTCCAACCCTTCTTAGCAGAAAAGTTCCATATATTGTCAGTATGAAAACACCAATCGCTCGAGTTTTCAAAGGCAGAGGAAAAGATCTGTTATTTTACGATGAAAGACGATTCAACAGCTACTTGAGTAAGGAAACAAAGAAAGTCAATGCCAAGTATTACAAGGGTTTGGGAACAACAAGAGAGGAAGATGTCCCAGATACGTTTGGACTCAAGATGGTAGAGTTTGAAAACGATGAACAGGCTTCTGCTAACATGAACAAAGTTTTTCACAAGAAGTATGCAGATGCTCGTAAAGAGTGGCTTGGTGGTTACGCACCAGAAAATTATGAGTTCTCTCTTGACGACCAAGACAAGAAATGCACAATGTCCATCTCCAACTTTCTTAACGGGGAAATGATAAAGTTCTCACATGCAGATTGTGCTCGTAGTATTCCCAACGGTATTGATGGTCTGAAGGAATCACAGAGAAAGATTCTGTATGCTGTACGAAAGAGAAAATTAAACTTTAAAGGTAAATCATTGAAGGTTGCTCAACTCAGTGGATATACGGCTGAACACTCCAACTATCATCATGGTGAACAGAATTTACAGGATACAATTGTGAATATGGCCAGTGGATTTCCAGGAACTAACAACATCCCACTACTTTATCCAGATGGTGGCTTCGGGACGCGCTTAGAGGGTGGTAAGGACGCGGCAAGTGCCAGATATATTTTCACAAAGAAAGAATCACTCACAGATCTCATTTTTCGCGTGGAGGATGATCCTATATTGACACTTGTGAATGATGATGGTGATCTGGTACAACCACAACATTACATCCCGATTGTACCAATGATTCTTATCAATGGATGTTCCGCTGGTATTGGAACCGGTTGGTCGTGTACTATGCCTTGTTTCAATCCTTTGGACATTATTGCAGCATTGAGAGTGTGGATTGAGAACGACGGTGAAGTGTTGATAGAAGATCCTGACACGAATGAAAAGTGTTCTATTCTACCAGAGCTTGTTCCGTGGTATCGTGGTTTCAAAGGAGAAATTAAGGCTTCCGGTGAAAATAGATTCATAACAGAAGGAATTATCACAAGAGGTCCAAAAGCAAACACTGTTGAAATCACAGAACTACCGGTTGGTATGTGGACCAACAAGTTCAAGGAGACTTGCGAAGACATGGTTGTGGATAAAAAACTCAAAGCTTTGAAGAATTATTCTGGTACACAAAACATCCACTTTGTCATTACAGAATCACCGGATGGTCTGAGATGTAACAAGGCTAATTTGAAATTACATTCTTATCTTTACACTTCTAACATGGTTTTGTTCAATGAGAAAGATCAACTCAAAAAGTATACAACTGTCACAGAGGTCATTGACAACTTTTGCACAGTTCGTCTTGCTCATTACGACTTGAGAAAGAAACATCAGATAAAGTCACTTGAACAGCAACTTCGCTTTCTCGGTAACAAAGAGAGATTTATTGGTGAGGTTATCAGTAAGGAGATTTTGGTCATGGAACAGGAAGAGTCTGTCATCATAGAAGAGTTGGAAGAAAAGGGATACGATATGGATCCGGTTGAAAAGAGTTACAATTATTTACTCAGATTACCAATTCGTACCTTTACTGCTGATAAGGTGAGAGCGTTGAAGAAAGACATTGCAGGACTTGAGAAACAGCTAAGTGCATTGAGAACAACAAAAATTGAGACAATGTGGAAGAGAGAACTGAAAGAGCTTGAAACGGAGTACAATAAATGGTTGAAAGTAATGGAGTCTCGTGTACCAAAAAAGAGAAAAGCTAAAGCCAAGAAGTAGGTGAATTATATATTTATTTTATTTAGAAAAAACTAAATAAAATACTTTCCGAGATTAAACCCAATATGTTGCCCAATTAGATACTATTGGTGCGATTATCAAGGATGAATACTGTTCTAAAATCGCTCTGCTTTGGTCAAACATACCTTGGATAGATGATTGAGAAACACCACTAATATCCAAACTATTTAAATTTTTGTTAAATACAGAGTTATTATAAAATAATCCATCCATGTCTGTCACTTTACTAGTATTCCAACCAGTAATATCATGGTTAAATGACGACTGTGCAAACAATAATTGCATATTTATTAAACTACCTGTATTCCAACCACTAATATCTTGGTTAAATAATTCTGCTTTATAAAACAAAGAGTCCATAGTTGTTACATTACTAGTATCCCAACTACTAATATCTTGATTAAATACTAATGCTTTATAAAACATATTACTCATATTTGTTACACTACTAGTATCCCACTCATTAAGCGGTTGATTATACTTATTACCACCTGGTACATCTTCACCTGAAAACATATTACTCATGTTTGTAACTTTACTAGTATCCCACCCATTAAGTGGTTGATTAAATAATTCTGCTTTATAAAACATATTACTCATATTTGTTACACTACTAGTATCCCACTCATTAAGCGGTTGATTAAATACTAATGCTTTACTAAACATATTACTCATGTTTGTCACTTTACTAGTATCCCACCCACTAATATCTTCGTTAAATGTACTTGAATCAAAAAACAAAGAACTCATATCAGTAACGTTTGATGTATCCCACAATCCAATCGGATCATCCCCTATCAATCCCGTTCCACCAGCAACAAAATCTGCTACCCTCGCACGAAAATCATTATTAATTATAGTTTGTAATCTTGTAATTTCTGTGGTATGTGTTGCATTGAGTGCGTTAATTTCTGTGGTATGTGTTGCATTGAGTGCGTTAATTTCTACACTACTAGTGTTTGATGTGTTATCAGAAGTATTATATATTCTAAAATCACGAGAGGACATTTTTATTTATACTAAATAAAAATAAAAATTAATTACGAATTACCATTTTACTCCACATAAGACCTCCGATAACACCAACAACCGCTCCAACTGCGTGACCCATCAACGAAGCCTTTGGATTCTGAATAGTGGGTCCGGCTATCATTGCTATCAAAGACGAAACCAAGACCCAATCTAAATCTTGAGTCGTTGCCATTTCCCATGCTGTTACGCCAAACAATATACCTGAAAATCCTATACTACATGGTAAATCTTTGAACATTTTATGCATTAGAGACTCGGCTAATGTATTAAACACTAAAAGAAACACTATTAACCCTGTAAACTGCTTACCACCCATTGACAACTCGACTCTTGACAGAGCGTAAAGAGCGTAAATATTAGATATAAGGTGGTATACGTCAACGTGTACGAAATTACCATAGAATATAGTCATAACATCTTTCCCACATGGAATCTCCTTTATAGCTGTTGTTGCATACAGAGAGAAAATTACAACAATTGAAACAGCTATCATTACGGATACCGGAACTTGTTTGAAATTAACTTTTTTGTCCATTTCTATTCTATAAATATTTTCTAAACATAAATAAAGATGTCAAACACTCAAGATAAAGACATTAAAGAAGAATTCTGCGGAGCATGCCTTGCTATTCCGGTAGCTTTAGCTGGTGCTAGCGCGGCTGGTTATGGTTCTAAAAAAGGTTCTCATAAGACTCTAAAGAAATTTGCTCTCATTGGAGGAATATCAGTAACAGTGATAGCTTTAGGAATAGCTATATATTATATATGTCGTTGTAAAGAATGCAATGAGTAAGATTTTTTAGAGTAAATTATATGTACGATCATTCACCCTTTCAATAATTTCACTAGTTGATATACCACCAGTATACTCCATTCTTTGAAAGATTCCCATATTTTTTGCGGCCTTGTAAAATCGTGAGTAATATGCGTCTTCGTCTTCACTATGAGCATGTAAGACTTTGATTATATCTTGTTCAAGATATAATTCCTGTGTTTCCACAAGAGGAGCATCGACCAGAATAGCCACAAAAATACCACGCTGACCAAGCATTTCAAAAATCTCAATTATAGACGTCGATCTTTCATTCATTGTTAGAATAGGTTGGCGCTTATAATTTGTACAATCTTTGTCATTGTGCACGCCTATCAATAAACGTATATTTCCTTCCGTTGATTTTTTCAGGTCAAACGCTATCTCTTCGCATTTTTTTAGAAGTCTGATATGTCCATAATGGAACATGTCAAAAACACCGGATACATATACAGTTTTCATTTAATTTAAGTAAATTAAATGAAAAAAACTTATTTTTCTTTGTAAGATTATTCTTAATTGCCTTTTGTCTCCCCAGTCGATGGGACAACAACGACATCTTCGACAGTTGTCTCTGGTATAACGATGCTATCATCATCGATACCTGGGAGCATAACATCCTCAACCAAGAATTTCAAAAAGTTATCGCTTGATTTGGCCTTACTCATGTCTAAACCAACGTCTGCTCTAGCTTTTATGTACTTTTCAAGGTACTTATCTTGGAACTCGGGATTGCTTGCGTCCATCTTGACTAAAGTTTCTCTTGTTGCAATGATAATACCTTTAACTTCTGCCATTTTCTTGATATGTTCCAAGTATGTCCAAGAAAGTTGTGCTTTCTTGACTTTTAATGTGATATAATTATCGTAAGGATCAACATCTTCCGGTTTCTGGCGAGACTCGGCAAGAAGGATTTCCTCTCTCTCCTTGATGTCATCCATGTCTTTTTTATCTTTTCCTTTCTTGTTCTTGATTGAAGCAGAAACAGATTTAGCCATATCTTTTCTAATTTCAATCTCGTCTGTGTCAGCCGAATATTTAGAACTGTCTGTGACCGGAAATGGTCTACCAACATATGTGTGATAAATTTGATGATACGAATCAATTGTTCTGATAATTGCCTCAGCTCTTTGTTTAGCCTCGAGTTCACTAGCATAATTACCACGAAGTTTTGCGAAACCAAATACCCCATTCTCATTTGGTGTAGCACCCTTTGCAGGTGTGAATGATAATAAACCAACAGCTTGCAAAGCGATTGGTGGATCTGCGTAAGTGCGATCAACTCTTGGGAATTTGGATGTAAAATCGTTATTATCAAGGCTTTCAACTGCTAATACTACTTCTTCCTCTGAAAGAGTTGGCGCTCCTTGTTCTGGACGCCATTGTACGGTTCGATCTCGATCTTGTGGCGCAGTAAGAGAGTGTTCTTTTTCCCATTCTGGGTGTTCTTTTTGTTTTGTTGACATTTTAATTTCCCCTATTACGTCTTTAAACTATTGTAAGTCATCCCCACTATGACAATAATCATCTATTAGAGGAGTTGAAGGGTCATGTATACCACAATCTGTTAGCTCGACTAATAATTCCTCAAATATTGCGTTGAACTCAGGTGTGTGACCTACTGAGTCACACAGAACATGTGCTAATTCATGAGCTAAAACATATTTAAGCATGCCAATTGGGTAATATTCATTATTTTCATCCTTCAAACACAGATAAACTCTTTCCTTGTTGAGCGTGTAACTTTTATCCCCTCTGTAAAGACTGATATCTTTCATTATATCTTTGTTATTAAGTTTTTTAAGTTTTCCGTTCCATTGTTTTTTGTCCTTAAAAAATTTAGTAAAAATTTCTTTGAGTTCAAGTAGTATTGGATCACTGCTGAGATTGTAATCCTCTATTTGAGAGTATACAGAATAAGCAATTACAGAGGCAAATATAGCAAAAATAATTAGAAAAGGTACATTAATATTCCATCCGGTGTTTACCATTTAATGTTAATAACTATTTTTGAAACATATTAAGTTTTTTAACAAAGGCTAAATAACTTAAAGATAGAAAGCTTTCAAATAAACAAAATGCCTAGTAACACAGCAATACAAAAAACTTTATCGACAAAATCGACAAAGACAAAATCCATTAAAAAAGGATCACGTAAAAAGAAAACTAAAGTGATAGTTGAGGATATTATTGATGAGGATATTATTGAGGAAGAAGAGGTCGAAGATGAGGTCGATGAAGATGAGGTCGAGGAAGAAGTCGAGGAAGAAGTCGAAGATGAGATTGTGGTTAAGAAGAAAAGACGAACCCCAACTCGTGAAACAGTATTAACCAGTTTTGACGACATCATTTCAAGCATTGAGAAAGAGATTCAAACTCTTAGAGAGGGTCCTGCCAAGATTAAAGGGGTTAAATTTCTTCGATCTCTTAATAAGAATCTCAAGATTGTTCGTGCCAAATCTGCAAGAGTTATGAAAACCAAGAAGAAAACAACGAGAGCCAACAACGCAAATTCTGGGTTTAAGAAACCGGTGGCTATTTCAAAAGATTTGGCTAAATTTGCTGGTTGGGATCCTAAAGATCTCAGATCACGAGTGGATGTTACAAAGTACATTTGTAATTACATCAACACACACGATCTCCAGAAACCAGAGGATCGTCGTATTATCTTACCGGATAAAAAATTACAGAAACTTCTTGGCTTTAGTCCAGGTCCAGACACGGAGCCATTGAGATACTACAGTCTTCAGACTTATCTCAAAACTCATTTCCCCAAAAAGGAGTAAAGTGTTTATTGAGAACTTCTATTACTTAATCAAGTAATAGAAAAAAATGGACTTAACAGGTTGATTGATTATCGGGGCATTGATCCCATACTGAGCCTGAATGACAGCAATCACCATCATTCCAATAATGTTCCGACCACCCCCCACCAGTGGTACATTTACCACTACCGTTATCACTGCGTCCTCCGTCTCTTGGTTTACATGTAGATCCATCACAATAATGATTAGATGAACAATCACTGTCACATTTACAACCACATACTCCATCTGAACACGTACCACTACAGCATCCAAAGTTTCCGCTACCCTCCATACATGTATCCTCTCTGAAATCGTATAATCCATCATAGTCGTCTCCATCTGGCATACAAACACCGCATTTATTTAAATTATCATTACCAATGGTATCAACAGATTGTTGCTGCCATCTACCAGTAACACCTTTAATACTAGCATCACCCCATGTTTCAGCTGATGATGGGCTTCCGTCAGGTCCAAGACACGTACATACACTTTGATTATCATCATTAAATTTACAATCGGCTAATACATAATCAGTATCCCGCCACGTGATCGAACCGGCACATTTTGGACAATTAGGTACTTTCTTTACACATTTTAAATCGATATCCGGATTAATACCATATGATCCAGGTGGTGACTTACTTGAAGCACCACCTGGGTTATAATGATCACCATCACAATGTTGACAAAGTACTCCTCCCCAACCATCAGCACACTTGCATTCACCATCTTTATTCACTGTACCATTTCCATTACATATACATGCATTTTGTTGTGTACCAATAGTTGATTGTGGACTCCCACAATCATCACCACCCGAAGGTTTACAACCATAATATGCCTTATCGTTGGTACAATTTGAAGCGGCATTATGGTCTTTGACATTTTTAAGATTAACCTTAGGTTTAGTAGTAACATTAGATGTTGTGGATAATATTATAATTAACGCCAAACTTACAAAAGAAACTATAAAAATTTGTTTCTTATTCATTTTATGTATAAGAAACAAAAAAAATAATATACTTATTACTTTTATATTT
>Ga0307998_1000849_pt1 | contig 16960 bp, 16 predicted proteins | sample Davwhametageno37_FD_203147 | JGI IMG/M metagenome (GOLD analysis project Ga0307998, IMG submission 203147) | Marine microbial communities from Davis Island wharf, Antarctic Ocean - #37 | ecosystem: Environmental > Aquatic > Marine > Unclassified | place: Antarctic Ocean: Davis Island wharf... | reverse complement strand
CCATTGGTGGGAGAGTATGTCACCGCCTTCCTCAAGTCCGCATCAGAAATGATGCGGACTTTTTTTATACCCTAAACTTAGCTGATGGATAACTTATTTGTTTTTTAGATAGTTAATGGATTTTTGTATATATTTGAAAATCAATAACTTGTAGTGTTATGTAATATTTTAAAGTGAAACGTTTCAATGTAGATTTTTTTATATTTTCTCTTGTCCTCATAAGTATACAAGGGCAGGTAATAACATGGGGGGATAGTAGAGGAGTCTCTTCTTCGGTTAGTCCAGAGCTAGCCTCAAATACTTATGTTATATATTCAAATGCGAACGCTCATGCTGCTTTAAAAAATGACGGTAGTGTAATCACTTTGGGTTCTCCTAGTCAGGGTGGTGATAGCTCAACTGTCAGACCATTTCTTTCATCAGGACTATACGCCTTTATAACTAATTAAGGTCAATTCTTAAAAACAGTAAGAATTATTAATGATCTAAAATACCTATAAAAAGAAAATTTAAAAAAAGATTGTCCTGAACATAAAAAATCAAATTAAATAGGATAACCCAAAAGCAGATAAAATAATTAGAAGTTTTAACAGGTTAAATGAATGACCTTGGTTACTCTCAAAAAGGATAGTAGTGGAGATATGTAAAAGCATTCCGATTACTAAAGCAGTTATTGGAATTTGCCATGCAGTTAAGGTGCCAAAATAAACTAAAGTAAGACTACCTAATGGACTCATTAATGTAAAAAGAAACAAATAAAGTAATCGACTTGAAAGATTAGATTTAGATCTCCAGACCATAAAAAAAAGGACCATTCCAATAGGTATTTTGTGTATAAAAATACCCCAAACTAATTTTGGTTCTTGTGCCAAGGGAAGACCCTCAATAAAAGCATGAATACACAAACTTAAAATTAATATAATAGGCGTTTTATTATCTTTTTTTAGGTGTGTGTGACCATGTTCAGTGCCTTGAGAAAGATATTCTAATAAAATCTGTAAAATTAATCCAGCAATTATCCAAAGTCCTGCCTTAAAATTCATTTCTGAAAAAACTTGTGGCATCAGATGTAAGATTATTATTCCTAGAAGAAAAGCGCCGCTAAAAGAAAGAATTAGTTTTACTCTTTCTGGAGTTCTTGGGGCTAGGTAATATGCAATTACCATCCCTACAAGTGATCCTATAAATGGTAGCAAATAACTCAATGGGTTTAAAGTAGACATACTTTATTATAACTATTAATCAAGTCTATAAAATTAAAGTATTTTTGAGTGTTAAAAATTTTCATGGAACAAAATTTCAAAATGGTGGCCAAAACTTTCTTCGGTTTTGAGGATATTCTAGCAAAAGAATTAAGACAACTGGGAGCTCAAGATGTAGAAAAGGGAAATAGAATGGTTTCTTTCGTTGGAGATAAAGGCTTTATGTACAAAGCAAACCTTTGTTTAAGATCTGCTTTAAAAATTTTAAAACCAATTCATACAAGCACTATACAAAATGAAGATGAATTGTACCAATTGTTTTATGAATTCCCTTGGCAGGATTATTTAGAAGTAGAGTCTAAGTTTGTGATTGATAGTGTCGTATTCGGAGATTATTTTACCCATTCACAATATGCTTCTCAAAAAGCAAAGGATGGTTTAGTAGATCAATTTAGGGAACAGTTTGACGCTCGTCCAAGTGTAGATTTAAATAGGCCTGACTTGAGAATTAATCTTCATATTCAAAATGATGTTTGTACGATTTCCATTGACAGCTCAGGAGCGTCTCTTCATCACCGTGGTTATCGAACAGCAACCAATATTGCGCCATTAAATGAAGTTTTAGCTGCAGGATTAATTCAGCTTTCAGGTTGGGAAGGCAATACTGATTTTTTGGACCCTATGTGTGGAAGCGGAACGATATTAATAGAAGCGGCTCTTTTTGCTTGTAAAATTCCAGCTAACATCAATCGAAAATCTTTTGCTTTTGAGAAATGGAAAGATTGGGATTCATCTCTTTTTGAGATTATAAAAAAGAGTCAACTTAAAAATATTATCAATCCTAATATTGAAATCAAAGGTTCTGATAAAGCACCTTCTGCTATTGAAAAAACACTCCAGAATATAGAAAATGCAAATTTGAGTGATTTCATTAAAATAGAAAAGAAAGATTTTTTTCAAATAGAAAAGGAGTCTAAGGGACCACTACATTTATTGACTAATCCTCCTTATGGTGAGCGGTTGGAGGGAGATATGAATGCACTTTATCAAGGTATAGGTGATTCATTCAAACAAAGCTTCCCCAATACCCATGCTTGGATCATTAGCTCTAATATGGAGGCCATTAAGTTTGTAGGTTTACGACCTAGTAGAAAAATCAAATTATTTAATGGAAAGTTAGAAACTAAACTTTTGTATTATCCGATTTATGAAGGAACTAAACGAATACATAAATTAAAAGATAATTAACTTATTTTTTTTTGAAACTAAATGGAAGAGTATAGCTCAGAGTATAATTAAATCCAGCTCCAAATTTATTCTCATCTGTTTTCTTATTGAATCCAGGTATAAAAACATTATCAAAATTTTCAGGAATCTTATCACTTATTAATCTATTGAGTCTTAGACTTAAACCTAAATACAAATTATTAAGTAGTTGCACCTTAAATCCTGTGACAATTTCTAGCCAATATGCATTTAAATCATTTCGTTCTCCTATCGCATATCCAGTATTTATAGGTATTTCTTCTCCAGGCCAAAAGGGTGTTCTATTTAAAATAGTATAACTATTTAGGATTTGCTTATGACTGCTGGCTGCAAAACGAAGACCTAAATAAACTTGGTTATTCATCCCCTCCCAGTTATCATACATATTATAATCAAAACCTAATTTATAATAACTACCGTTACTTGTTAAATTAACCTGTTCTGATTGTTTAGTTTTTTTTTCATTTCCAAGCTCTAATGCTAAAAATAATTTTTTGGTAATTTGAAGGTCAGCTAAAGCCTCAAACCCTTTATAATTATCATTTAATTGATTAAGTGCTAGCCTATACAGATCTAAACCAAATCGTATGCTTAAGGGTGTTTTCTTTTTAATATTTAGACTATCTATTACAGGTTTAGAGAATTCATCTAGTAATGTGTCTTGTTCTTGTGCTCTAACATATGTTAGGCTGAGTAGACTAATGTAAAATACCCAAATGCGCAGTTGTTTCATCTGAAATGGTGTCTTTTAATATTATAAACCCTTTAATCCAATCATCTCCTGGATTTAATAATGTAATAGGGGATTGTTCTAAAATAAAGTTTGATCTATAACCGCAGGCTCTATTGATATATTTATCAATTCTTTTATAATTAATTTGAAGAGTGTCAATGTTTTTATTTTCATTTTCAAAATTAATAATGAATTCAAATTGACTTATTTTTTCTTTAGTATTAAGCGGTAATACTATTGAATCATTAAGATTATTAGTTAAAACATTATCTGAACCTATTGCACGAATTAAAAATCCAGTAGGAATTTTTCTAGTATCATTATTTTCTGAATCTAGAAGAAGTATAATCAGATTTGGACTTCCAGCTGTTGTTTCTAAACAAATATCATCCCTTTCACAGCTTATTAAAAAACTAATAAAGAAAAGTCTAAAGACATTATTTAATATGGTTCTAGGCATTGGTTTTATTACGATGTAAAAGTACAACATTTTCAACATGGTGAGTTTGTGGAAACATATCTACCGCTTGGCTTTTCATTATTTGATATTGATCTTTCATCATTTCTAAATCTCTTGCTTGTGTTGAACTATTGCAGCTGATATAAACTATTCGATTAGGATTAAGTTTTAAAAGTTGGTGAATTACATCTACATGCATTCCATTTCTTGGAGGATCAGTAAAAACGACATCAGCTTTCCCATGTCTAGTGATAAAATCATCATTAAAACAATCTTTCATATCACCCACTTCAAAGATTGCATTATCTATTTCATTATAAATTGCATTTTCACGGGCAGCTATTATAGCTTCTGGAACAGATTCAATACCAATCACTTTAGAACAATTGGCAGCCAATGAAAGTGCAATGGTTCCTGTGCCAGTGTACAAGTCATATACTATTTCCTTACCTGTGAGTTGAGCGAATTTTTCCCCAATATCATAAAGAATTACTGCTTGTAAGGGATTAGTTTGGTAAAATGACTTTGCTGTAATTCGAAATTTTAAATTTTTAAGCTTTTCGGTAATAAAATTCTGACCAGCGTAACAATGAATATCCTGATCGTATAAACTATCATTTGCTTTTGTATTAATGCAATATAATAAAGAAGTTATTTCTGTAAATTCATTTTTAAGAAAATCCATAAGGGCTTCCCTTTTTTTATGATCCTCTTTGAAAAATTGAATTAATACCATTAATTCTCCACTCAAAGTGTTACGAATCATCAGAGTTCTTAAAAAACCACTTTGCTCTCTTGGATCAAAAAACTCAAAGTTTTCTTTAAGTGCAAAAGTTCGAATTGAATTTCTAATCTTATTAGATGGATCTGCTTGAAGATGACAATGTTTAATATCAACTACTTTGTCCCACATTTTGGGTTTGTGAAAACCTAAACCGTTTCTTTCAATTTTATCATCACTTTTGATCTCCTCAGAAGTTAACCATCGTTTATTGGAAAAAGAAAATTCCATTTTATTCCGATAATAATATGGATTATCAACACCAGTAATAGGGAGTATTTCTTCAATATTGAGCTTGCCAATGTGTTTTAAATTATGAAGAACTCCTTTTTCTTTGAAAGATAATTGACTAGCATAATCCAAATGTTGCCATTTACAACCTCCACATACTCCAAAATGTTCACATGGAGGAGTAGCTCTGTGTTCAGATTTCTGAACCCATTTAATAGGTTCAGCTTCGAAATAACCTTTTCTTTTTTTATATATACGAATATCCAAAATATCACCAGGAACAACACTGTTTATGAAATAAACAGCTCCATCTGGTCCTTTCGCAACCCCCATGCCTTTGGCATTAATATCAATGACTTTAAGTCCGGTTTCGATACGATCAATTTTTTTTCTTGACATGATGTAAAGGTATAGCGCTTGACAAAATAAATCATCTTTTCTGATAGGTTTTTGGAATCTATATTGATTACTTTTGATTTTAGTTACTAGATTTGATTTATATGAATTTTTAATATTATGGAAACTCTGACTGAATACCAAGAGTATATCGATTTAGAATACATTTATGGTGCTCATGATTATCATCCTATTCCTGTTGTTTTAGAGCGGGGTAAAGGTGTTTATTTATGGGATGTAGAACAGAAACGATACTATGATTTCCTCTCAGCATATTCTGCGGTAAATCAAGGGCACTGCCATCCTAGGATTGTAAGTGCTTTACAAAAACAAGCCAACAAATTAACTCTTACTTCGAGAGCTTTCCACAATGATAAGCTTGGAAAGTATATGGAGTATGTAACTAATTATTTCAATTTTGAACGATTACTTCCCTCAAATACAGGAGCAGAAGCTGTAGAGACGGCAATAAAAATAACTAGAAAATGGGGTTATACAAAAAAAAATATTAATGAAAATAAAGCTGAAATTATTGTGTGTTCTCAAAATTTTCATGGGCGTACTTCTACAATTATTTCTTTTTCAAGTGATCCTGCTTCTAAAACTCATTTCGGTCCCCATGCTTCTGGTTTTATTTCGATCCCCTATAATGATATTGAAGCATTAGAGTCAATATTAGAAACCCATCCCAATATAGCTGGTTTTTTAGTCGAACCTATACAGGGAGAGGCAGGTGTTTATACTCCAGATGATGATTATATAAAACAAGCTAGAGCATTATGTACTGAATATAATGTATTGCTTATGGCAGATGAAATCCAGACAGGTATAGGCCGAACAGGTTCATTGTTAGCAGTCTGTGGCAATTGTACTTGTCAAGGACATTGTGAACACCAAGAAGCAACTTATATAAGACCAGATGTTTTGATATTAGGTAAAGCAATTAGTGGCGGAACATATCCAGTATCGGCCGTTTTGTGCGATAGTCATATTATGGATGTGATTCAACCGGGTCAACATGGAAGTACTTTTGGAGGAAATCCAATGGCATGTTCTGTTGCAATGGAAGCACTTGAGGTTATTAGAGATGAAAAATTAACTCAAAATGCACGAAGACTTGGATTACTTTTTAGAGCAAGTATGAATCAATATATTGAAAATAGTTCTATTGTATTAAAAGTTAGAGGACGTGGACTATTAAATGCTATTGTAATCAACGATAAAGAAGAGAGTGATACGGCATGGGAGATTTGCTTAAAACTTAAAGAAAATGGTTTGCTAGCAAAACCTACTCATGGAAATATTATACGTTTTGCACCTCCTTTGGTAATTTCCGAGCAACAGCTAAATGAAAGTGTCTTAATCATAACAAAAACATTAAAAAACTTCGAACCCTAATTCATTTTTAAATTCAACTTTATGAATGTTTACTTTGATAATGCTGCCACCACTCCTATTCGTAATGAAGTAATTGAAGAAATTTCTTTAGTTATGAAAGAATGCTTTGGAAACCCTTCTTCATCTCATGCATTTGGGCGAACTGCCAAAACACATTTGGAGACTGCTAGAAAAGGAGTCGCCAAGTTATTGAATGCATTACCTCAAGAAATTATCTTCACTTCTGGCGGTACTGAATCAGACAATATGATTTTACATTGTGCAGTTAAAGATTTAGGAGTAAAAACATTGATTTCTTCGGAAATAGAACATCATGCAGTTCTTCACGCATTAGATGCTTTAAAAGAAAACCATGGAGTTGAAGTTTTATACGTAAATGTTCTCAGGGATGGATCTATTGACTTAAAACATTTAGAATCACTACTTCAGTCGGATACTTCAAAAAAATTAGTTTCATTGATGCATGTCAATAATGAAATTGGAAACATACTTGATTTAGATAAAACCGGAAATCTTTGTCATGAAAATGATGCTTATTTCCATACTGATGCTGTGCAAGGCGTAGGTCATTTTTCTTTTGATTTAGCGAAACTGCCTATTGATTTTTTGTCCGCAGCAGCACATAAATTTCATGGTCCCAAAGGTGTAGGGTTTTCTTTTGTGAGGAAAAATACTGGACTTAAACCTTTTATTTATGGAGGATCCCAAGAACGAGGATTACGAGCAGGGACTGAGTCTGTTCATAATATCGTCGGCCTTTATAAGGCTTTATCTTTAGCTTACGAAGGACTTGAAAACGAAAGTGCACAAGTGCTATCGTTAAAACAATATTTTATAGAATCACTTTTTGAACTTTTTCCAAATGTTGTTTTTAATGGTTTATCTGGTGAAAATGAGAGTAGCACTTATACTTTAGTCAATGTTGTTCTTCCAATTCCTTCAGAAAAAGCCTTGATGTTAGATTTTCATCTTGATTTAAAAGGTATTGCTTGTTCTAAAGGAAGTGCATGTCAGTCAGGAAGCACCTCTGGTTCTCATGTTCTTAATGCCGTTCAAACTCTTCTAGAAAAAGAACAACCTTCACTGCGTTTTTCCTTTTCAATTTTCAATTCAAAAAAAGAAGTAGATTATCTTATGCTAGTTTTAAAAGAATTTATTGATTAAAAATTTTATTTTTTAGGCTTTCGGTAAAAGCTAATTGAAAATTCTGTCCTATTTCCAACTAAATCTTCTGCTTCAAGTTTAAGATTATAAAGTGCTTCTTTAAAAATTAAATCACTAAAATTATAAATTAAGGAATTGTTTTTTGGTTCGTACTCAAAAAGGACCCACTTTCCATTGATTTCTCCACGATAACTTTTAATTCCAGTGAAGTCGTCACTAATTTTTAATCGTAAAAAACTATAGTTTGAAATCCATTGTTTATTTTTAAAATCTACAGGTTCAATTATTGGAGCTACACTATCTCTACTTATAATGTATGTTCCTAGAGTTTTAGATTTTCCATATAATACTCTATTTTTCTTTTTTGAACTAAAAAAGGAAGAAGTACCATTTTTATTAAGTTTAGCAATAAAAGATTGCTTCTTTTTTAAACTATCACTTTCTGAAATAGTGAATTTCATTTCAAATTCTTTCTTTAAAGGGGAAATGTCTTTACCTATCCTGAGAGTGTCTTCTGCTTCATCCAAATCAAAGACTACATTTTCAAAAAAAGAATTTTTTTGAAAATAGACTGATTTATTGCCAAAATCATAAAAACGATCCTCTTCAGGTTTTAATTGATTATTATGAATAATTAATTTCTTTATTTCAGGATTAACTCCTGTTATATAGGTTTCTATATAGCTAGTATTATTATTATAATCACTTACTTTGATAATGAGTTGGTATGATTTTCCCGAAAGGATATCAAATTGTCCATCTATAGTATTATTAGACAAAAAACTTAAACTTTGTTTGGGATGTGCTAAAAGTCTCTGAATTCGTTTTCTTTTTTCCTTTAATGTTTTGTAATCTATAAATAAATTGATGCTCTCAGAATCATTAAATGATATCATATCCATCTGATAATCAAATATTTTCAAGCCATTTAACAAAACAGACACCTTATAAACTCCATTTTTATTGTAAGAAAAATTTTGTCTATCGAAAAGACTTAGACCAATATGTAATTTACCACCTGTTGTTATAGGAACAGTATTATAAGTACTATCATTCTTTTTAATTAAAGGATATTCGTTTTTTGAATTAAGATTATTAGTTCCTGAATAGAGATAGAAATTTTGAATTTGTGGACGTTGATTATCTTCAATTGGCATTAAATATCGCAAAGGGTTTAGAGGATTTTGATTTTTTGTATTGCGTACCTCAAAGTGAAGATGAGGGCCTGTAGAGCCACCTGTATTTCCAGAATATCCAATTAAGTCGCCAGCTTTAATTTTTAAAAAATCAATTTTAGGAAATAATTTTAAGGTAAATGATTCCTGCTCATATTGCTTTGCTTTTAAATAGGATTCTATTTTTGGAGCAAATTTTTTAAGGTGTGCATAGACTGTAGTTGTTCCGTCTAGATGATTTATGTAAAGTGCTTTGCCATAACCGCTGGTGCTTACATTAATTCTATTAACCCATCCGGACTTTATACTTTTTACCTTAAGTCCCTGTCGACCTTGGGTTTTTATATCTAATCCTGCATGGAAATGACTAGATCGAATTTCTCCAAAAGTACCAGAGAGTTTAATTGGAATCTCAACCGGAGCAATCCAATTTTTATTTTGTTGCCCTTGAATTGATAATGAAATAAGCAGAATTGTTAGATAGTATGTTGAATTCAAATTGTTATTAGATTTAGTGCAAGATAAAAAATCAGAAAATTTTATCCTCTTGATTTAGGCAACAAATTTTGATAGATCATTTTTATTAAAAATCAATTTATCAACCCATATTCTTCAAAAGAATGAATAACTTTGAATGAAGTAAAATTGTATACTTATTTAAAATGAATAAAAAACAAACATCAATTGAGCTTTTAGAAAAAAAGATTATTGGATTGCTCAATAAATTGAAAGAAAATCATCTTAATTTCAGTAAATTACAAGAGCGAAACAATCTTTTAGAACGATCAACAAAAGAACTAGCAAAAAAACTGTTGATTATTCAGGATGAAAATAAGTCATTAATAATTGCAAACAATTTACTTGGAAGTAATAAGGGTAAATTACAAACGAAAACCAAAATTAATAGTTTGATAAAAGAAGTTGATATTTGTATTAATCATCTCTCAGAAATAAATTAATTTATGAATGATCTTTTAAAAATAAAACTGACCATTGCAAATAGAGTATATCCCTTGTCTATTTCACCTGATCAGGAGTCATCACTTAGAGTTTCAGCAAATAAAATAGAAACTACAATTAAACAACTTGAGAAAAATTATGCAGTCCAAGACAAACAAGATGTTCTTGCAATGTGTTCCCTTCAGTTTGCAGCTCAAGTTGAAAAATCGAGAAACCATAAAAGCCTACAAAATAATGAATCTGAAGAGAAGATTCAGGAACTTATTGACATAATAGATATTCATATGGCTGCGTACTAAGTTTTTTTAACATAAATAAATTACTGCCTGTATTAGTATTTTTTTGATAAACTCAACGAGCTTTTAATTCAGAGAGGTGAGTTTTTATTGTAAAAGCAAGCTGCCTTGAGCAGATCCTTGATCAGTAAGGTAGCCTCAAACTTAATTTTAGGAGTTTATACAAAAGGCAAGCTAATACAGGCTTTTTTGATTCATATTACAAAACCTACTTAATATCTACTTTTGACAAGTAAAAGTCTATTATAAAAGAGATATCCATGCTGTTGATGCGGCTAAAAAATATTAGAGTTTAGATAAAAACCCATAGAGTAACCCTGCGACTGATCCCCCAATAAAAGGTCCAACTATTGGAATCCAACTATATCCCCAATCTGCATTTTTATTTTTTCTAGGAATTAACTGATAAACTAATCGTGGGCCAAAATCACGGGCAGGATTAATTGCATAACCTGTCGTTCCTCCTAAAGTAATTCCTATAAGCCACACTAAAATTCCCACAGGTAATGCATCTAGAGCACCAAGTCCAAAGTTTTGAACCTCTCCTGCAATTTCTATATTGGGTTTTACCATAAATAAAACTCCAAATACTAACATAAATGTACCAATTGCTTCGCTAAAAAGATTGTTTTTAAAATTTCTAATTGCTGGACCTGTACAAAATGTACTTCTTGCAGCATCTTCATCTGTTGTAGCTCTATAATGATCTATATAGGTTAAATAAGCCAACCAACTTCCAAGCATAGCTCCTAAAAGTTGTGCAGCAAAATATCCTGGTACTTTTGACCATGAAAATTTCCCAGCTAGAGTAAGACCTAATGTTACTGCTGGATTAAGATGAGCACCACTTGACTCTGAGGTTACATAAACTCCAACAAAAACAGCAAAGCCCCAAGCTGTGGTAATGAGCATCCAAGGAGTTTGTTGTTCAGCAATAGTTTTTTTTAAATTTACATTAGCCACTACACCAGCACCAAAGAGAAGTAAAATTGCTGTTCCTATAAACTCTGCTAAAAAAGGATTTAAAATCATAATTTATAATTTTTAATAATTGATTAAAAATAGTTTTTTTTTAATCACTCTTATTAATCACTTCTATTCGTTTTTTGTGAATTACTAACTATTAAAATTCGTTTTTCCCAAGTTTGAATAATGTCTTTGTTTTGTGTATCATTTTGAGGTGAAAATTTAGAGTCTATTTTCCAAATATCTGCTAAGCTTTCAATAGAAGTCCAATAACCACTTGCAAGTCCTGCAAAAAAGGCAACCCCAAGAGCTGTGGTTTCAGTTGTTTTAGGTCTAATAACTTCTACTTGGAGTAAATCTGATTGAATTTGCATCAATAAGTCATTATTACTAGCTCCTCCATCTACCTTTAAAGTTTTAAATGTAGTGTCTGCATCTTTTTGCATTTCTACAATAATTTCATAAGTACGCATTGCAATTGCTTCAAGAGCGGCTCTGGCTATATGTCCTTTATTTGTTCCCCTTGTAATTCCCATTATTGTGCCTGTAGCATGAGGGTCCCAGTGGGGTGCTCCAAGCCCTGAAAGAGCTGGGATAAAAGAAACACCCCCATTATTTTCAACAGTTTTTGCTAATTCTTCTATTTCTGATGCTGATGATATAATTCCTAACTGATCTCTAAGCCATTGAACTATTGCTCCAGCGATAAATACACTTCCCTCTAATGCATAATTTACTTTACCATTAATTTGATAGCCAATTGTTGTAAGCATTCTATTTTTTGAAATTACTGGAGTTTCACCGGTATTCATGATACAAAAACATCCAGTTCCATAAGTATTTTTAATATCTCCAGGATTAATGCACATCTGACCAAATAAAGCAGCTTGTTGATCACCAGCTATACCTGAAATAAGAATTTCATGATTAAATAAACTAAAGTCAGTTGATCCCACTCCCTCTGAACATGATACTACTCTCGGTAAAAGAGATTCAGGTATATTTAACGTTTCTAGTAGTTCATCATCCCATTTTAAGTTGTGTATATTGAAAAGTAAAGTTCTACTGGCATTGGTCACATCTGTAACATGAACTTTTCCATTAGTTAAATTCCAAATTAACCAGGTGTCTATTGTACCAAATGCAAGTTCTCCGTTTTCAGCTTGACTTCTTAATTTTGGGTCTTGATCTAAGATCCATTTAATTTTAGTTCCAGAAAAATAAGCGTCTAATATGAGACCGGTTTTTTCATAAAAAAGACTACTTTTTCCATTTTCGTCAAGATTATCACAAATACTTGAAGTTCTTCGGTCTTGCCACACAATTGCATTATAAACTGGTTTACCAGTTTTTCTATTCCATATAACAGTGGTTTCTCTCTGATTTGTTATACCCATTGCATGAATCTGTGTTGACTCTATTTTTGCATCTTTAATGGCTTCTCTTATGGATAAAATTTGGGTATTCCAAATTTCAAGGGCATCATGTTCTACCCAACTTTCTTTTGGAAAATATTGAGTGAATTCATGTTGAGATTTACCAATAGTTGAGCCATCTCTATCAAATATGATTGCTCTTGAACTAGTAGTTCCAGCATCAACAGCTAAAATATAATTTTCCATAAAATTCATTAAGTTTAGTTTACTGTAATTTTAACACATAAATTCTAAGTAGACTTTTATGAAATTAAATTACCATCTTCATCCCAAACGGCTATGTCATTTCGCTTAGATTGATCAACAAAGTGAGGCAACCATGAGTCATCATATGACATACCATGGTCTTTTAGAACATCATCAGGGACTCCATTCCATACATTGGGTTGATTACCCTCATATCCTAATTCCTTAATTCCAACTTCTGATGTGAAATAGCCTGTCATTACTAAATTACGCATTAAAGAAAAAAACTGAACTTCTTGCTTTTGTTCTTTAGCATCAGGATCTGGAAATGCGATTTGATCTAAAATTTCATGTTGTTGGTCTTCTGTGCAATTCAAAAAAATTGTTTCAAAACTCCTATTAGAATGACTGTCTAGCCACATCAGTCCGCCTCTTACACGAGTTTGAAGTCCTGGAAAATCTTTAGCCATAAATTCAATAAATCCTGGTACACCTGCATCTTCTATACTTCCCTCAGGAGAAGGAGGTAAAATTAAGTTAGCTAATCTCGTAATGGTCTTAATTTCTGAATTTTCAAAATATTGAGTTACTAGTAGTTTTTCGTCACGTAAAGCCTCCGCTGGAGTTCTTCCGTATTGATATTCCCAGATCTTCTCACTAACAGTTTCTTCGGGGGCTGAAACACAGCTTTCTAAAGCTAGTCCACCAGCCATACTCCCTAAAAACAATGATCTTATACTATCTCTTCTATTCATAATTAAATATTTTGTTTTTTTAATTGATCGATAATGTATTCTGATGTTCTCCATGACAATGCCATAATTGTCCAAGTTGGATTTTTATCCGCTTGAGAAACAAAAGGACCTGCATCTACAATAAAAACATTTTTCACATCATGTAATTGTTCGAATTCATTCACTACCGATTTTTTTGGGTCACTTCCCATTCGAGTTGTTCCTACTTCGTGAATTATTCTACCAGGATTTAGCAATCCGTAATCCTTATCCTTTCCTGGCTTTTCTCCAAGAACAGTACCATCCATATTGTGGATGATTTCTTCAAAAGTATTGTGCATGTGTCGAGCTTGTTTTCTTTCGTGATCAGACCAATTATAATTAAACCTTAAAACAGGGATACCAAACTCATCGACTGTTGATGGATCAATTTCACAATAATTATCAACGCTAGCGATAGATTCTCCTCTCCCTGACATGCCCATAACTGATCCGTAAAACTTTTTAACATCTCCTCGAAGCCCATTTCCGTAACCTCCAACTTTAAGTCCAAGGTACTTATTGAGACTATTAGGGTCAAATGCAGTGCCATAACTAGGCATACCTAGTCCTCCCCAAACCTCAATGTGGTAACCTCTAGGGAAATCTAATTTTTTATTATCAAGCCACCAAGGAGAATATAAGTGCATTCCTCCAACACCATCTTCATTGTAACGTTTTCTGTTCATTAAATCTGGAACGAAAGCCATCCGATCAGAACCTGTTGAATCATGAAGATACTTTCCTACCATATTACTACTATTACCAAGACCGTTTGGATGTTGAGGACTTTTAGAGTTCAATAGTATTCGCGCTGAACTACAGGCTGATGCAGCTAAAACAACTACTTTACCTGATACACGATATTCTTTTCTGTCTTCCTTATCTATATAAATTACTCCAGTTGCCTTTCCTTCATCGTTTACGGTAATTTCACGTACCATACTGTTTACATAAAGATCAACTTGACCTCCTGATTTTTGAGCAGGAAAAATCAAACAAGAACCAGCAGAAAAATCTCCATAAACTGAACAAGACCGACTACATTGACTACAATAGAAACAAATCCCACGTTCATTATTTATTCGTTTAGTTAAAACTGAAAGACGAGAAGGCATTACCTTCACACCTGACTTCTCAGCACCTTTTTTATAATAAAGCTCATGTAGTCTTGGTTTAGGTGCAGGTAAAAAATAACCATCTGGTTCATTGTACATACCTTCCTTGCTCCCAAAAACACCAATTAATTTATCTACTTTATCGTAATAAGGCTTAACATCCTCGTAGCCTATTGGCCAGTTTTCACCAAGTCCATCTCGGTCTTTACCTTTAAAATCTCTAGGTCCAAAACGAAGAGAAATTCTTCCCCAGTGGTTAGTTCTTCCTCCAAGCATTCTAGATCTGAACCAGTCAAATTGAGAATTTCCAACTTGATTATAAGGCTCACCATCTATTTCCCATCCTCCATATGCCATATCAAATTCTCCAAATGCACGTGTTGTTCCCGCACCTCTTCTGGGAGACTGGTATGGCCATTTTAGTTGAGTCTGTTGATCAGGATTTGCAGGATCAAAAAATGGCCCAGCTTCAATTACAGCTACTTTGAGCCCTGAATCTGCTAAAACTTTTGTTGCCATTCCTCCTCCAGCTCCAGAGCCAACAATAATTACATCATACTTCTTTTCGTTTTCAATTATTTCCATCTTTCAATTTATTAATACATCGATTTTGATGTAATATTTTGGTTTCTACTATTTTTATATTGTGAGTAATTAAATCCTTTGTAAATACTATAAGCGCCAACTTGCCCGCTTTTGTTTGTTGCTAGATAGGCCACTTGAAAGTCAGGCTGGCCCTTTTGTTTTTTTATAATTCTGGCAATAGCCTCCTCACAAGCTTCTTGTGGTGTTAGTCCTTGTCTCATTAATTCTACAATTAAAAAACTTCCAACTGTTTTAATAACTTCTTCGCCTAGTCCAGTCGCAACTGCTCCTCCAATATCATTATCAATATAAAGACCCGAACCAATAATCGGAGAGTCTCCAACGCGCCCCATCATTTTATATGCTAAGCCACTTGTGGAACATACTCCTGATAAAAATCCATTTTGATCGCAACAAAGCATACCTATTGTGTCGTGATTTTCAATATTAATTTCAGGTTTATAATTTCCTTTTTCTAACCATTTTTCCCATATTTTTTCACCCTCTTTGCTAAGAAGTTTTTCGTAAGTATAGCCTTGTTCCAAAGCAAACTTTCGTGCCCCTTCTCCTGCTAATATTATATGTGGAGTTTTTTCCATCACATCTTTTGCTAAAGAAGCAACGTGAGTAATATTTTTAACGGCTAAAACAGCTCCACAATTTCCATTATGATCCATCACACAGGCATCAAGAGTCACGTTGCCATCTCGGTCTGGAGATCCGCCTTTTCCAACTGTTGTATTATTTATATTTGCTTCTTCAAATGCAACGCCAAGAACTGCTGCATCTAAAGCATTAACACCTGTTTCAAGTGCTTTACCAGCCTGTGAATTAGCTTCAGGAAAATTCCATGTACTAATTGAGTAACTAATAATAGAGTCTGATTTTGATGATAAACTTTTGTCAGCTACTTGATTTTTAAATATATGTGGAGAAATTAGTGTTCCTGCGAAACCCAAGGTAGTTTGATTTAAAAAAGTTTTTCTCTTCATAAATTTTTATTACAGCATAATAAAAATAGGATTATAAATTTTAATATTCATTAAAATTTATACGTACATATCATTTTATTATACAAGAAATTTAGATTATATCTTTTATGTAAATTATTTTCATGGAATTTTTTAAAAAAAGGTTTTTATTTAATTTGGTATAAATTTAATGACAATTTATTTTAATGAAAAATATATTTATTAAAATCAATCATTTTAAAAAGATCGTTTAGATTTGTTTTATTAGACATATAAATGAATTTATGGTAGTAGAAGTTTGTGTTGCATCAATTCCATCAATAAAAAACGCCTTCAATGCAGGAGCAGATCGTGTTGAATTGTGTTCTGCACTTGGATTAGGTGGTATTACTCCATCAGCTGGGCTAATAAAAGAAGCGGTTAATTTAAATCTTTTACCAATACAATGTTTAATCAGACCTCGAGAAGGCCATTTTAATTATTCAAAAGATGAAGCTCAGATCATTGAACAAGATATTATATCAGCTAAAAAGTTAGGTTGTTCAGGGGTTGTTTTAGGTGCATTGACAAATACTTTCCTTTTGGATATTGAGCTTTTAAAAAAATGGAAAAAATTAGCAGGAGACATGAAAATTACTTTTCATAGAGCTTTTGATGTTGTCGCTAATCCCAAAGAAGCTTTAGAGGTATTAATAGATTTAGGGTTTAATTGTGTCTTAACTTCCGGACAAGAAGAGAAGGCAATTGATGGGATTATTAATTTAAAAAACTGGCATAATAATCTAGGTGCACAAATAACAATTATGCCTGGAAGTGGAATAAATGCTTCAAATTGTTTAGAATTTAAAAAATATGGTTTTAAA
>Ga0307998_1000847_pt1 | contig 16967 bp, 18 predicted proteins | sample Davwhametageno37_FD_203147 | JGI IMG/M metagenome (GOLD analysis project Ga0307998, IMG submission 203147) | Marine microbial communities from Davis Island wharf, Antarctic Ocean - #37 | ecosystem: Environmental > Aquatic > Marine > Unclassified | place: Antarctic Ocean: Davis Island wharf... | reverse complement strand
GAGCAGTATTAATTAATACCCGTAAAGCGCTAGACAGCAAAATGACGGCAGAATATCGCTTAGAGGCAAAGATATTGACCGGCAGTCACACCTGCATTAGGGAGACAGCATAAGTCGTTAGTTTTTCCAGTAACTATCAGCCATGTTTTCAAGCTGCGTGGTAAGGTAATTTTTCGTGTTATTAATGCTGGCTACCAAAGCATCCATGGCCGCAAACTGGGTGATATAGCGAATGTAGATCCCCTCCATACGAATTTCAAGCTCGGCCAAATCTTGCTTATAATCTGCTAGCTCAACACTAGCGGCAGTCAAATGGTTATAAACAACGCCATCATTATCGGTAAAGCCGACAACCAGGTTTGTAAGATCTTGCGAAAGTCCTTTATTGCCAGAAGCTAGCGCACTTTGGTTGTTAGTGTTAGCCGTTAACATGGTCACTACGTCGTCATAATGGGTGGCCAATGCTGTATCAAATGTGCTCTCATCAAAGGTCAGTTGCCCATATCGGTCAATACTGACACCAATATCTCGCATAGCCTTGATGGGCCCACTCGCGGTAGATGAGTCGCCTAATATGGCGGTTCTGAGCTGGTCTGAGAGAAACCGCGTCAGAGTTTTGTCACCCGCCAACGACCCCGATAGTTCAACACCCTCTGCGGGCTCTTGGGTCAGAGAATCAAGCATATTGTTAAACGCATTAAAATTCTCAACCATTTTTATGATGTTCGTTTTAAGCGGCGTTGTGTCTTTGCTCACTATTAAGGTAACGACGTCTGTACTCACGGCATTTAGTGAAAAAGTTACGCCAGTGACCACATCAGACACTTCGTTACTACCGCGGCTAACAGTAACGCCATTCACTTCAAACTCTGCGTTCTGGGCTACTTGTAGGGAATTTTCAGATGAAGAAAAGCCAAGATTAGGTGTCGAGGATAATGAAAATTGATTGTCTGAACCCTGTTGGCCCGACAAAACGATTCGATAATTAGACCCATCAGTGCCAGTGTCTACTAAATTAGCAGTGACTCCAGTTTGAGCTGCATTAATAGCTGTAACAATACCCTCGGGGGTGTCCGCGCCTGCAGTAATTTGAACGGTGGTCGTAATGGGTGAATTGACTGCGGTAACACCCACCGTCGGGTTAGTCAGCGTCTGAATTCCAGCAGTGGTGGTTAAGGTTGGTGCAGTAGTCACCGCGCCCATGGTTTTATAAGTGAATTCTATATTGCCCGCGTTTTCTGCTACCGTAAATAGCAAATCGTCATACCCTAATGCAGACTGAATGGCCGTTACCTGACTGGCTACGTTCGAGTAGCTGGCGCTGTCCACAGACACAGTAGTAGCGCCATCACTAACCGCGAGCAAAGTAGTTTGCGCCGGAGTGACCGTACCAGAAGAATAGATGGCGGCGACACCCGCTTGCGGTGTCACAGAGGGAACTCCTACTGTTATAGGGTCAGTAGCCGATACTATGTTGCCAGTACCGGCCACTGTTTGTGTGTAGATAATAGCACCATATGATCTGCTCACTGAAAAATTAAAACTACTCGATGCATCTATTTTAGCTTTAAGAGCAGTCACATAAGCAGTGCGGGTTTCGTTGCCCGCTATAGTTCCGGACACTGCATTGACCTCTGCTTGAGTTACTGTAACCGCGTTGTTACTGTCATCGGTAACCGTAATACTCCCGCCGTTAGCCAGAGCAGATTGAAGCGTCGAAGTAGTTAATTCCTCTTGGAAAGTGCCAAGAACAGTTGTGCCCACCGACACTTGAATATCAAACGCCACACCGTTATTGATTGAGGCGTTTGCCGCGCTGTATTGATTAGACATGACGCTCTGATTTTGCGCCAGTTGATCAACTTTTATACCATAGCTGCCAGTGCTGGCGGCACCGTTGATCAAGTTGAAACTTACCTTAGCCATATCAGAGCTGGTACCGCTACCACTGGTTACTTCATCAGCATCATTAATGGCGTTAAAGCTACTCTCTAAAATAGCTAGCTGGTAAGAAATTAGCCCATAGCCCGAGATCTCTGCGGTAGTTTCATTAATGTTGCCCTGAATTAAAGCTTCCTGGGGTGCTTTTTGTGCATTAGTGAGATTTTGAGCAAGTGCGGCAGAGTCAATACCTGAGCCACTACTCAGGCTAGTTAGAATTGATGAACCAATGCTGGCCGTTGAGGTTACCGTTTCCATAATGTTGTCCTAAGAGACCTATCTTATATAGTTAAAGAGACTTAGCTGAGAAATTTTAGCAAAACTAGCTTGGGCAGCCTCCAATGACATCATTTGAGCGGAAAGCTCGGTTATGGCAGAGGCATAGTCCAAATCTTCCTCGCTAGCAAGTAACTGTTGGTAGCGAAGTTTGGTATCTAGAACAATATCACGCTGGGTATCTACCACATTTTGTCTAGAGCCTAGGTCTGCTAACGCATTAATTGTAATGTCGGTAAGCCCATTAATATCCGAAAGCCCCTGATCCAACGCGGCAGTATCATTGGTCTTTAGGGCAACAATGAAATTATCAATACTCTCAAAAAAGCCCACCTCCGTTGACGATGATCCCGGTCGGTGCACGCTACCAAACACCTGATCTCCAGGACGGTTTATTAGTAACTCACGATGATCTGAAATATCAATAGTCATCCGCACGCTATCACCTGCATAACTGATACTACCGGCCACCTCTATAAAGGCTGGGGAGCCGCTGGAAGATCCCGCAAAAATATAGTTATTGTTAGCGTCTTGGGTATTAGCAAGACTAAATAATGAGTCTCGCAAGCTACTGACTTCTGTGGCTAAAAGGCTGCGATCAGTATCCGATAATGTACCATTGGCACCCTGTACTGCGATCTCTCTTAGTCGGAGCATAATGTCATTGGCCGTGTTGAGACTAGACTCCTCAAGCTGAAGCCGGTTATCGACTGAGTTAAGGGTAGATTCGAAGACTGTTTGTGTTTGTATCGCGCTGTTTAAGCGCTGAATGACCATTGCTTTATCCGGATTATCACTTGGCCTTACAAGTTGCTTGCCCTCGCCAATTTTTAGCTGCAACTCAGCAACACTAGACTGCTGACGGTTCATTTGTGTCACCGACTGATCAAATAATTGTTGATTGGAGATACGCATACTGAGAATCCTTTTTAGGCCTACCTTTGGGAAATCGACACAACACTTAGAAGCTTTATGGCGAGAACATATTTACCTGTAATCTTCGCCACCAACTGTGATACTTACCTAACCGCCAAAATGGAGTCAAATAATTTGGACGCTGTTTGTATAATCTGAGCGGAGGCCTGAAATGCTTGCTGAAACCGTATTAAATCTGCAGCCTCCTCGTCAAGACTTACTCCAGACACCGATGCTTTAGTCTCGCTGGCTTGATCATAAATAGCTTGTAGAGCATCCTGTGACACCAATGCCAAACTGACGCGATTCCCTGCACCACTGACAATAGCGGCATAGCTCGCACCAATAGAGTTACCATTGGCCATGACACTTTTATTCTGCAGTTGTGTCATCATCTGTATATTACGATTGTCGCCGCTGCTATTGGTGTTCAACCCAATGACAAAGCTATCCCCATTGGCAGGTTCTCCAGCAACGGTAAAAGAGATTCCTCCATAGTCAAATTGACCGTTGAGGCCTAGCGCGTAGCTTCCCCCACTCCCGTCAGAAAAGCTGGTCGTTGCACTATTAAACGTTAAAGTAATTGCAGGTGTCGCCGCTCCCACAGGTACCGCGACATAATCCATAGTGGCTGTGCCGGTATTCGCTGTTGTCGGCGTAATTCTCAGAAGCCCCGCTGCGGTTATCTTACTTGGATCAGTTTGAATGATCTTAAATCCTGCTGCACCACCGATATCCGGGTCTACGGCAAACAGAGCGGTACCCCGTTGGCCGTTGAGATCAACCCCTGTGGTTTGAATAGCATTGATTTCAGTGTTAACAGTAACGGCAAGATTGTCCAAATCAACAATCGCAGGCGCTAATATTTGGCTACGAAAGTTAATCAGCCCCCCCAGAAAACCACCCGTTACCGATGACGTATCGGTAGCCGTGCTGTAGGTGCTCGCAAAAATGTTTGTCGATCCGGGGTCGGTTGCTGAAAAGCTAGCGCTAAATGTAGTACTGATCCGCTGATTGACCACAATCGTGCCGGCTGCTCCATCAAGGCGCACGTCGACACCGCCTGAAGCTCGCTCTTTCACGTCGATTTTAACTACTTCAGACAGGTCTCTCAGTAAATTGTCACGCTGATCAAGTAACGCCGGCGGCTGTTGATCAAGAGAGATCTTTCTGTCCAGCTGTTCATTGACGACAAAAAGCTGTTGGGTAAGACTGTTGAGTTTAGATATCTGTAAATTTATGTCTGTTTGACTCTCAATATTGATGTCAGTGAGCTGGCCTGAAAGTGCTCTAAAATTACTCGCTAGACCCTCAGCTTCAGTTAGAAAGATATTTCGGAGCGGCTGCGATGCCGGATCCGTTCCCAATGTTGCCGAAGCCGTATAAAACCTATCCAGCGAGCTTGTAAGTCCCGAGGTGGAAGAGCCAAAAATATCAATAATGCGGTTACCATAATCAATAACGGGTTTCTGATTCAGAAGCTCGCTACCGGCATCACGAAGATTGGCCTCAGCAAAGCCGTTGTAAGCCCGCGTCACTTGATTCAAGGTGCTCCCTGAACCCAAATAAGTACCGCCTATCTGAATGGGTGGGTTTGCGGAAATATCTAATGCTTGACGGCTATAGCCTTCAGTATTGAGGTTAGCAATATTATTGCTCACCGTAGTCAGGGCCGTCTTATATAGCTGCGTGGCTTGGGCACCAATGGTCAGTAAATCAGCCATACTATTGATCTCCACCGTTTAACGTTGCTTTACCTGACGTTGGTAATCGGTCCTTTTGCTGTTCAAGTCCCAACATTTGATCATACGCTTTTACCGCTTTCCCGCTCTGAGCCTGGCCATTAACTTGCTCCGCAAGCCAATCTCCAAGTCCAAAAAGACCTTTTTGAGCCATCACTTGAGATAGCTCTTGGTGATACATTTGCTCAAAGGTATCCAAACTAGCAGAGCTCATTAGATCGCTTTTCATTGGTACATTGGCTTCTCGAACAGATTTAAAAACCATATTGACAAACATCGCCTCAAATTGGCGACCTACCTCTTGGGCAGAACCAGCTTGATCTTGCTTAGCTCTAACTTTTAAATCGCTGAGTCCAGCAAAGTCCAAATGACTCTTAGTCATAGCGCTAATATCTTGCATCTAGATCACCACCAATTCAGCGCGCAGACTGCCCGAGCTTTTCAGAGCTTCTAAAATGGCGATCAGTGAGGACGGTGAGGCGCCAACTTGGTTTACAGCGTCGACAATTTCACGCAGATCGACTCCCGGCTGAAACAAAAACATCGGATTGTTGCCTTCAGTAACTTCGATATCTGCATTTTGAACAACGGTGGTTTCACCGCCACCAAAAGGCTGCGGTTGGCTAACTTCATTTGTTGCAGAAATACGTACTGAGATAGTGCCATGCGTAACCGCAACCGCAGTCACTTTGACGTTGCGATTAATGACCGCGGTGCCGGTCCTTGAGTTAATAACCACTCGTGCAGGTGCCTCGCCAGGAATCACATCCAGGTTTTCGATCATACTTAAAAATGCGACTCGTTGGGATGAATCAGCAGGCGCCTTAATGGCCACTGAGACACCATCAAGCGCGCGTGCGGTACCCGCGCCAAATGACTTATTCACGGCAGTAGTCACAGCATATGCCGTTGAAAAATCCCCTTCTCGAATATTTAAAACAATATGGTCTGCGGTATCAAAAGGAGTAGGTACTCTGCGTTCTACGGAGGCACCATTTGGAATTCGACCGGCAGTAGGAACACCAATTTGTACGCTGCTACCGGCTGCTGAAGAGCTAATGCCGGTGATACTAAGTGCACCCTGCGCCAAGGCATAGGTCTCGCCATCAACACCTCGTAACTGGGTTAAAATTAATGTGCCACCGCGCAAAGATTCTGCAACACCAATGGCAGACACATTGATATCAATACTCTGGCCTGGCTTAGCAAATGGAGGCAGTTCAGCGGTCACCATGACTGAAGCCACATTCTCAAGTTTGAGCTCTTTCTTGGCATTTTGCGCTGCCAAAGAGGCCATCTGATCACCCAGATCAAAGTCACTAACAGGTCCGTCAACGCTAACGCCAAGGCCTGACAATGTGGTCTTAAGTGCCTGGGCTGTAATCGGCAGATCCTTTCCATCACCGGTGCCCTGTAAACCGACGACTAATCCAAAGCCTATTAACTTATTGGTGCGCACTCCAGCTACCTCAGTCAAATCTTTGATTCGATCTGCAGCGGCGAGTGAGCCAACCAAGAAGGTGGCAGTGATCACTGCTAGTTTCCAAATAGACATTGCTCATTAACCTCTGTTTGCTGGACGTTTAAAATGGCCAGAACTTGTATAAAAGCCCGGTGCCCCAGGCAGATTTGGAGGCACTGGCAAGCTCACCAGTACCGCGATACGAAATTTGTGCGTGTGCAATCCGCTGTGACAAGACGGTGTTGTCTGGCTGAATGTCTGCTGGCCGAATAATGCCCTTGACCTGAATAAACTCACTACCTTCGGTTAGCGCCAGTTGTTTCTCGCCAACAATAACCAAATTACCATTCGCCAAAACCTCAACCACCATGGCCGAAATTGAACCGGTTAAACTTGCAGCTTGCCCTGCAGTTCCAGCGCCATCACTAGTAATATTGGAACCGTCTGTTTTAATGCCCTCAAAAAAACCTTGCCCAAACCCGAGCTTACCAACGATAGAGTTTGTTTGGTTGAGACCAATAGCGTCGTTCACTGACTTGCGGCTGGTGGACAACCCCGAGGTGCGAGAAGCCTGTGTGGTCTCATTGAGCAACACGGTAATTAGGTCACCGACCTGAATATCAGAAGGCTGATAAGTCCGCAAATCACCAAAAAGATCGCGGCCATTAGCAAAAATAGACCCTGTCACTTGAATAGGCTTCTGCTCAGGGATCGGTTGCATCGGAGAGAATTCAGCGGTTGGCATGAGTGTTGGTTGGCCTGCGCATCCCGCCATAAAACTAAAAGCTGTGGCTAATAAAAAACATCTAAAAATACTCATAACATGTCTCTATAGATTGTTATTAAGGAAGCGCAACATGCCATCAGCCGCCGCAATAGCTTTTGAATTTACTTCATAAGCACGCTGCGTCTCAATCATGTTGACCATCTCTTCAACAACATTGACGTTAGATGCCTCTAAAGAACCCTGCATCAACATACCCGCAGCATTCTCACCAGGGATAGCAACAATCGCCACACCACTGGCTTCTGTAGCTGTTAATAAATTACGGCCTACGGGTTTAAGACCGGAGTTATTAACAAACAGTGACAATTGGATTTGACCAACTTGAGCAGCACCCCCCCCATTTGCAAGCTCTGCAGTCACCGTGCCGTCGCGGCCAATAGTGATGCTTGATGCATTCTGAGGAATATTAATTGCTGGCAGCAACGCTTCGCCACCTGCGGTGACCAGTTGTCCTTCAGCTGATAGCTTTAAAGATCCGTCTCTGGTGTAGGCAATGGTGCCATCTGCCTGCTGAACCGACAGATAACCTTCGCCTGTAATTGCAACATCTAGGGCGTTCTCGGTAGTGATTATATTTCCTTGCCCATGCAGTTTCTCAGTGGCAAGTACGCGTGTTCCTGTACCCAGCATGAGGCCTGTGGGCGTTTGTGACTGCGCATCAGTCTGTCCGCCAGCGGGTACAATATTTTGGTATAAAAGATCTTCAAATACTGCTCGATCTTTCTTGAATCCGGTCGTGTTGACGTTTGCGAGGTTGTTAGAAATAACCTGCATACGAGTCTGCTGCGCGGTTAAACCGGTTTTAGCAATCCAAAGTGATGCGTCCATATTATCTATCCCTTTTCTCTATTCTCTGTTGCTGTTTACTTTGGTAGTCTCATCATTGACGCGCCATTCTCATCAATTGATTTGATCTCTGAAATTAGCTTGATCTTCGCCTCATAGGAACGACTGAAGTCCATCATTTTGACCATCGCCTCAATAGGATTCACGTTACTTCCCTCAAGTGTGCCACTGGTTAGCGCCACAGGCTGCGGTCCGGTCGGAAAGTCACGACCACGAAACTGTTCATTAAAGGGTTCAAAAAGTGCATCTGCCCTTCTAATCAAAGGCATTTCGGTTGCATCGCGTAACATTAATTGACCCAGATTAAGGGCAGGGACATCTGGCTCTGTTGGCAGTGAACCAAACACAGTGCCATCCGGGCTAATTGATACAATATGGCCCGGAGGAACATTGATGGGTCCGGTTTCTCCCAACACTAAGTGACCCGCCGCGTTTTCAACTACACCGTTAGCCGTCACACGCAAATCGCCGCGTCGTGTGAACCCAATATCTCCATTGTCAGCCTGTACGCCAAGTACTGTATTACCCGTCATGGCTATATCCATGGCGCGGCCAGTACTGTTGATTGTGCCGGGCGCCAAACTTATGAACTCCTGAGACGGACTAGACGGTGCCACTCGAGTATTAAAACCAAGACCATTAGTCTCCAAGGTTTCATCTACTGAGGCCAGGCTCTCTTTAAATCCAACGGTCGACACATTAGCCAAACCGTTAGTAATCTGAGCGCGAATTTCTGCCTGGCTGGTAATTCCAGCCAAAGAAATAAATGCTAATCTGTCCATATCAGACTCCCTTTACGCCAGTTTATCCGCGGATATTAAGCATAGTTTGGGTCAAGGCAGAACTCGTTTCCAAAGCCTTAGCATTAGACTGGAAGTTGCGCTGAGCCGCGATCAAGTTGACCAACTCTTCGGTCAAGTCAACGTTAGAGCGCTCTTTGGCACCGCCTGTCAAAACACCATAACCATTGCTGCCCGGCTCTCCGAAACTGAGTTTTCCAGATTCACCGGTAGTGGTGTAAGTGGTACTTCCTTGCTGACGAAGACCCTGTGCGGAGGTAAAATTAGCTAAGTTAATACGCCCAGCGTTATTCTGCTCACCGTTAGAATAAGTAGCCACGACTAGCCCGTCGTTGCCAACATTAATATCTACTAAATCACCCTGTGGCAGACCATTTTGGGTCTGAGTAACAATCTCGAAATCTTTCGTATGCATCAGCGCACCGAGACTAAGTACAATTGGATTACTGCGGCCACTAAGGCTGGATGGCGCTATAGTAGTATTACCAATGAGTCCGGTTAAGTCGCCGGTTGTGCTATTAAAGCTAAAGGCAAGCGTGTCGGTTGCGCCGGCTTCATTGTCACCAGAAATTTCTGCTAACTCGCCATTGATATAAACAGCTGCTTGCCACTTATCCTCAGTATTAGTTCCGCTAACAACGTCATTACCTATTTTTTGATAGAACACTGTCGCTGTGAACGCTTCACCAGCATCGTCGTAGAATGAAATAGCCTGAGATTCATTAAATGATGAAGGAACACTAGGGTCTATTGCCACTACTGCGCCAACGGTGGGGTTGGTTGATGTAATGGTAGAGCTACCCGCGTTTTGGCTTATAGTGGGTGTGTTAACAGAATCAATAATGCCAGGCTCTTTATAATTAAATTCAATACCTGTTCCGGCAGAGTTTAAATCCACAGTAAATAGTAAGTCTGCGTAATTAGTATTAGCGGCACCACCTGCGATCGTTTGTATTGCAGCCACTTGCTCTGCCAGGCTGCCATATGTTGCAGGAGGAACAGTCACTGTTGTAGTTCCATCAGTGACCACTAAGGATCCAGTAATCGCTGCTGTGGGTGCAGCAAAGTCATATACAGCACCACCAACCACTTGAGTGTTATCTGGCAATTGGATATCTATCGTAAGCGCTGTGGTGGGTGTGGCTCCCAGCACTCGAGGTACCGTTAAAGGAATCATTGCTTGGTTAAAATTACTCGCGCCACTTGTTCCTGTTGGGTGGACCTGTAGCGTATGTCCCTCGGTATTAACTACTTGGCCGGTCTCGCTCAAACTGAACACGCCTTTTCGTGAATAAAGCTCACTGCCATCTTTGCTGGCCAGCGGGAAAAATCCATCCCCCGTAATCGCAATGTCCAGCGCATTAGCTGATAATTCTAGATTACCCTGAGTAAACTCCTGCTCTATGCTTGTTAACGCAACACCGCCGCCCTGCACGGTAGAGGGGTTTAGTAACGCTGAGCTAGCGAAAATATCACCAAAGTTTGCGTCAGAGCGCTTAAAGCTTGTGGTATTAGCATTAGCAATGTTATTTGAGGTCACAGACAAATCTGTGGATGCGGCATTAAGACCAGTAAGTGCTGTATAAAATGACATAATTATATTTCCTTTAAAGTATTAAATTTTTTCTAACTTTCGTTAATCGACCATTCTTTGGGATCGCCAATAGGCATCATCCAGAACATCTGCTTTTTAAGTGTTACCACCGTCTGTATTACTACTCTGCGAAAATCCAAAAATATCTGGATCAAGGAATGCCTCAACCGAGGATAGTGGCTCACTACTTCCGCTGGCCAGCTCCAGAGAAACTTCGTTTACTAATGGGTCCCACGTGGCACCCAGAATTTTTTCTACCGCGCTCACCGCCGTGAGCGCTGGGACACCATCTCGAACAGCGGTAGCTTTCATGTAATAGTTACCTGCAGGCGCTGGATAACCGTCTGACATGCTTCCGTCCCAAGAAAAGAAGTTCATACCTGCGGGAATGCCGTTCAATCCTTCCATGGCGATGGGAAAGCTTTTAACTAACACGCCAGTACTGACATCTCGGACTTCAATAGTCACCGCATCAGCATCAACATCAAGATTAACAAGCCCGGTGACGGGATACCCTTCACCGCCTTTGAACTCTGAAACTTGTGCAATTTTGCCGACCACATTGGCGCCCGCGAGCATTTGATCTTGTCGTGCATTGGAGGCGTTATCTGCAGCCATCAACTCTAAGGAACCTTGCATACCCTTAATGCCCTCAACCGAAGAAAATTGTGCTAATTGAGCGACAAACTCTTGGTTATCCATTGGTTCAAGAGGGTTCTGATTAGTCAACTGGGTAGTCAATAAGGTCAAGAACGTGTCTTGGCCAAGATCATCACCGTTAGTCCCTGCAGCAAAATCTTGCTGCGCTTGTTGCTCGGGTGTTAAAAAAGGACCAGAAATTGCATCTAGCATAATAATTATCCTTAGACTTTAGTTAGATCAAGCGTGCGCATCATTAGTTCACGCGCAGTGTTAATAACTTCTACATTATTTTGGTAGCTTCTAGCTGAAGCCATCATGTCTACCATTTCGCTAACTTCATTAACGTTGGACAGATAAATGATGCCATTGGCATCAGCTTTGGGATTGGAAGGATCATAGATTTGACCTGGAGCTGTCTGATCTTCGAGTAATGCAGCTACTTTTACGCCACCAACATATTGGCTACCTTGGTTAGTCTGTTGCTCAGAAAGTAATGCCTGAAAAACTGGCCGTTTTGCTCTAAAAGCCTCCTCTGCACTGCTGGCCACTGTATCTGCATTGGCTAGGTTAGACGCGGTGGCGTTCATTCGCACCATCTGTGCGTTTAAAGCAGAACCGGCGATACCGAAAATATTATTAATAGACATTTTATTTATTCTCCTCTCAGCGCTTTTCGCACTGCGCTCATTCCACCCTCGAGAAATCTCAAAGTGGTTTGGTATTCAGCCGCCGCCCTACCATACTTCGCTTGCTCAACGCTCAGCTCTACCGTATTGCCATCCACTGAGCTATTAAAAGGAATGGTATAAACCATGTCTGCTGTTCTGCTCAATCCTGAGCCGCCAATATGGCCAGCATGCGTTGCCTGTATTGCCTGACTATCTTTGGTTTCACTTAAGACTTTACTGAAATCAAGATCTCTAGCCTTGAAGTTTGGGGTGTCAGCATTAGCGATATTGCGAGAAAGAATCTCCATACGCTGACTGCGCAACTCAAGAGCCCGCTCGTGGATACCAAACACCGAATCAAACATTTCTATTACCCATCCATTAAAGTATTTATGTGAACTGACGATTCCCTAAAAGTCGCCCGAAAGGGTGGTCGCACTTGGATAATGCAAACACGATGCCAAGTTTGTTTTTTCTTACAAATTTCTAATTAAAAATCATATAAATCAGATAGTTAAAAATTAATTTAAAATATTACTTACTGACAGTTGCCGCTTATACGGCAGATAGTTGCCGCTTTTTTGCCGGAGTGTCGGTATTGCGTCACCCTATTAAATTGGCCATACTGGGCTATGGGTAAACTAATACTTTTGCTAATTTTTGTGCTTTTTGGATGTAACCAAGCAAGTGGCAGCGTCGTGCCTATCAATAAACAGCGTCTAATTACTCAGGCTCAACAATGGGTTGCAAGCGAGACTGGAGTGACTGTTGATCAAGTTAGCATTAAGGCAATGGACAGACGCCTTAAGGTTCCTGAATGCTCTTTGCCCTTTGGCATTAGCTTTGCTTATCGTAGTAGTCAGAAAACTATTCGAGTAGCCTGTGAGGAATCTAACTGGCAGGTTTTTATCGGTGTCACGTTAACTAAAAAGCAAAGTGGCTGGGTATTTATTAGTGACATGGATGCAGGAGTAATACTGTCTGAAAAGGACGTTATACCCGCTAAAGTGTCTCCTTCAGTGAAAGGCATCATCAACGATTTGTCGGCCCTTGCCGGGAAAAGTTTAGCCAAGTCAGTGCGCCGCGGTCAACCCGTTTTGAGCCAATATTTGGTCGATAATGTCACGGTATATAAACTTTTAAGGGATGTGCTTAGCGGCGAAATGATTGGTCTTAGTAATGTGGTAGAAATAGAACGATCTAAACATCTAACTACAGCAGCAAACCTATTTCCTGGTCGTCTATTAAAAAAGGCAACCGCCGCGAATGATTTGCGCGAAGGTATGATCTTGAGTAAAAATGATATACACATCAAACAGACCATAATGGTAGCCAAAAAAACTATTCTTCGTGGGCAAAAAGTTTCCTCAGCTAATGCCGCGCTAGGCGACTACTATGGTGATGTACCCAGTGATGTAATCCTCTCGCCATTGGGTATTACTCAGATGGAAGCTCTTAGGACTGTGCGTCCGGGGCAATTCATCCGCGCTTCTGATTTGAAGCTAGCCGCAATGATTGAAAAGGGTGATAGCGTTACTCTTATTGTGGGTAAAGGTGCGTTGAGAATTAGTATGCCGATGATCGCTATGGAGAATGGCAAACTCAATCAGCAAATAACCTTGCTCAACCCTGACTCAAACAAAAAAGTGAGGGCCATCGTTTCAGGTCCAGGTGAAGCTAGTGGAATTAAATAAACTTTATTTAATTATTTATTAAAGGTCTTTAAACTTCTGCCGATTGCTATGGGCAAGCAGGAAAAATGTTAAAAGGAAATAACAATGAACGATCCTATCGGTCAAGTTGGAAAAACCGTCATTCCATTACCACTGAAAACAGAGGGCTTCCCTCCCGGTGTCAATCAGGCTGCGTCAGCACCTGATAATACAGGCTTAAATAAGGACCAGTTTATCCTCAGCGCCGCCTCTGAAAATGCACTTTCAGAGGCCAAGTTTGATGGGGCTAAAGTCGCGGAATTAAAGGCTGCAATTAGTGAAGGGCGCTATCCGGTAGATGTTCAGAAGGTTGCTGAAAAGTTTATTGCCTTGGAAGGAATGATTGGCGGAGAGTAAAGCCTTTCTCTTGATGTAAAGCGCGGCACACTTTTAGATCTCACCTCCTAGCTTGCTGTTAGTAGGTTTTTTTGCGTTTAAAAAATAGAGTCTCAACAATGAATGATAACCTGTTAGCAATATCTCTAACTAAAGCATTGGCATTAAAAGAAGTTCTTGAGAGCGAGTTTGAAGCTCTAAAAGTGAAAGATCTTAATCGCTTTGAAAGCTTACAACCTAGCAAAATAGAAATTCTATCCTTTTTAGCCAAGCAGGACCTGAACTCGCCACAGGCAGAGAGACCGATCGCAGAAACTGCACTACAAGAAAATTTAGCGACTCTAGATAAGATTCTTAACCTATTAGATGAATGTAAAATTTTGCACCATCGTAACGAAATTTTTATAACCCGGAAGTTAGAATCAATTCGTAGTGCATTAAAAACAATTCAATCCCCAAGCGCCATCGCTTCTGTGGATGTCTATGACCGTTTGGGGAAAATTCGCTCCAGCAGATCTCGCCAAAATATGGGTGATGCATAAACGAGGCTGGTGCATTAGTTATTTTGGTCCGTAGGTTGAATTCCTTTTAACCAATACACCCACGAGAGAATAACGGCTACTGCTGTGTAAAGATTGTCCGGAATCTCTTCATTCAGCTCTAACTGTCCAAGTAACTCTACTAGCTGAGCATCCTCTGCAATATATACGCCCTGCCGTTTTGCCTCTGCAATAATCGCTTCGGCATTGGCGCCAGACTCATTGACGGTTATTACTGGTGCCGCCTGCGATCCATACTCCAAGGCTATCGCTTTTCTGAATGACTGCTTTCTCATGTTCTAACATCCAGTACCTGACCAGGGCTGGAAAGGGCTGCATCGATATTTGGGCGAGACATGTTAAGGACATTTAGTTTAGCCAGTTGTAAATCAAAATGCGCAAGATTTTCTGTCAACTGGACTATACCGCCCTTTATAATTTGTGCCGTTTCCATCCGCTCTGCCCATACAATTATTTCTATTTTTGCCTCAGGCCTTATGGTAGTTTTTAACCATATTTGACCGATCACCTCTGATTCTAGGTGTAAATTAATAACCCAATCTGGAGCCGCACCTTTGGTGACTAAAGGACCGCGTTCAAACTCGATATTTACTGGATTTTCGTCACTAAAGGGTAGAAAGAACTGATAGTAAACTTCACGGTTATTCTGAGCCTGTATACTGGTTAGCTGGTAGCTTTCAATTTCATCAGCAGTATTTTCTAATGTCAATTTAACAGATTCGCTGAAGGTTTTCTCTGTAGCTAAACTTCGTATAATTTGCTTAATATCTTGTCGGACGGGTAACTTGTTCGCTAAGAAGTACTCCGCAAAAAGTCCCGAGTTTAGCAGAGCACTGCGAATCAGTTGAGGCGAAAGGTTACTGGCACTACCTAAAACGTCGAGCGGGGTTTGATTACTTGGACTAATGATATGCTGGTTAAGTAGGCCTATCAGATTTTCGGGCTTTAGAAGCTGCGCCTGTAATGAGGATTGTTTAGGTCGGTATAGCAAACTGAGTAATCTTGATGCCGCGCCGCTTTCGATTGCAGCCGCTGGAATAGCTGTCGCCCCTGCCTCAAGAGGGAGTAGCACTAGCGGCCTCAAGAATTTCCCATCAGGGCCTCTCTCGACTCTAAAGTCAATACTATCCCCAACTTTAAGGCCTCTGGTTACCAACAAATCTAACACTTGGTTATTAATAATAACCTTTAATAAGCCCTCTCTGCCTACCACTACACCACGTATAATTTGATTGTCTTTAAGACCAATATGTTTAGCGACTTTTTCGGAAACATATAGATTGGTAAAGCCCTCAGAGAGAGGAGCCAGCGGCCGTGATGCGATGTTAATCTGTTCGGGGCCTAGCACGTTTATTCCTTACATTGTGTAAGAGTCTTCTTACACGACTGTTATTGAGGGAACGCCAATTAGGGATAGTAAATCCAGTCTTCTTTTAAGTCACTGTCGGCTAGTTCCTGATTAACGCCTTGGGCAGAATTTTTGAAAATAGCTCGCCTGTAGTCCTCAATTTTAGGTAACTTTATTATTCGACCAGAGTACATCCAGTGGGGGTTATTGCGTCTAAACGCGTGCTTATTAGCCAGCACTACCGCTTGGCGTTGAATAGATCTCTTAATCGGCGTGTCAGACAAGTACTTGGCTATAATCCCGTCCAACGTCTCTCCAAACTTCGTTGTATGAGACTCTGCTTGTCGCGCCTGAATACTCTCGGCTATATCTTTATCAATCTGAGCTAAATCGACGCGACTGGTGATTTTTTCCTTAGGTAGTACCGCTTTAGCCTGAGGTATTCCAATCAGCGTTGCCAGTGCTTTTTCAGCATTAGTGATGTCTGCAGTAGTCTTGCTAGAAATAATAGCTACGCTCAGTATGACAAAAAATAGGCTGAACCGCAGAGCACTAGAACACGGTCTAATTTTAGTTGCTATGAAGCTCATTTTCATCTCCTTGGACGCTTAAACGACCGTAACGTAATCTTAGTGGCTGTTCAAAAATAAATAGCAAAACCTGCATCATTATTGGGCTGCATTACCCACTGAGGGCCAGCAATATTAACGAGTGTTGCGCTATGTGCAGAGACGGATTCGACCCTAGCCAACCCCAGTGTTGCCATTCCTGCGAGACTCATCGACTGCTGTAATATATCTGCAGACGGGCTAATCAAAAACTGGTCCCCTATGCGCAATCCAGCGATCGCTCCAGCATTAATTGTTCTTCGCTGAGCATCTCCAGATAAGGTTGCTAAAGGATAATGATCAGAGTGGCACTCCATAGCTGTGTTGATCTGGCGCATGAAAATCTCTGTGGTTTTTTTAGCTTGGGCAATCAGTTGCTCAGGATAGGGATTTTTTCTGTAACCACGGTTGGCTTTTGGATATATAAGGTCTCTGTGCCCCTGCCATAATTGACGATTAGTCGATTTTTCAACGAGTGTCAGCTGGTACTCAAGTTTTACCTCGGGCCAAGGTCGCTGCGCTTTAGGTGCCCATTGCACGGCTCCCGGAAGCTGCGATATCCCTCTCAATAATAGAGCTTTTTCATCTGCTAGCAATGCGCGATCTGAGGATACCCTCCGTAGATCAATGTGAAATGAATAGGGGACATGATTGACGGCACTTGAGGTTAGATACCTCATGTAATCTGATGAAAAATCGACCTCATCCGTTATAGACCATTGCGCTGAAA
>Ga0307998_1000846_pt1 | contig 16968 bp, 22 predicted proteins | sample Davwhametageno37_FD_203147 | JGI IMG/M metagenome (GOLD analysis project Ga0307998, IMG submission 203147) | Marine microbial communities from Davis Island wharf, Antarctic Ocean - #37 | ecosystem: Environmental > Aquatic > Marine > Unclassified | place: Antarctic Ocean: Davis Island wharf... | reverse complement strand
ATTACAGACTATGCGCCACAATCTGACGGCAACTGGGATGATTTAGCAACTATTAAAAGGTCGGCTACAATACGCCATGATGCACATTAATATTTCAATCAAAGATCAAACGCTTACTTTACTGAGTCCTGATGGCAAGCAACTGGCACAATTTCCAGTTTCAACTGCCGTTAACGGTGTTGGTTGCGAAAAAGACAGCGGGTGTACGCCGTTAGGTCAACACGTGATTCGTGCCAAAATTGGTGAGGGCGCACCAGTGGACACGGTATTTATCGCCCGTCGGCAGACAGGTGAAATTTGTACACCAGCGCTCATGGAGGAGTACCCTAATCGTGATTGGATACTCACTCGTATTTTATGGCTTTCAGGGCAAGAAGTTGGCTTTAATCGTTTAGGTAATGTCGATACCATGCAGCGTTATATTTATATCCATGGCACGCCAGATAACGTCGATATTAACGTCATCGGTTCACATGGTTGCGTACGTATGCATAATGGTGACCTGATTATTTTATTTGACCTGGTGTCAGTTGGTACTGCCGTTCAAATCAATGATAATTAGCATGAACCATGATTAGTCGGTTGTTCCAGTTTTTCACCGTTATCTTCGGTGTATTAGTACTCACCTTTTTATTGATTCATTTAGTGCCAGGCGACCCTGTTGAAGTGATGCTAGGTGAGTCAGCTAGTATGGCAGATCGCGAAGCCTTACGCGAACAGTTAGGCTTAAACCAACCGTTATTAACGCAGTTTGGTGGTTATTTAAATAAGCTTGCGCATGGTGACTTAGGCCGCTCAATTCACACCAAAACACCCATTATTGAATTATTCAAAACGCGTTATCCAGCCAGTGTTCAATTGGCTTTTCTATCCATGCTTATCGGCTTGCTGATTGGCGTCCCTTTAGGTATTTATGCTGCTCTGAAAGCAGGCCGCTGGCAAGATATCATCGTCACCGTTGTTAGTGTCCGTTTATCAGCTATGCCAGCATTTTGGCTTGGACCAATGCTCATGTTGGTCTTTGCCGTATGGTTAGGCTGGCTCCCTGTGAGCGGCATGAGTGAGCCAGCGGCGATTATCCTACCGGCACTAACACTAGGCTTCGGTCTCAGCGCGATTCTTACCAGAATGACGCGTACCAGCTTGTTAGAAGTCTTGAATGAAGACTTTATTCGCACCGCTCGTGCGAAAGGCTTGAGTGAGCGTGACGTGATTATCCGCCATGCCTTACGTGCTGCTTTGTTACCGATTGTCACTATCGTTGGTTTGCAAATGGGTAGCTTGCTAGCAGGCACGGTCATTACCGAAACCATCTTTAGTTGGGATGGCATTGGCCGCTTGCTCGTCGAAAGTATCGAGAAACGCGACTACCCTGTGACCCAAGCTTGTGTGCTCGCCGTTGCACTCAGTTATGTTGTGATTAACTTTATTACGGATATGGTGTATCGCCTCGTTGATCCAAGAATGCGAAGTGGGAATAGTTAGTATGAAAACAATCTCACTGATTATTATTGGATTTTGGATTGTCGCTGTTTTGCTAGGACGTGTCTTAGGTTTGTACGGTAACGAAGTTGATTTAAACAGCGTATTGGCTAACCCAAGTATCACCCACTGGTTTGGCGCTGATGACTTAGGCCGCGATATTTTGGCGCGTATCTTACGTGGTGTGGAGGTGTCATTTATTGTAGCAGTCGTCGTTACGGCTGTCACTATGCTAGTTGGTGTCACTGTCGGTTTATTAGCAGGCTTTTACGGTGGCAAACTGGATAAAATTCTCATGCAAATCACCGATATCTTTTTAGCTTTCCCTGGTATCTTACTTGCTATTGCCTTTGCCGCCGTATTAGGCCCCGGCATAATTAACCTCATGTTTGCGCTTTGTTTAACTGGTTGGGTGGGTTATGCACGGTTGACGCGGGGACAAACCTTAAGCTTACGCAATCGCCAACATGTTCTGGCATCAGAATCGCTAGGCGCAACACCGTTGCGCATGATGTGGCGGCATATCTTGCCGTTATTGCTTTCAGTCTTAATTGTCGAAGCGACTTATAGCTTGGCGAGTATTATGATTGCCGAAGCCAGCCTGTCATTTTTAGGGCTGGGCATTCAGGCGCCAAATGCCTCGTGGGGCGGGATGCTACGGGATGCGGTGCGTTATATGTTGGTTGCACCGCATTATGTGTTGCTGGTTGGGGCGAGTTTGATGAGTCTAATACTCGCAATAAACCTAGGAGGGGACTACCTCCGTGATAAACTAGACATTGCTTCATACATAAACGAAAAATAACGTTGTTGTTCCGACTTACCGTACTAAAGTAATGTCTGCGTCGAAACGCCTAGTTATTTCCTATTGATGAATAAAACCGCACACTAAACATTTCAATTTTATATATTTCAGTACAGGACTTCCTTTGACACAACCTATCATCACTTGGCAAGAAGACAAGAAAACCCAAGAAGCGATTTGGCAATCTGCTGCCGATAATCGACCACCTAAAAAAATCCAAGTGATTGCCGATACGCTTAAGGCCGATGCGGCTTATAAGTTGGTCTGCGAAGGGACCGCTTTATTGTGGCGTGGCGACTTTCAAAATGCGAAGCATATGGCACAAGCTATTTCACGCCGCATTGATAACCGCTACTTAAAACCAAAAGCACGACACAAACGCAATAAAGAGCAAAAAACAGGTGCGCCAATTAGTTCAAAAGACCAGTTCCATCTGTATCGCAAAAGCCAAATTGAACGCGCGCGCACCTTGGGTATGTTGTTGGTTGAATTAACAGGCGATTATCAATTACCATATAACCGCGCCCCTGATATTACCGCCGCCTGCGAACATGCTTACGGCAAAAGCGAAAATAATGGCACACGCTTAGTGTCACTACGCGAGGTTCTCGGTTTAATCGGTGCTTATGAGTGGCATAAAAAAGGGGTAGAGATTCCACAACTAGGTGCGAGCATTACCCCAAGCTACGGTGTGTATTCACCTGTGCGTGGTGAGTATCTAGAGCTAATCAATACTGCACCTATCGAGAATGTCGATGTAGCATTTGATATTGGTACAGGCACTGGCGTCATCGCGGCCATTTTAGCCAAACGTGGTGTAAAAAAAATCATTGCCACTGAGCTGGCCTCACGTGCACTTGTTTGCGCCAAACATAATATTCAAAAACTAGGCTATACCGAACAAGTCAAAATTGTTGGTGCAGACTTATTCCCACCAACCGATGCAGGTCTAGCTGATTTAATCGTCTGCAACCCACCTTGGTTACCAGCTAAAGCCAATAGTGCGATTGAGCAAGCGGTATACGATCCAGATAGCCAAATGCTCAAAGGCTTCTTAGCTGGCGTGAAAAGCTATCTAGCTGTTAACGGTGAAGCTTGGTTAATTCTTTCAGATTTTGCAGAACATCTTGAGTTGCGTAGTGCAGAAGAATTGCAGCAATGGATAACGGAAGCAGGCTTAAGTGTTGTTGAAAAGTTGGATATTGAACCTAAACACGGTAAAGCCAGCGATACGTCTGATCCGTTACATAAAGCGCGTTCTAAAGAGGTGACTTCGCTTTATCGTTTAACGGTGGTTTAGCTTTGTGACGGCAAGTCAAACTCAAAAGGTAGTCACACAGATAAAAAAATGTGGCGTGGTAAGGACAAAGAGGAGTTTGAGGCATCTTTTGTTAAAGGGTGCGAGTTGTATCAAAAGCTATTAATGATATAAAGATTGATGATTTTGCAAAAAAAATTATAACGTTTAGAGATAAATATTCTGCACATTTAGAAATGACTCCATTAGGTGAGGAGCCTGCCCCATTTCTTATAAGTGAGCTTAATATTACTTACAATGATATCTTTGAATTTTTAGATAAGTATAAAGAGTCTGTTTTTGAATTGGCTCGGACTCTAACTGGTAATGTCCATGATATAGATGGGTTTAGCTTAATACATAAAGATAGCGGTGAAGATATGTGGTGTATTCTTTCTGGGGTTGAAGGGAGGGAGTTTGAATAGGGTTCTTCTAGTCGCACTTCACTTGCTTTAATCTATGGAAATCACCCCATCGAACCTGTGCTACACTAAAAAATCTGACGAAAGGAGACAATATGGAAAGATATCGTATGAAAACAGACGCTTTTACTAGTGGGTTATTGATGTGGGTTGAGAGGTTGGGACTTTTATTAGTCACTGGTGCGACTTTCGTCTCACTGTCACATGAATTAATGCGTATTTGGGCAACGGGTACCGTCGGCTTAGGTGACTTGCTACAACTGTTTTTATACCTAGAAGTCTTCTCCATGATTAACAGTTATTTCGGTTCAGGTAAGATTCCAATGCGTTACCCGATTTATATTGCGATGGTGGCGCTAGCGCGGTATTTGTTGCTGGATTTAAAGGAGCTGACTGATCAGCATATGCTTTCAATCGCATTCTCTATTCTGATTCTGGCTTTAGCCGTACTCGTTATGCGTTTTGGCCACACTAAGTTCCCTTATGGGGATGTGCCATACGGTGATAAGCACGAATAAGTAACCGCTCAATCATCGTATTTAGTTTCATTTTATTAAAACCGTCAGGCAATATCAGGTGCATGTTCTATGCACCTGATTAATCTGCTTAGTGTTAGCAGAATCAGTTAAAATCCAAATCTAATGCTCACAATCAGGAGTTACAGTATGTCTTTAGGACCTGTCATGTTGGATGTGGTTGGCACAACGCTAACTGCCGATGACATTCGCCGTTTACAACACCCATCAGTGGGTGGCGTTATTTTATTTGCACGTAATTTTGAGAGTTGCGAACAGTTGAAAACGCTCACCACGAGCATTCACAAAGTGCGACAACCACCATTGTTAATTGCTGTTGATCACGAAGGTGGTCGCGTACAACGGTTTAGAGGCGGCTTTACCAAGATTCCGCCAATGCGTGAGTTCGGTAAGGTTTGGGATAACGATCGTAAAAAAGCTAAAGAACTGGCGGCTGAGGCAGGTTTTGTATTGGCCGCTGAGTTACGCGCGCATGGCGTTGATTTTAGTTTTACGCCTATCTTAGATATGGATTATGGTGATAGTTTGGTGATTGGCGATCGTGCTTTTCACCTAGACCCACGTGCGATTAATGAGTTGGCTTTTAACCTCATGCAAGGTTTAAAAAAAGGCGGCATGGCAGCGGTGGGTAAGCATTTTCCTGGACATGGTTTTGTGACAGCGGATTCACATGTCAGCATTCCAGTGGATGAGCGTGAGTTTGATCAAATTGCACAAAATGATATGCAACCATTCAGGCAAATGATTGATGAGGGTATTCCTGCGATTATGCCTGCGCATGTGATTTATCCTAAAGTCGATGACAAGCCTGCTGGCTTTTCACCCAAGTGGTTACAAAAAGTCTTACGCGAGCGTTTGGGCTTTAACGGCGTGATTTTTAGCGATGACTTGAGCATGGAAGGCGCGACGGTTGGCGGCGATGTGACGACGCGTAGCTTGGCTGCATTGAATGCGGGTTGCGATATGATTTTGTTATGCAATCAACCTGAAATGGCGGATGAACTTTTAGAAAATTTAGAGTGGAAAATGTCTGCGCAAAGCATTGCTAGATTAGCGCGGATGCATGGACATCAGCCGCATGATGATGTTGCACAGCCTGCTTTTAAGGATGTTGCGAAACGTGTGGCGATGGTTGGCCAGCCAGTAGAGGGCGACTTGTTCGCTTAATGTCTCTGTACTTAAGCGTGTTTAATGAAAAATTCACAATTTGTTACTTGAAACTTTTAGCGATTGCCGCTATCTTAGTAATTAATACTTCTCAGTAATTTTAAAGGATTTTTGCAATGGCAGATAATATTGAAGTTCTAGGTCGCGAGGCCAGTGTCGCTTCACCAACGAATAAAGTGCTGCGTAATACTTACGCATTGCTTGGTATGACCATGATTCCAACCGTGCTTGGCGCGATGCTTGGGATTAGTATTAATTTTTCATTCTTATTTGCAGCGAGCCCTATTGTTGCTTTTATCGGCATCATGGCGGTTGTTTTCGGTATGAGCTGGTTGGTGGCTAAAAATGCGAACAATGCAGCAGGTATTTGGTTGCTGTTTGGCTTCACATTTATCATGGGTATGTTGTTAGGCCCAATTTTACAAGTTGCTCTAGGCTTAAGTAATGGCGCACAACTCATTGGCTTAGCCGCTGGTGGTACAGCCGCCTCTTTCTTAACGTTGTCAGCTGTTGCAAGCAACTCGAAGCGTGACTTTAGTTTCTTAGGCAAGTTTATTACGATTGGTTTTGTGTTGATTGTGTTAGCGATTCTTGCTAACTTCTTCTTCCAAATTCCAGCATTGTCACTGACCATTTCAGCAGGCGTTGTTTTATTAATGTCAGCTTACATTTTGTATGAAATCAATCAAATCGTACGTGGTGGCCAAACGAATTATGTGATGGCAACATTAAGCATCTATATTAGCTTGCATAATATGTTCAGCCATTTATTGCATTTGTTAATGGCATTAATGGGTGGGAATGATTAGTTCTTTCTAATTATTCTTCACAATAAAAAACCCGATCTGGCGGGTTTTTTATTGTCTATGAGTTTTGTTTAACCTTTCTGACGACGCGCCTTAAAGAATGTGCTGAGTAAGCTGCCACATTCCTCCGCTAGTACACCACCTTCCACTACGGCATGATGATTCAGTCTCGCTTCTGCCATTAAATCCACGACGCTGCCACAAGCACCTGTTTTTGCATCGCTAGCGCCATAAACCACCCGTGCGATACGTGCATGCTGCATCGCACCTGTACACATGGCACAAGGCTCTAATGTGACGTATAGCGTGCAATCAACTAGTCGATAGTTACCAATGCGTTGCGCCGCCTCGCGCATCGCGATGATTTCTGCATGTGCGGTTGGGTCGTGTGTGTTAATTGGTGTATTGCTACCCTTGCCGATGATTGCACCATCTTTAACGATAATGGCACCAACAGGCACTTCGCCTTGCTCGGCCGCTTGCTGAGCAAGCGCGATGGCCTGTTGCATATAATCAATATCGACTTGTGTTGATGTCGTCATATGACTATTCTATCGGCATTAAGGCTTCTAATGAAATTTGTTCTAAGCGTTTTAATAACCACTGCTGTGCTTTACCCGATGTTTTGTCTGCATTATTACGCCAAGCGATATAAGTGGGGGCAATGTTTCTGGATTCGGCGACTGTTTTAATGATCAACTTACCTGCTTTGGCATAACGCAAGGCAAGGTGTTTGGGCACGTAACCGACGCCAAGTCCCATTATTTGCGCTTCAAGCTTGCTTTCCATATTGTGGACAGTCAGTACATCTTGCCCTGTCAGTATGCCAGCAGTGCGGGGTGGTAAGTTGCGTGAACTATCGGCGACGGCAACGGCGCGGTATTGAATAATGTTCTGACTGTTAAGTGGTTCTTTTAAGCTAGCCAAGGGGTGTTGTGGCGCGACAGCAAAGACAAAGTCAAGGTTGCCAATGAGTTTGGTAGCGTAACCACCGCCAGAGGGTATATCCCCTGGTGCGCCCATAGAAATGTCGGCACGACCCGTAATCAATGCATCCCAACTACCACCAAACACCTCTCTAGTGATTTTGACCCGTGTACCAAAGTCTTGCAGATAAAAGTCTGCTAAGGCTTGAAGGATGGCGGTATTGCTAAATAAGTCGCTAATCGCAATGGTAATGTCAGTTTCTATGCCTGTCGCAACACGTTTAACTCTGCTCTCTAACACTTGCACCGCCTCTAACAGGGGGCGACCTTCTTTGATTAGCTCTTCGCCTGCTTTTGTGAGTATTGCGCGATGACCACTACGATCAAAAAGCGAGAGGCCTAAATCTTCCTCTAGTTTTCTTACCGTATACGTGAGTGCTGAAGGTACGCGGAATAGCGATTCAGCTGCGGCCGCAAAGCTGCCTTTGCGAGAAATCGCATCAATCACTTCTAATGATTCTATGGATAGTTTGATGGACATGTTTTTAATACTTAAATTTAATTAAAAGATACATTGCTCAAAATAACTGAATGAGTTTAGCAAAATTATCCGCTATCCATTCACTTTTATTAAGCATAATATAATCAAATTTATTAAACTATATTGAAAGGTTTCACATGATTAATTTTAGAAAATCAGAAGAGCGTGGTCATGTAGACCATAGATGGCTCAATGCGCGCCATTCTTTTTCGTTTGCTGAATATCATGATCCAGCTCATATGCAGTACTCCGTTTTGCGGGTCATTAACGAAGATGTGATTGCGGCTGGTCGTGGTTTTAGCGAACATTCACATCGTAATATGGAGATTGTGACCTATATTTTATCTGGCGCATTACGTCATCAAGATAGTATGGGTAATGGTTCCGTGATTGGCGTGGGTGATGTGCAGCGCATGACTGCTGGCACTGGTGTGCGGCATAGTGAGTTTAATGCCTCTAGCGAATCGCCTGTGCATTCATTGCAAATTTGGATCATGCCAGCAGAAAGTAATTTAACGCCTAGCTATGAAGAAAAACATTTTTCTGTAGAACAAAAAACCAATCAATGGTGTCGAATTGTGGCACCCAATGAACAGCAAGGCGCTATTAAAATTCATCAAGATGTGACGATTGATGCGGCTCATTTAGCGGCGGGAAAGGGTTTGGTTATTGTGCTCAAGGAAAATAGGTGTGCTTATTTGCAAGTAGTAAAAGGTGAGGTTTTGTTTGATGGAAAAGCACTGTCAGCCGGTGATGCTGCCATGGTCGATGCTGGGTATCATCAACTTACTGCGCAACAAGCAGCCGAGTTAATTCTTTTTGATTTGCCTGTAGTGGAGACGGGCAATCAGTAATGTTTGTCATGTAAATTAAAGGAGTAAAAATGAAAAAGTTATTTTTAGCGTTGGGCTTAGTGGCCTTTACAAGCTTGGCTTCGGCTGAGGTGGAGCAATACACTATTGATAGTAAGCATAGTTTTGCAAATTTCAGTGTCCGCCATGTGGTGGCTAAAACATCGGGTAGTTTTAGTGATGTGACTGGCATGATTAAAATCGATCATGATAATCTAGCCAATTCCAGTGTACATGCCACCATAAAAGTAGCGAGTGTGAATACAAACTTGGCTAAACGAGATGAGCATATACAAAAACCTGAATATTTGGATGCGCTGAACTTTGGTGAAATCACCTTTGTGAGTAAAAAAATTGTAGCGAAGTCAGCGACACAAGGCTTGATGACAGGTGACTTTACAATGCATGGTGTGACAAAAACAATCATCATCCCTTTTGAAATCTTAGGTTTTGGTGCTGACCCATGGGGAGGGAAACGTTCTGGTTTTGAAGCAGCGACAGTGATTAAAGCGTCTGATTATGGGTTTGCTTGGATGAAAAAAGCCAATGCGCCAGTTGGGGATGATATTGAGGTTACCTTATTAATTGAAGGCATTAAAGCGAAATAACATAAAGGGGTTGGCAATGGATTTATTTTCAGCAGGAAAGCTCGGCAGTATTGCACTAACTAATAGAGTGGTGATGGCGCCATTGACACGTAATCGCGCAGGTGAGGGCGGCATACCACAAGACATGAATGCCACTTATTATGCACAACGGGCAAGTGCAGGTTTGATTGTGACGGAGGCGACACCAATTTCAGCAATGGCGCACGGTTATCCTGCACTGCCTGGCATTTATACCGATGCGCAAATCGCTGGCTGGAAAAAAGTGACTGATGCCGTGCATGCTAAAGGAGGCAAGGTCGTGATTCAATTATGGCATGTTGGCCGTATTTCACATCCTAGTTTATTGCCTGATAGTACTTTGCCTGTTGCCCCATCTTCGATTAAACCTGCCGGACAAGCTTTTACCTATGAAGGCTTGCAAGATTATGTAGAGCCACGTGCCTTGGGTGCTGATGAGCTACCTGTAATTGTGCAAGATTACGTGCATGCTGCGAAGTCTGCTATCGCAGCTGGTTTTGATGGTGTGGAAATTCATGCTGCGAATGGTTATCTACTTGATCAGTTTTTACGTAATGGTAGTAATCAACGAGCCGATGCTTATGGTGGTAGCTTCGAGAATCGTGCGCGCTTATTAATGGAAGTGACGCAGGCAGTGGTTGATACCATTGGCTTAAATCGGACGGGTGTTCGTCTATCGCCTGTTAATCCATTTAATGATATGAATGACAGCGACCCACAAGCTCTGTTTAATTATGTCGCGACTGAGTTGAATCAATTTGATTTGGCTTATTTGCATGTGGTTGAAGGCGGCATACACGGCCGTGGTGAAGCTGGTCCGTTTGATTTTAATACCTTTAGGAAGTTATTTAAGGGTGCTTATATGGCTAATTTGTCTTATGATAAAGCCCGTGGCAATGCTGCCATTGCATGCGGACATGCGGATTTTGTCGCCTATGGCGTCCCCTTTATTGCCAACCCAGATTTGGTAGCACGTTTTAAAGCAGATGCGCCGCTGAATGAAGCTGATAGCAATACGTTTTATGGCGGTAGTGAACAAGGCTATACGGACTATCCATTTTTATAAAATTATATTATTTGCAACATAGATTACATTGGAATAAACACATGAAAAAACCAGCAACAACACAAGCACCTGTTCACGACATCATTGCTAACCGTTGGAGCCCTAGAGCTTATGATGCGAGTAAGCCAGTGAGCCAAGCACAAATTATAAGTATGCTAGAGGCCGCACGTTGGGCGCCCTCTTGTTTTGGTGATGAGCCTTGGCGCTTTATTGTATGGGATAAAAATAAAGATGCGGCGGCTTGGGAAAAAGCATTTGATTGTATCGTGCAAGGCAACCAAGGTTGGGCAAAGGATGCGCCAGTGTTTGTCTTGATTTGTGCCGGTACTTTATTTGAACAGAATCAAAAGCCGAATCGCTGGGGTGCTTACGATACAGGTGCCGCCGCCGTTAGTTTGTCATTGCAAGCAACGAGCATGGGTTTAGTGACCCATCAGATGGGAGGTTTTGATGGTGAAAAAACACGTGCTGCATTTAATATTCCTGAGCAATTTGAAATGATGTCCATGATGGCGGTTGGTTATATTGCCGATGTGGATGCACTGCCTGAAGAAGCGAAAGAACATACCTTAGCACCAAGAAAGCGTAAGCCGCTGGGTGAACTCTTTTACGAAGGCGTGTGGAATCAATCCATCATCTGATAAAATAATGTTTTTATTTATTTCATAGGAATACCCCATGGCGGTTGTTACACTGACTAAAGAGAATTTTAAAGAGACGATTACGAATAATGATTTTGTGATTATTGATTTTTGGGCACCTTGGTGTGACCCTTGTGTTGCCTTTACGCCTACATTTGAAGCGGCAGCGGAAAAAAATGCTGACATCGTATTTGGCATGGTCGATACGGAAAAAGACCCAGAAATTGCTGAGTATTTTGACGTGAATAAAATCCCAGGTATTTTGGTGGTTCGTGAGCAAGCGGGTATTCATGCACAGCAAGGTGAAATTGGTGCACCAGCATTTGATGAAATTATTAAATGGGCACGTGATTATGATATGAAAACTGTGCGTCAATATTATAAAGATGAAGCTGGAAAAAGCTGATCATTAGTCATCATATTAGACAAATAAAAAAGTCGACTTATACGGCTTTTTTATTTTAAATCAATCGATTATGTTTAATTTGTTTTAGAGGCCACCAGTCATTGTTAGCCGGAAAGCATAATAGGTGTCGACTAGCACCATGATATACATCGGGAGGTTGCAACTCTTTTTTTTTCGTTTTACTTGGTGTGCTAATCCACCGGTTAAGCAACCAGAGCGCGAAGAGAATTAGCGGAATCAGCAGCATCGATTGTATTGATTGGAATAAGTAAGAGAATGCCTGCCCAAATAAACCATTGCCATAAAAAAATTTTAAAGCGATACCAACAATCCCAAGTACCATTAGCAACATAGGGGTGACTGAGGTAATGGTTTTCAATAGCGATTCTGGACGAATATTCTCGTTTTGCTTGTACTTATTTGGATGCATAACGGTTTGTCTTTCAGGTTTTACTATTAGTCATTAACAGCGTGCAGGTATTAGCTTTTTGGCAAGAATTGCTCTGGGTCAACTGATTTACCTTTTTGACGGATTTCAAAATGTAATTTCACTTTGTCAGTATCCGTGTCTCCCATTTCTGCAATTTTTTGGCCTGCTTTTATAATTTGGCCTTCTTTTACGTTAATTTTACTATTATGCGCATAAACAGATAGTAATGTTTTACTGTGTTTGATAATAACGAGTTTTCCATAACCGCGTAAATCAGCACCTGTATAAATAATCTTTCCTGCTGAGGCCGCTGTGATGGCTTGCCCTTCTTTGCCTGTAATATTAATACCTTTGTTGCTAGCGGCATTGAATCTTGCGCTGACTTTTCCCTGTGTGGGCCAAGACCATGCGACACCTTCTACAACAGCTGGTTTAGCTTTGGTTGGTGCTGCGACTTTGGTCGGTGGTGCAGGCGCTGGTGATATGCGATTTAATGCTTCTAAGCTATATGGTTCGCGAATCGCTTTAGGTTCAGTGAGTACTGGAGTTGCCGCTGGGTCTGCAGCGATTGGTGAAGCTGTTTTTGTAGGTGGCGTTATTTCTGAATTGGACTGAACCTCATCCTCTGTGTCTACTGCGGAGACAATGACGTCGTCTTCATTTTCATATGTGCTTGGTTTCGCGCCATCTGTCAAATCTTTAGTGTTTAAGCTGGAAAAGTTGAGCTTTTGCCCAATTCGAATCCTAAAAGGGGAGTAGATATGATTAGCAGCAGCAATTTCTCTATAATCATAACCATGCTCCAAGCCGATACTATATAAAGTATCCCCTTTTCTGACGGTATATGTGTTTGGACGCCAATCGTTAGTGCTACTCGCTTGCGGTGAGCGGTTGATAACAGGGGCAGGGGTATGGCTTGCACAGCCAGCAAAGAAAATAGCGATAAGGGTTATTAACCATATGTGTTTCACTATTCCACCCCTCCTAATAAAGGGACAAATTTAACTGCTTCTAGTTCTGTTTTTTTGAACTCACCATGTTGTCGCTCTATCAAATACAAAGTTTGTGTATCTGATCCAACTGGAATCACCATTCTGCCACCTTCGGCTAATTGAGCGAGTAGGTCTTCTGGTATATGGCTCGCTGCAGCGGTAACGATAATGCCATCAAATGGTGCGTAGTCTTCCAAGCCATTACTACCATCCGCATGGTCGAGTTTTACATTGATACATTTAAGCGTACGCAAGTTGTCACGTGCTTTTAATACCAATGGGCGTATCCGCTCAACGGATAAGACTTCTTTAGCAACACGCGATAAAACAGCGGTTTGATAGCCGCAACCAGTACCGACTTCAAGTACTTTATTTAACGGCGAGCCGTCACGCAAAACCTCTGTCATTCTTGCAACTATGTACGGTTGTGAAATGGTTTGGCCATAACCAATCGGCAAAGAAACATCTTCATAAGCACGGGCGGATAAGGCTTCATCGACGAAAATATGACGCTGAATATCACTCATCGCCGATAACGTTATTTCGTCTTTAATGCCTTGTTCACGTAAACGGTTTAACATGCGATCACGTGTCCGTGATGAGGTCATGCCAATACCAGGTTTTCTATTGAGATTACTGAGTGCCATTAATTATTTGAGCCAATTCTGTATTGCGTCAAGTTGCTCATGTTTCGTTAAGTCTGCATGAACAGGGGTGATAGATACTTGGTAGTTTGCAATAGCATAAAAATCTGTCCCTTCACCACCATCATTGGGCTTACCTGCTGCGCCGATCCAATAAATCTTTTCACCACGTGGTGTGCGCTCTTGAATCACTGGTTCTGCTTTATGTCGTTTGCCTAAGCGCGTCACAACGCGACCTCTTAGCTCGGCGTAAGGCACGTCTGGTACATTCACATTCAGTAATACAGCGCCCTTTAAAGGGTTCTTGATGTAATGCTGTACTAGTTCCACAGCGACTTTCGCCGCAGTTTCAAAATGTGTTGCATCATGTTGGGACATGGAAATGGCGATGGATGGAATGTTAAGTAAATAGCCTTCCATTGCCGCCGCAACTGTACCGCTATAAATCGTATCATCGCCCATATTGGCACCATCATTAATACCAGAAATGACTAAGTCAGGCATTTCGGCAATCAAACCTGTGAGAGCGATATGGACGCAGTCGGTTGGTGTGCCGTTAATGTAGAAGAAACCATTTCTTGCTTCTCTAACTGATAAAGGCCTATCTAAGGTGAGGGAGTTGCTTGCGCCGCTACGATTGCGTTCTGGCGCGACCACGGTAATGTCAGCGATCTCACTTAGGTGGGCAGCCAGTGTGGCAATGCCTTCTGATAGATAGCCGTCATCATTAGATATTAAAATATGCATAACGTTATTATAAGTGACTAGCTTGCTTTACGCGTATGGCGCGCGTAAAAAATTGTACAGGTGAAGAAGGTCACGCTGAGTGCAATTTCTATCGCCGCTAACTGGGCTGAAAGCCCTTGGTCAGACCAAGTGCGTACAACGCCTTCAATAAAGTAAAGCAGAATAAGCATGCTTGCCCATTGGTAAGTGTAGCGTTTGCCTTTCAGAATACCAAAGAGTGGGGCTAATAAAGGTAATGCTTTTAAAAATAGCAATGAGCCATTTTCGTTTAAAGGTGCGAGGAATATTTCCCAGGCTAAGCATAAGAGAGTCAGCGCAATCAAGCTAAAGGATGCGCCCAGTTGTAGTTTTTTAACTAGCTTCGACATATTTTTGCCATTTGTACTAAGGCAACCCGCGCCTCTTGCGCCGTGGTCACGGCTTCTTCAAATGCAAATCGTAAAGTCTTTGGCTCGTCTGATTGATCAGCTGTGTGCCACACACGCACATCAAAGCCTAGACTATCAATGCCGATCATTTCGGCTGAAGCCGACGCGACTTGATGGTAATGTAGACAATAAGCCGTTAAATTCTCAATGTGATCTTGATTCATATGCGTCAAAATATCTGGCTCTTCTGTCATCAGTGGATAAGTTTGAATTTGCATATCAACGGCTTCAACCCAGCCCATTTTGCCAAACCCAGAGATATAGCGCGCTTGGGTAATATAGAGGGTGTAAAACGTAAAATCATGTGCATCAAAGTAGGTTTCTGCTTGCGGGATATAACGCAAGTAACGGGCGCGCATTAAGACGTTATCTTTATCCGTTTGCTCTGCCTTGGCCAGTAAAGTAAGTCGTGCACTGGCTTGCAGGTCATCTTCATTAGTAAAGACCAGTAATGAAACGTTGCTGTTTTGAATGATGTTTTTGGTATGCTGCGCTAAGCTGCTAATTAGTATCCCAGGCATGCCTTGATGATTCAAGACAAAGGGCGTTACCGAGCCGAAAGGGTAGCCTTCAAATTTGGCCGAATGTGTGGAGAGCACACCTTTTTGTGTGCTGAATAAAAACTGCTGCGCTTCAAGATTTAAATTCATAGGATTAAATGCATCTATGCAAGCCTCAAGCGTTTAATTTCAATGCGGTTTTCGCTAAACGCTTACCTAATGCGATGCAGAGCTTCTTCTCATCTTCGCTAATCGGTTTGTCATTCATTGCGCCCCCAATATGGCTAGCGCCATAAGGTGTGCCACCTGATTGCGTTGTGACTAAACTGGCTTCGCTGTAAGGTATGCCGAGGAGGGTCATGCCATGGTGTAGCAGCGGTAACATCATGGTGAGTAAAGTGCTTTCGTTACCACCATGTAGTGAACCGCTAGAAGTAAACACACACGCAGGCTTACCGATAAGCGTACCTTTTAGCCATAAGCCAGAAGTGCCATCTAAAAAATATTTCATTGGCGCTGCCATATTGCCAAAGCGCGTCGGGCTGCCTAGCGCTAAGCCAGCACATTCTTCTAGATCAGACAGCTCGACATAAACATCACCAGTCTCAGGAATGTCTGGCTCGCTGGCTTCACAATTAGTGGATACTTTTGGTACTGTGCGTAACCGTGCTTTAGACCCTTGCACACTATCAATGCCACGGGCAATCAGTTGCGCTAATTCGCGCACTGAACCGCCTTGTGAGTAATATAGGACCAGTATTTCCATGAAGACTAGCTGCTATGTTTCTTTGTCAATTCAACCGCCTTGCCGATGTAGTTTTCTGGCGTTAACTCCAGTAATGCTTGCTTGGCTTTAGCTGGAATCGTCAGTGTTTCGACAAACGTATGTAAAGAAGCCTTATTAATGCCGCCTTTACCACGTGTTAGCTCTTTCAACTGCTCGTATGGATTTTCAATACCATAGCGACGCATCACCGTTTGAATCGGTTCAGCTAAAACTTCCCAGCTGTTATTCAAATCGGCATCCAACTTAGCGCTGTTAATCTCTAGCTTGTTTAAACCACGTAAGCAAGAGTCGTAACCGAGTAGCGTGTAACCAAAGCCAACACCCATATTGCGTAAGACGGTGCTGTCGGTTAAATCACGTTGCCAGCGTGAAATCGGTAGTTTTGCCGCAAGGTGACCTAAGATGGCGTTTGCCATGCCTAAGTTGCCTTCTGAGTTTTCAAAGTCAATTGGGTTCACTTTGTGCGGCATGGTTGAAGAGCCAATTTCACCTGCTTTTACTTTTTGTTTAAAGTAACCAACTGATATGTAGCCCCATAGGTCGCGGTTAATATCAATCAAGATTGTGTTAGTACGTGCCAGAATGGCATAGATTTCCGCCATATAGTCATGCGGCTCAATCTGAATCGTCATTGGGTTGTAATCTAAGCCCAAGCTTTCGACAAAGTTTTTGGCGAAGCTTTCCCAATCAAAATCTGGGTATGCAGATAAGTGCGCATTAAAGTTACCGACTGCACCGTTGATTTTCCCTAACACTTCATTGTTCGCTAATTGTTTTTGTTGACGTTTTAAACGGTAAGCCACGTTAGCCAGCTCTTTACCCATTGTGGTTGGGGAGGCTGTTTGACCATGCGTGCGAGACAATAATG
>Ga0307998_1000845_pt1 | contig 16977 bp, 15 predicted proteins | sample Davwhametageno37_FD_203147 | JGI IMG/M metagenome (GOLD analysis project Ga0307998, IMG submission 203147) | Marine microbial communities from Davis Island wharf, Antarctic Ocean - #37 | ecosystem: Environmental > Aquatic > Marine > Unclassified | place: Antarctic Ocean: Davis Island wharf... | reverse complement strand
CATCTAATCCGTTCTCATCCTTAAATTCGGCAACTAACCAGTCGATGATTACATGATCAAAATCATCACCACCAAGGTGTGTGTCTCCGTCGGTAGACTTCACTTCAAAAACTCCGTCACCCAATTCAAGGACAGAAACGTCATGTGTACCACCACCACAGTCAAAAACTGCAATTTTAATATCTTGACCTTTTTTATCCAATCCATAAGCTAATGAAGCTGCTGTTGGCTCATTGATTATTCTTTTTACTTTAAGACCTGCTATTTCACCAGCTTCTTTTGTTGCTTGTCTCTGACTATCATTAAAATATGCTGGAACAGTTATTACCGCGTCAGTAACTTCATGTCCAAGGTAATCCTCTGCTGTTTTCTTCATTTTTTGAAGAACCATTGCAGATATTTCTTGAGGAGTAAAAAGACGATCGTCAATTTTCACTTTAGGCAATACGCCATCTTTTTCAATTTTGTACGAAACTCTTTTTATTTCGCTAGAAATCTCATCAAATGTGTGACCCATAAAACGCTTAATTGAATTAACCGTTTTTGTAGGATTTGTAATAGCTTGACGTTTTGCAGGATCCCCTACTTTTCTTTCACCACCCTCAATAAATGCAACAATCGAAGGGGTTGTTCTTTTTCCTTCACTATTTGGGATTACCACAGGCTCGTTACCTTCCATAACAGCAACGCACGAGTTGGTAGTTCCTAAATCAATTCCAATAATTTTTCCCATGACTTTATTTTGTAATTCGTTTTTTATTCGTGTTTGACCTGCAATAGTCAAGCAGTATGCCATCAAGGTTTAAACTTAATCTAGCTGACAAAGCTTCTAAAAACTATAAAAAACCAGGGAATTGGTGACAGCTTGTCAGTTATTTACAAGTTGATCCTAACTTATGTGACGGGTCTGAACAGAAACCTTTTGTTCCTGTTAAATTAAGAATTACACCAGTGGCTAATTCATCATCAGAGAACTTACTTAGCAGAATTTCCGTTTCTTTTAAACCATGCGCAAGTCGTTGTTCATTCATGGTTACAATTTGCCTTCCAGCAAGCACCCCAAATCCATTTTCAACGTTGGTGTATTCAGCTCTGTCTTGAGCAACGCCATCACTTGAATTTTTTACTTCACGATAATAAAACAGTTCTTCTGTCACAGCAAACATCTTAAAATCCAGTGGTCCTGCTTTTCGATACTTTAGATTTGGCGTTTCCGAAGCATCAGGGATTACAGCCGCTATTCTTTCGTAAAAACTCCTGCCCGTAAATTTTATTTCAGTTGGTTTAGGCTCTTGTGCATTATCAAAGATTTTTTCACCCAACTCAAACTCTAAACTTTTTTTAACAGATTCTGTGGCACCTTCATAAAACTCCTCGTAAGTAAAAATCATCTTTAAACCTCCAACCTTAGTACCTTTGGGAAAGGTTAAATCAAATGTCAAATCATTTACCTTAGATCCATTAATAAAAGTAATATCCTTACCCCAAAAACGTTGAAATTTATTGCTTGTAAGAAAGAAAAACGGACTAATTGCATCTTCCTTTACAATCGAAAATGAACCTCCAACATCGTTTCCATCTACAGTACCTTCTAATCTAAAATCAGATTCTGAATTTAGATACATAGGTTCATTAGAGTTTTTTGTAGGATAAACATTGTAAAGTATTTGATTCGGACCAAAAAACTCCCCCAACTCTTTATTACTAACTTCAGTTTTAATCAAATTCATACGACGTCTTTCCTCACCATAAAGTGTCTCAACAAGCACTAAGTCAACATCTCTAAAATAATGTGAATCTGGATTCTGAACATAAGATTGAGGATCACCCACTCCTGAGAATGATTTAGTTATTCTAAAAACCTGCACAGAATCATAAGGATCAAGAACACCGTAAACTATTGCCTGTGCATTTCCATCGGCATTAACCTTTAGCTCGTTTTTACAACCTAAAAACAACATTGCAATTATCATTAATGGCAATGTTTTAATAAAAACCGATTTGTAAATTTTTGTGTTCATTTAGGACTTTAGAGTAAATTATATTTGCATCTCAAATACAAGGATGCAAAGGTAGTAAAATGACCTGCCTTTAAAGCAGGATTTTATAAATGGCCGATATGCGCCTATAAATGGTAAATTTATGAGTACTCAAACTAATAAAACAGTAAGTTCCAAGGCGAAAAAAGTAACCACTCACGTTCTTCTTGAAATGAAGGAAAAAGGTGAGAAAATTGCAATGCTTACAGCCTACGACTATTCTATGGCTCGTTTAATCGATCAGGCAGGAATTGACGTTATTTTAGTCGGCGATTCTGCGTCAAATGTAATGGCTGGACACGAAACCACGTTACCCATAACCCTGGATCAAATGATATATCACGCAGCGTCAGTAATTCGCGGTATTACAAGTTCCTTGGTGGTCGTGGATTTACCGTTTGGTACTTATCAAGGGAATAGTAAAGAAGCGTTAAACTCTTCCATCAGAATAATGAAGGAATCTGGAGCGCATGCGGTTAAAATGGAAGGAGGCAGCGAAATAATTGAGTCAGTTCTACGAATTTTTTCTGCAGGAATTCCTGTAATGGGGCACTTGGGGCTAATGCCACAAAGCATTTATAAGTATGGAACTTATGTAGTAAGAGCTAAAGAAACAGAAGAAGCAGATAAATTGATTGAAGATGCTATCAAGCTAGAAGAAGCAGGATGTTTTGCAATTGTTCTGGAAAAAATACCTGCGACTTTGGCAGAAAAAGTCGCTAAAACAGTAAATATTCCCGTGATAGGAATTGGAGCAGGTGGTGGAGTTGATGGACAGGTTCTTGTGCTTCATGATATGTTAGGCATTACACAAGAGTTTTCTCCAAGATTTTTAAGACGTTATGGAAACCTTGCCGATCAAATAAAAAGTGGTGTATCGGCATACATTGAGGACGTAAAGCGATCAGATTTTCCAAATAAAAATGAGCAATACTAATGATTGACGTCATTTTCGAAGACAATCATTTAATTGTTGTAAATAAAAAAGCAACAGAGTTAGTTCAGGGTGACAGTACGGGCGATGAGCCTTTATTGGAAAAAGTCAGAACTTACCTTAAAATGAAATATGCAAAGCCTGGAAATGTTTTTGTAGGTCTTCCTCACAGATTAGACAGACCAACCAGTGGTGTTGTAGTGTTTACTAAAACAAGCAAAGCCTTGAGTCGGATGAATGATATTTTCAGAGAACGTACCGTTCAAAAAACATATTGGGCAGCTGTAAAGAACAAGCCTAAGGAAACTGAAGGACTTTTAGTTAACTATCTAAAAAAATCGGAAGAAAAGAATAAATCGTATATCGAGAAAAATGATATAAATGGTGCAAAGTACGCAGACTTACACTACAGGCTAATCGGTTCCTCAGGAGGATTTCACTTACTTGAAGTGAGTCCGAAAACTGGTCGGCATCACCAAATAAGGTTGCAACTTTCTGCTATGGGATCTCCAATAAAAGGTGATTTAAAATATGGCTCGGACCGCAGTAATAAAGATGGATCCATTCATTTACACGCACGTAAAATTGAATTTATACATCCCGTAAAAAAAGAACCCGTTTCTTTTGAAGCACAGGTCCCTAATGAACAACTATGGAATGTTTTCAAGAAGTTACTCCAGCTCTGAATTAATCAATAAGCTGTTCCCGTATTCGCTAATCCTACCATTATCATCGGTAACCTGAGCAACCCAGTAAAATAGGTCTCCATTAGAAACTTCCTTCTTTTCAGCTGTTGATCCGTCCCACTCATTGTCTTTATTGGTAGAAGTGAATACTGTCTTACCTTCTTGATTAATAATTCTTAATCTGAAACTAACATCTTCTTTTTTAAGTCCTAAAGGAAGCCATTTCCCAACTTTAGGATTATAAACTGTTGTGGCCATTAAGTTATAACCTTTTAATATTCGCACCGATTTAATCGAAGAATCCTTGCAACCTGCTGAAGATCTGACAACCATTTTAACACTATACATCCCTTTAGATGCAAATGTGTGTTCAAATTCATTTTCCGAGGCAATAGCCTCTCCGTCAACATACCATTCATAATCAGCATTTTTTAATGCATTCATTGCGCTAAATTGAACATACGGATTATCAATATCATAGTTCTTCTTATAGCCGATTCTAGCCATTGGCGCTTGACAAACTACCTTAACCTCCTGAATGATTTTCCCATCTTCTAGCACCTGAAGTACAGCACTACCAACACTAGAGAGTCTAAACTGTTTGAATTCATCAAGAGTCATTTTCTTATTATTCCACTTAATAGACAAGCTTTCGGATGATTTAGACGTTGATATAAACTCTAACTTTTCGCCAATACAATAAGTCGTTTTTTGCATTACGAACTGGGGTAATTGCGGTTTTAAAGTCTCTTTCACTGAAATAGAATTTTCAGCTTTAAGAATACCAGGTTCTTGTTTTTTTAATTCATTAGAAATTGCTGTCTTTAAAGATTCATTCGTTTCCACTACCTTTTCTATTTTGGTTGATTTTTCCAAAATAAAATCATCCTTTAAAATAGAAATTGAGGTTTTATTTTCTTTGACTGGAACCAAGGCAACAGCATTATTCCCTGCAACTTCGATTCGCTCTTCGTTGCTAAAAGTCGTCGTGCTAAAATGCACCAAGCCAAGTGCAAGACAAGCCGCCAAACCAAACGTCGCTCCAATCTTAAACTTAGATTTATTCTGTTTATACTTTCTATTGTTATCTAAAACCTTAGATTCAATTGCATTCCAATCTCCTTTTCCGAATTCGTTTTCGAACCCATCAAATAGATTTTTTATGTTGTTATCAGCTTGCATATTTCGCCTCCAATAATTCTTTAATGTCTTTTCTCAATTTCTTTTTTGCCTTAAATAAATTCGACTTCGATGTACCTTCTGAAACTTCTAAAATTTCAGCAATCTCCATGTGGGTATAACCTTCTACAACGGAAAGATTAAAAACGGCTCGATACATAGGTGTAAGATTCTGAATGGCTTTAACTAGGTTTTCTCGACCAATTGAAATTAAAAGCTCATTTTCTTCATTTTCCTCTTGTTCTGTACTTCCTAAAAGGTAGTCTTCATTATCACTTTCATTAATACTCAAAAACTGCATTTTTTGTTTTCGAATTTTATCTAAAGCCATGTTAACAAAAACCCGCTTAAGCCAACCCTCAAAAGAACCAGTATCATCGAAACTATCTATTTTATCAAAGACCTTTATGAACCCATCTTGAACGATATCTTCAGCATCTTGCCTGCAACTGCAATAACGATAACACGCCGCCAGCATTAATCCAAAAAATCGATTGTAAAGTTCTTTCTGACATGCTGCGTCACGATCTTTACAACCTTTAATGATTTCGGATATTTGCACATTTATAAATCGTTCCATATGGAATTCTCTAAGGAGACGCAACTTTATTAAAATAGTTGCCTATAGATTCAAATTTACCCAAATGAATTTGATTGTTGCAATATTTTAATATAAATCAACCTTCTAAACCAATAAAAGTGAAGAGATTATCTACTTTTGCAGCCATACTAAAATCAAAAAATATCATGAAAGTAACAGTAGTTGGAGCAGGTGCAGTAGGAGCAAGTTGTGCAGAATATATTGCAATTAAAGATTTTGCATCAGAAGTTGTATTAATAGACATTAAAGAAGGTTTTGCTGAAGGTAAAGCCATGGATTTAATGCAAACTGCTTCATTAAATAGTTTTGACACTATGATTACTGGAACTACTAATGATTATTCAAAAACTGCTGATAGCGATGTAGCTGTAATCACTTCAGGTATTCCAAGAAAACCAGGAATGACCCGAGAAGAACTTATTTCTACTAATGCTGGAATTGTAAAATCTGTTGCTGAGAATTTAATAAAACACTCTCCAGATGTCATTATAATTGTTGTTTCCAATCCAATGGACACAATGACTTATTTAGCGCACCAAGCTACGGGTATTCCAAAAAATAGAATTATTGGAATGGGTGGAGCATTAGACTCTGCTAGATTCAAATACCGTCTTTCTCAAGCTTTGGGTTGCCCTGCTTCTGATGTTGATGGAATGGTAATAGGTGGGCACAGTGATACTGGAATGATTCCGCTTACAAGAATAGCTACAAGAAACAGCGTTCCTGTTTCTGAGTTTTTAAGTGATGATCAAATGACTTATATAAAAGAAGAAACTAAAGTTGGCGGTGCTACTTTAACAAAACTTTTAGGGACATCTGCTTGGTATGCGCCTGGTGCGGCAGTATCAGCCATGGTTCAAGCAATTGGTTGTGATACTCAAAAAATGTTTCCTTGTTCTTGCCTCCTTGATGGTGAATATGGACTTAGTGACATATGTATCGGAGTACCTGCAATAATTGGTAAAAATGGTATTGAAAAAATTGTAGAAATCAATTTAGACTCTGCCGAAAAAGCAAAACTTGAGGAATCTGCTGCTGCGGTTAGAAAAACAAACGGACTGCTATAATTTCCAGATTTAAATAGAATTTAAAAGCCCCTTTTGAGTGTTTCAAAAGGGGCTTTTTTTGATTACCTCCACCCCTCAAGTTCAACGGATATATTCTCGCAATAATCCAAACATCAATTGGAACATTGATTAATAGTCTATTTCAACAGAAGCAAACACTTTGTTTATCAGGTATTTGAACCAATGAGAAGTAGTATGTTACCATATAGATTGAAGTTCTATATTTGCAGGCTTTAATTTTAACTAAATAGCGGCAACAAATGCAAAACAAAACGGCTATATGGCTCTTCACAATTTTACTGACAGCAGCCAGTATTTATCAGCTTTCGTTTACTTGGATAACCAACAGTATTGAAAACGATGCTGAATCTTACGCCAGCGAAAAACTTGACTCTTTATTAGAGATCAGTCCTGAAATGAGCAGTTATGCTCAAGATTCAGCATTGTCAACAATCGAAAGCAACTACTTGCTTGATGTTGGCACAAAAGAGGCTTACCCATTATTAGGGTACACTTACAAGGAATGTAAACTTAGAGAACTGAATAAAGGTCTTGACCTACAAGGTGGCATGAACGTTACTCTTGAAGTATCCGTTGTTGACCTTATCAAAGCAATGGCTGCAGACAGTAAAGATGAGACTTTCGTAAAGTCTATTAATGATGCTGTAGAATTGCAAAAGAACAGTCAAGAAGATTTTACTTCTCTTTTTGGGCAAGCTATTGAGGCAAACGATCCTGACTTTAAGTTAAGTTCAATATTTCACAATAGAGAAAACAAGGATCTTTTTCCGCGCGAATCTTCTAATGCTGAAATTCTAGACATCATTGACAAAGAAGCAGAAGATGCTGTAAAAAGAACAGAACAGGTTCTTAGAAAAAGAATTGATGGTTTAGGAGTTGTTCAACCTAAAATTCAAAGACTTGCTACTTCAGACAGAATTGTTGTTGAATTACCAGGTGTAAAAGACAAAAGTAGAGTTCGTAAAATTCTTCAAGGAACTGCTAAGTTAGAATTCTGGGAAACTTATGATAACCGCGAAGTTTTTCAAGGTTTTGAAAAAGCTAATGAATATTTACGAGAATTAAATAAAGCAGGCGGATCTAGCAAAGACTCTATAGGTGATAGTAGTAATGAAAGTTTAGCAGAATTAGGGCTAGAAGTTGCTGCTGCAGATTCTACGTTAATTGATTCAACTGAAACTTCAGATACTGAAGATTTGATTTCTGAATTAGAAGGTGAAGCTAATGACACTTCGGCTGCTGCAAATGATCAATCGTTTGATGAATTTGCTTCTGAAAACCCTCTTTATGCCATTATTCAGCCCATAATTTATCAAGACCCAGAATCTCAACAGTACTTTCCTGGTGAAGGTCCAGTTGTAGGTTATGTAAGTCTGAAAAACAAAGCAGAAGTAAATGCACTTTTAGCTGACAGGAACATTCTTAAAAACTTCCCATCTGACATTAAGTTCATGTGGAGTTCTAAACCAATATTAGGCGACGACAGAAAACCTACTGATGTTTATGCATTACATGCGATTAAAGTTCTTAACCGAGATGGAAACGCAAGGTTAGAAGGTGACGCAATAACTAATGCTACGGTAACTGCAGACCCACTTGGGCAACCTGAAATTTCAATGTCAATGAATGCTACTGGTGCCAAAATGTGGAAACAAATGACGCGTGAAGCTTCTCAAGGAAACGTAAACGGCACACCTGCAAATAAAAGTATAGCTGTTGTCTTAGATGATTTGGTTTATTCTGCTCCAGTTGTGAATGGTGAGATTCCAGGTGGTCAATCTAGCATTTCTGGACAGTTCAGTCCTGAAGAAGCTCAAGATCTAGCTAATGTTCTTAAAGCTGGTAAGCTACCTGCTCCTGCAAATATTATTGAAGAAGCTATTGTTGGACCTTCATTGGGTCAAGAAGCTATTCAATCTGGAATGATGTCATTCCTAGTAGCTTTCTTGCTAGTTCTTCTTTACATGGCATTCTTTTATTCAAGTGCTGGTCTAATAGCTGATATTGCATTGATAGCGAATGTCTTTTTTGTATTTGGAGTTCTTACAAGTATCGGAGCAACATTAACGCTTCCTGGTATTGCAGGTATCGTTCTTACAATTGGTATGTCGGTAGATGCTAACGTTTTACTTTATGAAAGAATTCGAGAGGAACTTAGATCTGGAAAAGGTTTAAAGCTAGCAATAAGTGAAGCATTTAGTATCCGTGGTGCTATTCCTTCAATTATGGATGCGAACATTACTACAGGTTTAACAGGTCTTATTCTATTGGTATTTGGAACAGGTCCAATTAAAGGATTCGCAACAACACTAATTATAGGTATTGCTACTTCATTGTTTTGTGCAATTTTCATTACTCGATTGATCTTTGAATGGCAATTAAGAAGAAAAGAAACTTTATCTTTCTCTACCCGATGGAGTGAAAATGCTTTCAAAAACATGAACATCAAGTTCATTATGAGAAGAAAATCATACTATGTACTTTCTTCCATTATTGTGCTCGCTGGTGTCGCTTCTTTAGCTATTAGAGGATTGGATTCTGGTGTTGATTTTACTGGAGGCAGAAGCTATTTGGTTCGTTTCGTTAATCCAGTTGAGGTCGACAAAGTAGGAACTACTTTAGAAACCGTCTTTGTTTCTGCTGACGGCATTAAACAACGTCCTGAAGTAAAAACATACGGAACTTCAAATCAAGTAAAAATCACTACCAAATACTTAATAGAAGAAAAAGGAAGTGAAATTGAGGATCAAGTTGAAGCAACTCTTAAAACTGGCCTTAATACCATTGGGGATGATTTTGAAATAATGAGTTCTCAGTTGGTTGAACCTACCATTGCAGATGATATTAAGCAATCAGCAATATGGTCTGTTTTATTCTCACTCATTGTTATATTCTTATACATACTATTTAGATTTAGAAAGTGGCAATATGGACTTGGAGCTTTAGCAGCTATGTTCCATGATGTTTTGGTAGTATTAGGTATTTTCTCTTTATTCTACGGAATTGCTCCTTGGTCAATGGAGATTGATCAGGCATTTATTGCCGCAATACTTACCGTAGTAGGTTATTCTATTAACGATACAGTTGTTGTATTTGATAGAATTAGAGAATATCTTGGCTTACACAAGAAAATGCCTCATAAAACCGTGGTTAATAATGCATTGAATAGTACATTGAGTCGTACGATTAACACTTCTATGAGTACAATTTTAGTGTTGCTCATGATCTTCATATTTGGAGGCGAAGTGATTAGAGGATTCGTGTTCGCGCTCATGGTTGGTGTTATTGTAGGAACATACAGTTCTCTATGTATAGCTTCTCCAATTGTTGTTGATTTAGCTGACGACGATGACAGAGACAAAATTTAATTTAAAATATGAATAATCAAAAAAGGGGCTTTCAGCCCCTTTTTTGATGATATTAGCTTTATGGTATTACTCTTTTTTAGTTTGGGCGGTGGAGAAATATTCATCATCCTATTGGTGATTCTTCTGTTGTTTGGTTCGAAAAGAATTCCTGAAATTGCTCGCGGAATGGGGAAAGGAATTCGGCAGTTTAAAGATGCTACTAACGACATTCAAAGCGACCTAACCGATAGTATTAAAGATGTTAAAAAAGAGATTGACCAAACCAAAAAGGGGTTGGACAAATAATTTCTTTGAAAAGATGAAATTCGTGTGAATATTTCCAGGACAAAAAACATTCGATTTGCTTTGTTAGGAAACTTACGATTGGCCTTTGCCTTTTTGCTTGCAATAGTGTCTTTTGAATTAACGGCACAAACTATAATCGAACAAAAGGACACCACTAAGAGCGAAGAGAAAATACCGAAATCCTACAACTTTAACCAGTTTTCTATCGACCACATGCATCCAGACACTTTTGTCATGATCGCAATGGATAGTACCTTTAATCCTTTTTTCAATTACGACAATCTTCTTTCTAATTTTAATACTAATCTTGGGAATCACGGCTCACCAACTAAAAGTTTGTTGGTTAATGATTCAATTCTAACAGGGTTAAATTATTCGTTCGACAATCTTGATGCGTTTAGATGGGGAAAAACGAATATTAAATTTAAGGAGCTTTCCCAACCTTATGCCAGCGTTATGTATTTCAATGGCGCCCAGAAAGAGGAAGGTATTGAATTGCATTTATCTGAAAACGTAAGAGAAAACTGGAATATTGGTATTGGTTATAGGAAAATAAGTAGTGAAGGGTTTTATATAAGACAGCGTAATGCAATTAACAACTTCTACATTAACCAACATCTGAAATCTAAAAACCATCGTTACCAGCTTATTTTTTATGGCATCTATAATGAATCGTATAATGAAGAAAATGGAGGTGTTCAAAACGATACTTTATTTACAGATTCACCAGAAAAAATATCACGTAAAGGTTTCCCTGTAAATTTCACTAATGCTGCAAACAGAAGTCGTCAACAGGAGTACTTATTAAAACAACGGTTCAATTTTGGCCCCACCAGAAAGTTCTATTATCGAGATGCAAACGATTCACTTTATTCAGATTCAATAATTAAAACTCAAATTATCCCAAGGATTACTCTTGAACATACCTTCCAATATCAGCATCAAGAGTTTGTATATGAAGATAAGTCTTTAGATTCCACAAACTATTCGTTTAAGCCTTTGCAAAGTGGTTACAGCATATTTGATAAAACACTATTCAATAAGTTTGATAATGAGGTTGGTATAATATTACGCCCGTGGATAAAAACAGACTCCACTTTCTTAACTGGATTAAGATTTAGAGGAGCGGCTGGTTTTCAATATGGAACCTATGATCAAACGAGCTTTGGTGTAACCCAAACTGATCTATTTCAAAACAACGTTTATGTTAGTTCTTCTTTGTATAATCTGGCATTTATGAAGCATCACTTAGCCTTAAACGGAAAACTTGTTCTGGCTGGGTATAATGAGGCTGATTTCATGATTGATGGTAAATACTCAACTTCAATTTCTAAGAAAATACAATTGAGTATTAAAACAGCTTTTGGTTCCCAAAAACCTGCCTTATTGTATGATCAATATACCTCTTCAGGTTGGGATTGGAATTCAACTCTTGATAAAATGTCAATTTATAAAACGGATTTAAACTTAAAAATTGACAGCAACTTTTTCAAGGTTGGAGTTGCCACACAATTAATCACCAATTACACCTACTTTGGATGGGATGGTTTACCTCGTCAATATTCTGGCACTATAACCTCTATTCGCCCATATGTAGAGAAACTTTTTAACCTTGGAAATTTTCATTTAAAACTTAAAGGTGGGTATCAGTTTATTGATCAGGCTGGAATAATCAACCTCCCTGAAATCTATACTCACAATTCTTTATACTTTGAAGGAAGAATATTTCAATCAGAAATGTTGATTCGTTTAGGCTCCGATATTTTTTATGTCTCTGAATTTAGTGCCGACAGCTATAATCCTTCCACAAGGCAGTTTTATATCCAAAACAACCAAATGGTTGGTGAATATCCGTGGATTGAGCCTTATTTGATGGTTAATGTTGAACGGTTTTACTTTTTTGCTAGAATGGCGAATGTAAGCGAAGGCATTCCTAATTATAATTACTTAGCACGACCGGGGTATCCTTTGCAAGACCGAGCGTTTAAGTTTGCAATTAAATGGACCTTTATTAATTAACCTGCTCTGCTACTCTTCTGGTTTCTTCATACATATCTCTGAACATACCAGACCTGTCGTTTTTCTCCTTCCAAATAGCACTGTGTATTGCAATTCCCCCGAAACCTGTTCTCCTTGCCAATTCTATTCTTTTATATATTACACCACCTAAAGCAATTATTTCATGTTGACTTTTGTACAATACTGAACGTAATTGCTTTTCTGAATAAGCCGCACTGAATTCTTGCATCTCATGCCTGTCAAAAACTGGACTTAAAAAAACATAATCATACTGTTTTTTATCATTCATCAAACTTTGAATAGAATGAAAAGATTTTGTCAGTTTTAAATTTGGTTTTAAATATCTGGCAATCCCAAACCTAATATTTCCCCAAAAAGAAGTATGCTTTTTATGAGAAGAGATATGTATTCCCCTCAAGTTGAAACGAGATGCTAAAGAATAATGAGAATGCAATACTATTCGGCTTCTATATTCTTCAGGTATCATAGTAAGATACTCAACCATTTGTTTTCTTGTAAATTTCTTCTTCTTTACATGAAAAACGTCAACACCGATTTTCATAAAATCGATTAAGTAACCTATCTCTGAATTCGATTTATTAGGACTAGAAACAACAATTAACTTCATGCTTAGTTATTCATGTTTTTGATAGTATTCAAAAATTCGGGATCATCTTCAATTGCAGTTCCAATTACAACTAAATTAGCACCAGCATCAAAGGCACTTTTAATGTTTTGCTTTGTTTTAATCCCACCTCCAACTATAATAGGCAATTCAATTTCTTTTCTTACCGCAGTTATAAACTTGTACGAAATAGGGATTTCAGCACCGCTACCAGCATCTAAATAAATCATTTTAAAACCTAACATTTCGCCAGCCAATGCAGTTGCTGCACCAATCTGATATTTTTCAGAAGGAATCGGTTTGGTATTACTTACATACGATGCAGTCGTTTCTTTTCCTCCATCAACCAAAATATAACCGGTTGCAATACTCTCTAACCCTTGTTTTTTAATATAAGGGGCGCTCATAACTTGATGCCCGATTAGAAATTCAGGATTTCTTCCAGATAAAAGAGATAGAAATAAAATGGCATCAGCCTTTGCCGATACTTGTAAACCAGATCCCGGAAAAAGTATTACTGGTATATCTGTATGACTTTTAATAACCTCTATGATTTCATCTAACTCTACTCCATGAACCAAACTTCCACCAACAAAAATGAACTTTGCACAAGCTGATTCTATCTTGCTAATTAGCGACTCCAACCCAGTAATCGATACCTTATCGGGGTCAATTAAAATCGCAATATCTTTTGATTTTGAAGAAAGTTCAAATAGATTTTCAAGCATAATGCAATAATAAATGTTTCTAATTTGAATGCACTAATATAAAGTCTTCAATCGTGTGATAAGAAAGTCTCTCGTGAATCTTGGCACCATCTTTAAACTCAACGGTCAAATTTAACTGCTTACTTGTTTGATCAATGGAGTTTATCACAATTTGCTTTTTAAAAATAAGATGTTCCATATGGGAGTATTTTTTAAATATTGCTTCCTTAGATGACCAGAGAAGTGTTTTGTGAAAACTCTCACTCATTGATTGAGTAGCCCCAAAATCATTTTTATGAATAAACTTTCTGGAAATTTTCACAGCCTTATCAGTAACTAATTCAATATCGAGACCTAAATCATTTTCAGCAATACCTATAACCAAGTGCGAATGAGAATGGGAAATTGAAATGAATTTATCAGAATTAGTTAGAAAGGGCTTTCCTTGAGAGTCATACGACAGTTCAAATTGATCAAAAAAATTGTCAAGAACATAATGAACCGCCATTTTTTCCTTTCTTCTAGACATATGATTAATGTTACTAATATCCGGAATCCATTGATATTCTAAAAAATCTTCTTCAATTCGCCAAACAATAATTTGCGTTTGATTGTCTAAGGAAAGATGTTTAAGTAATGGCATATCAATTTAAAAAAGCAAAATGCATTAATGTATCTTATTAGTACATTTGCAAAAATTTTCAGAAACAAAATTATGAGTAATACAGACACACAATCAAGACCTAAGTACAAAGTCAAAGATATTTCTTTAGCTGACTGGGGACGAAAAGAAATAAATTTAGCTGAGGCTGAAATGCCGGGTTTAATGTCTCTAAGAAAAGAATTCGGAGATTCAAAACCACTTAAAGGTGCTAGAATAGCTGGCTGCCTTCACATGACCATTCAAACTGCTGTTTTAATAGAAACACTAGTTGATTTAGGAGCAGACGTTACTTGGTCTTCCTGTAATATTTTCTCAACTCAAGATCATGCTGCTGCTGCTATTGCTGCTGCTGGTGTGCCTGTGTATGCATGGAAAGGCATGAATGATGAAGAATTTGATTGGTGTATTGAACAAACATTATTTGCATTTGAAGGCGACCAACCTCTCAATATGATTCTTGATGATGGTGGTGATTTAACCAATATGGTTTTTGATCGTTTTCCTGAATTAACTAAGGACATCAAAGGATTAAGTGAAGAAACTACTACTGGAGTTCACAGATTGTACGAAAGGTTAAAAAATGGCACACTAGTTGTTCCAGCAATCAACGTTAACGATTCAGTTACAAAATCAAAATTTGACAACAAGTATGGTTGTAAAGAATCATTAGTAGATTCTATTAGAAGAGCAACCGACACTATGATGGCTGGAAAAGTAGCGGTTGTTTGTGGATATGGTGATGTTGGTAAAGGTTCAGCAGCTTCTTTGCAAGGAGCTGGAGCAAGAGTAATTGTAACTGAAGTTGACCCAATTTGCGCGTTGCAAGCAGCAATGGACGGTTTCGCTGTAAAGAAACTAGAAAATGCATTACATGAAGTTGATATAGTTGTTACTACGACTGGAAACAAAGACATCGTTCAAGGGCATCATTTCGAAGCTATGAAGGACAAAACCATTGTATGTAACATTGGTCACTTTGATAATGAAATTGACATGGCTTGGTTAATTGGAAAATATGGTGATTCTAAAATTGAGATCAAACCTCAAGTTGATTTATACAACGTAAACGGAAAAGATATTATAATTTTGGCTGAAGGCAGATTGGTAAATCTTGGCTGTGCTACTGGACATCCTTCGTTTGTTATGAGTAACTCATTTACAAATCAAACATTAGCTCAATTGGAATTATGGAACAATGCCTCTGCTTATGAGAATCAAGTTTACATGCTTCCTAAGCATTTAGATGAAAAGGTTGCGAAACTTCACCTAGCAAAAATTGGTGTTGAACTTACTGAATTAAGAAAAGATCAAGCTGATTATATAGGAGTCGACGTGAAAGGTCCATACAAACCTGAGCATTATAGATACTAAGACTAGGGTTTAATAATCCACAATTAAAAAGGCGTTAATCTTAATTAGGTTAGCGCCTTTTTAGTTATAGACATGCAGTGTTCCTTGAGATTCTTGCGTCTGATATTGAAGTAATGGCACAGAAGCATTTCCTGTTGCTACAGTTCCGTCAACTAGATAGTATTTAATTCCGTCACACTCCTCCACAGCGTAAATCCCAGAACTATCAGCAGAAACAAAAGCACATTCTTCATTACTTCTATGTGGAGAATGCCTTTCATATGCTTTGTAAGCATCAATAGTTCGATAAATGATTACCCCCCTTGCACCTTCGTTTAAATATACGTATCCACCAATAGTTGATAAATTAAAATATGCAGGTTGATCCAATTGTAAATAAACGTTGACCCCTATTTGTGGAATGTTCTCATATTGGCTTATATTTCTCTCATTCTTTTTACAAGACATGACAAACAACAGTATAAAAAACAGAAATAAAGAATTTCGCATAATGTGCAAAGTTAACGGTATATTCATTATGGTTTCTCTTATTTTTTCAATTAGCACTCAAAACTCTTTTGCTCAGCAATCAATTGATTCTAAAAGAAAATTGAAAAATAAAAGTAAGAAAATTGAAAATAAAAGAGAACAGGATAAATCAGTAGAGCTAGATATATCAGAAGACCTTAGGAGACAGCACATTTCCAACCAAAACAAAAAGGTAAGGAAAAGAATGAAGAAAAATAAAAAACGAGCTAAAAGACACAACGATAATAAAAAAAAATTCTTTCTAATTCGGTGGTTTAAAGTCGCGAAACTGAAAATTAGATCAATTTTTTAACTCTAAAAAAGGGTGCAAATAAGCGGTTAACTCATTGGTTAAAAAACGACTAGAAAGCAATCTACTGATTAGTGAAAACCGTTAAATAACAAGGTCTGCCGAACGTCCGTTAGACCGGTCGGAGGTAAGTATTTATTTATATCTTTATCGCCTTAATTTCGCTTCATTTTTGATTTAATAACATTAATCAAGTATATATGCTTAAAAAATACTTTGCCTTAATTATTACAACTATAGCGTTGTTTGCTATGGGGCATGCACAAACAGGAACCGGAGGAATAAAAGGTAAAGTTCTGGATCAAGAATCAGGTATAGCCCTCCCCTTTGTAAATGTTGTTGTTGAACAAAACGGCAGAATTGTTACCGGTGCCTCAACGGATTTTGATGGGAAGTTTTTCATCAAACCCCTTTCACCAGGAAGTTATGATATAAAAGTAAAATTTGTTGGTTACGCTCCGCTGCAACAAAGTGGTGTCATAGTAAATTCTGACAAAATTACTTTCGCTGACATGAGCATGAAATCTAGCGCGGTTGAAATGGATGTTTATGAGGTAGTTTCTTATAAAGTTCCTTTAATTTCGAAAGATAACA
>Ga0307998_1000843_pt1 | contig 16989 bp, 14 predicted proteins | sample Davwhametageno37_FD_203147 | JGI IMG/M metagenome (GOLD analysis project Ga0307998, IMG submission 203147) | Marine microbial communities from Davis Island wharf, Antarctic Ocean - #37 | ecosystem: Environmental > Aquatic > Marine > Unclassified | place: Antarctic Ocean: Davis Island wharf... | reverse complement strand
GCCTGCCACCTCGCGCTGGATTGGAAGAGGCCATCTTGCAGGTGAATTTTCTTGGTACCCGCGCATTCACCCATGCGATGACACCGCACTTTCGGACAGGCGCATCTATCGTGAATATGGCCAGCCGTGCGGGCCACGGATGGCGCGACGGGGCTGATCAAGTAAAGCGGCTGTCTGCCATCACTGACAAGCACCAGCTGGCAGAATTCATTGCATCTGAAGGGATCGATGCCATCCGTTGTTACAACTTAACCAAAGAAGCCATGATCCTTTGGACCGTCGCGGAAACCGAGGCGATGGTAAGGTGTGGCGTACGGATAAATTCCCTAAGCCCCGGTGGTATTTCCACAGGCATCCTGGGTGATTTTCAAAAAGCATTTGGCGCGCAAATGGCAAAGAACTTGGTACGTGCAGGTCGCCCGGGTGCGCCAACCGAAATCGCTGAGATCGCTGCGTTCCTACTTTCACCTGCCTCAAACTGGATCAAGGGCGCAGACATCGCTATCGATGGTGGCATGAGCGCGTTCAACCAATCAGACGCGATGGATCTTTCATGCCTAAGCTTAGGATATGAACCGCAATGAACATTCCAACGCTAGACATCGATTTCTATTCCGATGAGGTCATAAAAGACCCCTACCCTCTGTATGCAAAAATGCGTAACCTTGGTCCAGTTGTCTACTTGCCTCAACATGACCTTTACGCCCTACCGCGTTACGCCGAGGTCAGTGAAGTACTGCGCCAACCATTGAGATTTGTTAGCTCCCGCGGTGTTTCACCCATTCAAAAGGTGAATGACATTTTAGTTGGGTCGACGCTTAACTCCGATCCACCTGAACATGATCGCACGCGTGCTGTGACGTCTGAACCGTTGTTGCCGGGCGCGTTGAAAGACATCGAACCGATGTTGGAAAAGGCTGCCAATGGCCTGGTTGACACCCTGTGTACGCGCGGTGAATTCGACGCGATTACTGATTTTGCACAATACTTACCTGTCACTATAGTCGCAGAACTCGTTGGCCTGCCCGTCGACAGTGCCCAGATGCTCAAATGGGCCTCAGCCACGTTCAACTTGTTCGGAACTGAAAACGACAGAACCGAGCAAGCTTTCAAAGACCTCGTGAACCTAAGGGACTTTTTGCAAGAGTATGGCCGCCCTGAAAAATTGAAAGAAGGTGGTTGGGCCAAACGCATTTTTGATGTTGGTGCAGATCGTGGTATTTCATATGAAACCTGCGCACAATTGATGCGCGACTATATCAATCCGTCTCTTGATACGACCATCTCGACAACGGGTCAGATCATCAAATTCTTTGCCGATCACCCTGACCAATGGGGCCTGATCCGTAATGACATTAGCTTGATCCCCAATGCAGTTGAAGAAGCCGTTCGTATGGCAACGCCAATCCGTGCATTTACCCGCTATGCCATTGAGGACAGTGATATTGCGGGGCATATAATTCCCGCAGGCAAACGTGTGATTGTCATGTACGCGTCTGCCAATCGTGACCACCGCAAGTTTCCCGACCCTGATCGTTTCGATGTCACTCGCGATGTGCACGATCACCTAGGGTTTGGCCAAGGTGTTCATATGTGCATGGGCATGCATTTGGCGCGTCGCGAAATCATTTTGCTGATCGAAGCATTGCGTCGCCGTGTTGTGAATTTTGAACTTTTGAGCACGCCTACCATAGCAATGAACAACACCATTCGTGCTTTTGCCAGCATGCCTGTAAAAGTACATTTAGCTGCTAAGGTTCTTGTCGACACTCCCACCGCTATTGCCGATGACAATCCTTGGCTGGAAGTTATCGTCGACAAACGTACTGAGGTTGCTACGGATGTTATCAGCCTAGAGCTGACATCAGCAGATGGCACTCAGTTGCCTGCATACAGCGCTGGCGCACACGTCGATCTGTACATTAAGTCCGGCTTGATTAGGCAATACTCGCTGACTGGCGACCCTTCAGATCGTACAAAATTCCGCTTAGGCATACTGCTTGATCCAAAATCACGCGGTGGTTCGACAAAGGTCCATGCTGATTTCAAACAAGGTCAGCAGATCAAAGTTGGCCGACCACGCAATAATTTTCCATTGGGTCCAGACGCCGCTCATACAGTATTGTTCGCTGGCGGCATTGGTATCACGCCAATGCTAAACATGGCCTATTCGCTCGAGGCTGTCGATGCGTCTTGGGAATTACACTATTGTGGCCGCACGATTGATCGTCTGGCCTTTACAAAAGAGCTGGAACGCTTTGGAAAAAAAGTACACGTCCACATCGACGCTGGGCCAAAGGATCAACACCTTGATATCAATGCGGTGCTTGGGCTGACCGCCCCAGACCGTCATCTATATGTCTGCGGGCCAAATGGATTTATGGATTTTGTCGTTAGCTCAGCAAAACAAAACGGCTGGAACGCCCAATGTGTAAACATTGAGCGATTTGGGGCAGAGGTTAACACTGATGGTGCACCCTTTACTATTGTTGCGCAAAAATCTGGTAAGTCATTTGATGTTCAACCTGGTGAAACAATTGCCCAGAAACTGAAAGAAAACGGTATTGATGTACAGGTTTCTTGCCAATCTGGCGTATGCGGGACCTGTTTAACACCTGTCGTAAACGGTATGGCAGATCACCGTGACTTAGTTCAGACGGACCTGGAAAAGGCCTCCAATGTGCAGATTACGGTCTGTTGTTCCCGCTCAAAAACCAAAACGCTTACGCTAGACATCTAATTCACATTTACCAAAACGGTTGAGAACTTGGTCCAAAACTCGCCCTCATTGGTGGGCCACTTTCACCTGTCTTTTCCTTTAGGCTAAACGATCTGCCTGTGGACTCTCGTCCATTTGGGAAATCAGATGGTGTGCAAGGCGGTTGGTAAGGTGCGCGCGCGTGTCTTGATGATCTGCGCTATCCCACAGATTATTCGTTTCTGATGAGTCGCGCTTCAAATCATAAAGCTCACCCCATTCCTGATCACGATAGATTGTCAGTCTCCACTCAGCTGTAACCAACGACCGCACCCGTGCGGGTTCTCCAAATCCCAAGCGTTTGCCGCCATCGTTATATTCAATCAAAGCTTCATTACGTGGTCCTTGCTGTGCTTTGGTCGCAGATAAAAAACTATGACCTTGATTGCCGTTGAAAGGCTCAAGCCCTGCACGCTCAAGTATTGTCGCAGCAAGATCAACTGTAGAGCAAAGCGCATCAGAGCGCGTCTGTGTCCGTCCAATGGGATCGGACCAAATAAACGGCACGCGGGTGATACTGCGAAACGGCAGTGCTCCCTTTAGCAACATATTATAATCGCCAAGGTAATCGCCATGATCGGCATTGTAGCAGATGACGGTGTTTTCCAATTGCCCTGATGCCTCGAGCGCTAAAAGAATGTCACCCACTGCATCATCAATGAATGCCATCATGCCTGCGGTCAGTGCCATAGCCTCTCTGATCTGCTGATCGTCCAGCATCATTGCTGTTTGCGGTGTCGTTTGCCCACCATCCCCTTTCCAGTTTTTATGGAGCCATTGCATTGGCGGTGTTGGATTTTTATGGGCGTCGTAAGGCAGTGAGACCTCGAAATCTTCTGGGGCGTACATATCCCAATATTTACCGGGCGGATTGAAGGGGTGATGAGGGTCAGGAAAGCTAACGAAAGCAAAGAACGGATCATCTTCTTCAGCGCGCGAGGTCAAATAGTCGATCGCACGGTCACGGATATAGGCCGTTGGATATAGGTTTTCTGGCACCGGTGTGCGATACGATTGAGGGCATGTATACTCGTGTTCAAGTTCATTTACAGGGTCGTGCAGTGCTTTCCAATCGGGTGTGTTCGCCTTGAACCATTGACCGTAATGACCACCGCAGCGATCGCCATGAGATGTGACCATATCTACATGCTGATAGCCATAATAGGGTGATTTGATATCATAGCGCCCCTCGCTCTGATAGTTCGCAGGTTCTTCTTCATAGTCTTTAACACGCTCTACTTGCCAAGCCTCAGGCATGCCCGCAATCTCTTCAGCCGATTTCCCCATAGGGGCCATAGCGGTAAAAGGTTGCAAATGGCTCTTACCGATCGCTGCTGTATGATAGCCAGCATCAGCCAAAACATTCACAAAAGTATTCGCGTTTTCTGGCAATGCACAGCCATTGTATCGAAGACCATGCAGGCTAGGATACCGTCCCGTTAAAAGCGAAGCACGATTTGGCATGCAAACAGGAGAGGCCACGTGGAAATTCTCAAATAATGTGCCCCGCGCTGCGATGGAGTCGATATTTGGTGTTTTTAACACAGGATGGCCATAACAACCCAACCAGTCAGCCCGTTGCTGATCGGTAATAATGAATAGGAAATTTGGGCGTTTTGTCATGGGTCTAAGTCACCTTTTCATCATGTGGTTGTCGTTGATTAAGATGCTGTCGTTTCCTGTCGACGCGCGCCTATGTGGTGCCATCCCAACAGTATGGCAACGAAAACCAATGCTCCAAATTGGACCATTTCTGGCCGCATAAGAACCGCGACGGCAGCAGCTAAACGTACCAGGATCCATGGAAAAGTTAAGCGCGCCGCATCGAACCCGGCAAGCGCACTTGCCACCAAATACAGCGCCAAAATCAACCGTGCGATCAACCACAACAACGCCCCCAAAGAGACACCATTTTCATAACCAGCCAATGGTGCACCTGTAGGGCTTGCTGGATCAATCAGTGCTTGGTCGATCAACAAAATCTCTGGATAAAACGCAAAGACGAATGGGATCGCGAACATGACGATGCCTGATCTCATAGCACTGAACCCAGTCATCATCGGATCAGCTTTGGTAATAGTTGATGCTGCGAACGCCGCCATCGCGACAGGTGGCGTTATTGCAGATGCAATCGCGAAGTAAAAAATGAACATGTGCGCTGTGAATGTCGCGATGCCAAGTCCGATCAACAAAGGCCCCATTAGCAAGGCTACGTTCAGATATGCTGGGACCGCTGGCATGCCCATGCCAAGAAGAATGGCAAGAACCATGGTGATAGCCAAAGCAACGAACTGCACCATAACAGACCCACCATCGCCAAGATTAAACGACATAAGCAGCCGCAAAACGTCGATTGCCACGAACTTGGAAAGGCCTGTGAAATTCAAGCAAACGTCAATCACAGTCACCGCAAGCAACATCAAATACAATGTCGAGATGGTAATCCCTGCTTCAGCGAGGGCATCAAGCAGCATCCGTGGTTTGGCCCGAAATGCTTTATCCAAGAACAATAATACCAACACGAGTGCAGCTGCCCACCATCCCGTAGCGCCTGCATCGCCAGCTGCATCTTGAAATAGCTGCAAAATCCAAGGCAATGATGTGGCTACGCAACGGTCACCATTCATTACTATTTCTGCGCCCATCATCCAACCTATTGGGCCACAACCCACAGCATCCTTAGGGGTAAGCAGCAAAAAAAGGATAAGTAGGATAGGAAAGAAGATTTGGCATAGATGTAGGTAATCTTCTTTACTCATGTGCATATCTTCGGTCAGCTCGCCTACTGCCGTGATTCCCTGTTTACGCGATTGAAAACTGGCGCTCAGAAACAGACAAACAAAGTAAGCAATGGCCGGAAGGGTCGCCGCTATAATGATGTCGCGGTATGGAACAGCTGTCATCGCCGCAAGAATAAACGCGGCGACCCCCATAACGGGTGGCATGATTGAACCACCGGATGATGCCGCAGCTTCCATTCCGCCAGCAAAAACCTTGGAAAACCCGCGTTTGACCATCATCGGGATTGTCAAAACACCAGTCGACAAGACGTTAACAACCGGTCCGCCTGTAATTGTACCAAACATAGCAGAGCTAACAATTGCAGCATGGGCAGGGCCACCACGCAGTCCACGTGTCCAGCGAAAGGCCAGCTTGATCAAGGTTTGACCTCCCGCTGATTTTCCGAATAACGCGCCAAGAATAATATATGGGAAGACCATGTTCATGATCACATTCATGAAACGGCCCAACATACCTGAGGCGGTGTTGACCAAAGCATCGTGTACGTTTGGAATGCCGTCTAAGAACGTGCGTGGTTCACCACCCATCTTGGTTACAAGATATTTATTAACATCATCTGGTCCGTAGAAATACCAAACCAATACTGTGCCGATAGTATAAAGGGCCACAGCAAGCGACACCGCAACCAGCGGCAACCCCCATACTTTAATATTGTAGGCTAAGAAGGTCAGGATGGAGAGACCCATAATCGCCACCAACCAAACGCCAGTTGTCGAGACACATTTAGGATCGTCAACTGTGTCAGGTGCCGGCAACCCCATTAGATCGGCGAATTCGATCTCAGCTTGCAATGTTTGCGCCATGATCCGCGCCCGGTCTCCATTAAGAGCGTCGATAAGACATACGCTGTCGATCTCAATCAGATAAGTAATTGAGATTGCTGCCGCAGCAACCACCAACGCAATATCCAAAAACGCACCAAACCAAACACGTGATGTGCCACGCCATTCACGCCACATCGAATTTTTAAGTGCTACAATCAACATCATTACGAAAAATACTAATGGATAGAAAAATTCCGTTGAAAACTTTCGGGTCTGGAGGTTTTCAATTCCAGTAAGGCCTGTCCATAACTGCTCCCAACCAGGAATAACCGGCATGCTGTTGATAATGCCCATGGCAACAAAAATAAGTGCAACAATATAAACCGTGCGATTGGGAAAAAGCTGTTTCGCGGCGGCTTCGTGTGTTGTGTCAGACATGCGATTTCCAGAATATTACAAGGCATAAAAAGCGCCGCCTTATTAGGCGGCGCTTATTTTCAGTATTGAATTGATTTATTCCGCAACGGCGCAATCATCGAGTTCAAAACCAGCTTCACGCCATGCCGCAGCTGCTGCTGGGTGATACTGGATAGGGTTTGCACCACACATGCCTTGCATCGGGAAATCATATCCAACGGTTTTCCCGTAAGGTGCTTTCGCCATCAAGTCTTCAAGCGATGCAATATAGGTAGAAACCAACTCAGTGACCAACGCATCATCCATGCTCTTGTTCACGACGTTACCACCGATTGTCGCAAATGCGCGGAAGGTGTCGTCTTCGGAAACGAATGTGAACCCGTCACCCATGATCGCTTCAAGACTAGCAACGTCAGAGGTCCAAGGCGCGCTACCAGGTGCCTTCATATACTTCTGCATCGCGTCACTCTCATATGCTTCGCTTGGCATTGACCAGATCGTCATGGCACCAGCAGCACTTGGAATTGTCAGACGTGAACTTGGGAACAATTCCGGAAGAAGAACAGCATCAGGCTCACCACTTGAGATAAGCGTTGCGCCCTGTCCCCAGTTTGTTTGCATACCTTGGTAACCAGAACCATCCTCAAGACCAGCTACGATTTGAATCATAGCACGGCCATTTGTCAACGCGCCACCACGAGGTGGACCATTGTAAATGGTGCGACCTTCAAGGTCATCCCAGCCACCTATACCCTTGGAATCATACGCAAAAAGGAAAAATACACCCAATGTAAACGGGTTGATCACACGCAAGTTCGACGCAAGTTCTGCGCCCGAATCCGCACCAAGTGAGCCATAAGGGCCAACGCCTCTACTCATCAAAAATGGGAGGATGAATGGCGAACCGGCGATGTCGGTCTTACCTTCAGCTACGTTCTGAATAGAGTTGGTAAGTGTCTGACCTTCAGCAAGCTGGATGTTGGCGATACCATTCGTCCCAGCAATCTCTGTCATGTGCGCTAGTGAAAGATGCGTTGCACCACCTGCACTTGCGGTCTCGGCCGTCAGATTGGTCTGAGCAAACGCACTCGTCGTAGTCATCACGGCAGCAGCAGTTACCGCCAGTAGGTTTATCTTTTTCATTTTTCTCTCCCTAGTTTTTATCATTAACTACTTAACATGAGTATTAATTTTTACCTAAACATTTTGACGTTCGAAGAAGCGACAACGCCAAGTTGCTTTATGTGTAAGCATTTCACTCACGCTACGGATGAGAACAACTTTGTGTCAATTATGAAATCTGAATAGTAATTCATTTCTTTTAACACTCAGTTGAAAATGAGAATTGATTGGATCCAAACTGAGGCTAATTTTCGATGGATACATCTGAACAGATACTGCAATCCGATATCCTGGGCATGTTTGAAGCACGACAAAGCCGAAGCATCAAGAACCGCGATGGTTTCTTGAAAGCTGGCGTTAAGGCCCTTAACGCAGCACCCTTCGACGGAATCAAAATCTCAGATCTGGCGAAGATCAGCGGCAATTCAGTTGGAATCTTTTACACACTTTTTCAGGACTAGGATGTATTCTTGTGTGCGTTGCGGTCCTACACCATGGACGCAATTGACCGCAAAATTTGCGCAGACTTTACACCAGAACGATTGCGGGCGCTTCCACCCCAAGAGGCGCTGGACGGCTTCGACAAAAGCCGTCATATCTTCAAATTAGACGATGGAACTGTCTTATGTGGCCTCAAAGAAGTTTTGAGCGCTTACATTGTTGTCACCTCTCAAAAGGAAATTCTGATGGCGAAACAACCAAACATCATTGATCTTCACAGACAATCAACAAGCATCAACGCTTGGTTGCTATGGGAACTCTGAAATTCATACGCCCCACCTGGATGCCCTATCTGAACACGGCGTGACATTTGATAACGCATTCTGTCCAAACGGTTTTTGTTCTCCCTGCCGCGCATCTGTCCTGACCGGTAAATTACCATCGCAGCATGGCGTACATGCATGGCTCGATGACTCCACAGAAATCATCTTACACAATTATCCACAATCACCTGTCGCTGAGAAGGCAAGGATCGCGCTCAGCATCAAAGGGTTGTCATGGACAATCTGTTGAAATACCGCGCCTCACACCAAAGCCCATGTTAACAAAATTAACAGGTGGTTGTCGTCGAACACCGGTGATGCAAATAGGGGCTAACATCTACTGCGACACCCAATGCATACTGAGAGAATTAGAGCACCGGCACCCAATGCCTACGTTTTTCCCAAGTTCGCATCCTGGACTAATGTGGTGTTTGAGCAGACGGACTGATGGTCCGCTTTTTGATTTGGCTGTGAAAATCATTCTAGGCTCGGCGGGCGATGCTCTACCTGCAGATTTTGCTGAAGACCGTGGGCGGCTGTATTTGGGTCAAGACTGGGCAAAAGGTTTAAAGGCTGCCAACGCAACCCTTCCCCACCTTGCTTCACAATTTCGCACACCGTTGAAGTGGGTGAATGAGCGATTATCAGACAATCAGGAATTCCTGTTGGGCACGGCTCCTGCTGCGGTCGACGCCCAATTGTACCATCTCGTTTGGTTTCTTCGTGGGCGTTGGGACCAAGGTCCACCCTTTTTATCAGAGTTTGAGAATTTAACCCTTTGGGAACAGAATGTTGAAGCCATTGGGCATGGAACAATGAGTTAAATGTCTCCAGAGGACGCAATCATAATTGCTAAGGGCAGCGAGCCATTCGCCAACAAAATATTGATGCCTTTGACCCACAAGGATTGAAGCCAGGTATAAGTGTAACAGTTTCACCTGACTTGGACGGAGATGAGCAACCGGTTGAGGGTGAAGTAGTGGCGACCAGTGTCGACACGATAACCTTACTCAGAGGGGATGCAGACATTGGGAACATAGGCGTTCACTTCCCCAGAGAAGGCTACCGCGCCGATATTCTTTGATTAATAAACTCTGATCACCCAATGTATTCCACCAGATCGCGGGGGGCTTGAAGCGCGTGATTGCAGGCAAAATTGGCCAATTTAACAATATTCGTCTCCACAAATTCATGGCTAAGGATCAGCCAACCGTTTAGAGCTTTGGGAACTGCTGTTCATTAAGACTGCAACCTAGGAGTACCCGACATGATCGAGCCAAAAACATTTACCTTCCTGACAGATCTTGCCGCAAACAATCGCAAAATCTGGATGGACGAAAACCGTGAGGACCGTGACGACGCCCTCCGTAATTTCTCCGGAATTGCGTCGACACTTCATGACTACGCTGATCGTTTCAATCACAATGTGGCAGCAGCAAAGAGCAAACCAAAGCAAAGCTATACCAAATTCTTTCAAGAAGCCCGCGACCGTAGTGGCCCGGGTTTGTATCGCACTGATATCGATGTGTTTGCGAATGCTGGCAATCCCTTTGAAGAAGTAGGGTATTATCTACATATCGAGCCTGGAAATTGTTATGCCGGAGCTGGGCTTAGTCGCCCATCGAAAGAAACTCTTGCTAGGATGCGCTCACGTCTGATGGATGATCCTCATGAGATCATTGCGCTTGAAAACGACACTGACTTCAAAACTGCATTTCCTGAAGGCATTGCCACACGCAAGGCATTGAATGTCGTGCCAGACGGTTTTGACATCACAGCCCCAACTTTAAAATATTTAAAAATGGTTGGCTTGGAGTGTCGTGCACATGTGACCGAAGAAGAATTGTTAGATGACGACGCAATTTATAAAATAATCGAGATCTTTCGGTCCGCGAGCCCACTGGTAAGGTATTTTGAATAATCAAGCGATTGGCCAATCGGCTCTCGTATAAGCATCGATAATATTTCAAAAAGCTATCGCTATTTTATCCTGATCCGTTATCAAAGTCTTCTAAACTATATACGAAACATCAAAATGTCGTGTATATGGCTGCAAACACTCGTTTGCTGGCCCAATCTATCAGGGAGAATCGAATGATTAATTCGTTTAAGACGGCAGCGCTTGGCGCAGCTATGGCATTTGGCCTTGTCGGCACCGTGTCCGCACAAGAACTAAACTTTTTCACAATCGGTACAGGCGGCACAGCGTATACTTATTATCCAGTTGGCGGCGTAATCGCGAACGCAATTTCCAAACCACCAGGCTCACGCGAATGCGGAGAAGGCGGCTCATGCGGCGTTGATGGCTTGATCGCGTCTGCAGTTTCCTCACGCGGTTCTGTAGACAACGTAAACGCAATCATCTCCGGCTTGCGCAGCTCTGGTTTTGCGCAATCAGACGTGGCGTACTGGGCCTTTACTGGCACAGGCACCATGGAAGGCAGCGAGCCAGCAACCGATTTGCGTACAATCGCAGCCTTGTTTGAAGAGCACATTCACCTTGTTGCTTTGGCAGACAGCGGTATCAATTCTGTTGCTGATCTTGCAGGTAAGCGCGTTTCTTTGGACGAGCCAGGTTCTGGTACATACGTTGATGCGAACCTGATCCTTGAAGCCAACGGTCTTACTTCAGATGATCTAACTGCCGAAGCTCTTAAAGGCGGCGCAGCTTCTGAAGCATTGCGCAATGGCAAGATCGACGCATTTTTCGTTGTAACAGGCTACCCAACTGGTTCATTGGTTGAGTTGGCATCTGCTGCAGACATCAAGCTGGTTCCAATTTCTGGTGCTGGTGCAGATGCATTGACTGAAAAGTATGGCTTCTTTGCGATTTCAGACATTCCTGAAGGCACATATGAAGGCGTTGCGAAAACAACAACTGTTGCAGTTGGTGCTCAGTGGTTCACTTCGGCGTCTCAAGACGAAGAGCTGATCTACAACATCACAAAAGCATTGTGGAACGATGAGTCCCGCAAGCTATTGGATGTGGGTCACGCTAAAGGCAAGACAATCACACCAGAAACTGCGTTGAATGGCGTTGGTGTGCCTTTGCACGCAGGTGCAGAGCGTTTCTATCGTGAAGCTGGCCTACTTGACTAATCAAATAAGCTTATGAATTTGGCCTTGGGCGTACAAACCCCCAAGGCCTTTTTATTTTTTGATCAAGGAATTTCTAAATGTCTACCGACACCACTCCAGAGCTAACGCCAGAACAACTGGCCGAGATTGAGCGTCAGTTTGATCCAGAAACAACATTCCGCCCCACCGGGAAAATCATCGGATTTGTGATTGCTGCAGTATTGGTGTCGATGGCAGTCTATCATTTCTACGCTTCGGGCTTTGGCCTAATGCGCGAGCTTGTCCACCGCGGTATTCACCTATCATTCGTGCTGGGCTTGGTGTTCTTGCTATTTGGTATTCGTAAGAGCGACACACTGGGTCCAAAAGCATGGTACCGGTTTGATGGCGTTCCCATGATCGATATTATTTTCGCTTTTCTGGCCGTTGGTGCCGCCATGTACCTCCCGCTTTTGCCCGCAGCGTCATTGGCGCAACGCGTTGGTAATCCATCCCCTTCAGATGTGTTTATGGGTTCCGCGCTCTTGCTGCTAACCCTCGAAGCCACTCGTCGTAGTGTTGGTCCAACCCTACCTATAATTGGCTTGGTCTTTATCGCCTTTGCTTATTTCGGCCCGTGGATGCCCGGTGCACTTAAGCACGGAGGTTCATCATGGCTTGGCATAATTAACCATCTTTATATGACTAACCAGGGTATCTATGGCATCGCGATTGGCGTGATGGCACAATACGTGTTCCTTTTCATCCTATTCGGTGTTCTGGCCACACGCATCGGTTTGGGTCAATTGTTCATTGATATGGCAATGGTCATTGCAGGACGTTATTCAGGCGGCCCAGCAAAAGTTGCGATTTTCTCAAGCGCATTTATGGGGACTATCTCAGGTTCGTCCATTGCCAACACTGTTACCACCGGTGCGCTGACCATACCTGCGATGAAGCGGGTCGGCTACCCTGCCCACTTTGCTGGCGCGGTTGAGGCAACGGCCTCTACAGGCGGTCAAATCACACCGCCCATATTGGGTGCCGCCGCGTTCATTATGGTTGAGTATTTGGAAATTCCACTGCGCGACGTGCTTGCCGCTGCACTGTTCCCTGCGCTGCTGCACTACTTTGGTATCTTCATAATGGTGCATCTTGAAGCCAAGAAATTAGGTCTTCGCGGTCTTCGTGCAGAAGAACTGCCGAAACTTGGCGTGGTTCTCAAGGATCATTGGTTAAGTCTGATCCCCTTGATCATTCTTGTGTATTTAATCCTATCGGGCAAAACGCCCGACTATGCGGCTGTCTATGGTATCATCGCATGCGTTGTTGTTGGTTTTTTAAACCCGACACACCGCCTAAGCATCAAAGACCTCTGGGACAGCTTAGCTGCAGGTGCCAAGAACACACTTGCCGTGGGTGCTGCTGCAGCAACCGTTGGCGTTGTTGTTGGTGTTGTGACCTTAACTGGTGTGGGGTTTCGCTTGGGGTACGTTGTTGTTCAAACGGCAAATGACATCGGTACCTTCCTAAGCTCGCTTCCAATATTGGGCTACTTCACTGTCGCACAATGGGCGCTGTTCACATCGCTCGTATTGATCGCCATCGCATGTATCATCATGGGTGCCGGTATTCCGACAACAGCAACCTACATCATTCTAGTAGCTGTAGCAGCCCCCGCCCTTGCTGTGCTCGAGGTTCAACCAATCGTTGCTCACTTCTTTGTCTTCTACTACGGCGTTCTGGCAGATATCACGCCACCCGTAGCCCTCGCTGCATATGCTGCAGCAGGCATCGCTGGATCCAATCCTTTCAAAACAGGTAATACCGCATTCCGCCTTGGGATTGCAAAGGCACTGGTGCCATTCGTGTTTGTGTACTCACCAGCATTGCTGTTGGTTGCTGATGGCTTCACATGGTGGCTGTTCACGATCACATTGCTAGGTGCAATGCTGGGTATTGCGTCCCTCGGTGTGGCTTTCTCTGGCTATCTACTCTCATCATTGAAAACTTGGGAACGCTGGTGGGTTGCACTGGTATCATTCCTGTTCATTGCACCTGGGTTAAGCACGATGGCGATTGGTTTGATATTGATGACCCCAATTGCTGTAATCCAGTTCAATCGCTCTCGCCAAACAGCCAACTGAATTAAAAACCTAAATTAATTAAAATGGGGGGTAAATCTTTTGCCCCCCATTTTAATTATTATCGACTTGTTTGCTTATCGAATTACGCAAGCAAAGCAAAGACTACCTAAGCAACCAACAGTGGCCTCGAAACCCTGACGTCTTCAATTAGACGACAGGCTTGAACGGAGCCAAGATTGTATATAGTGCTTCTCTAGACACTGGCTTGCTTAAATGGCCTGTCATGCCCTCTTTGGTGCTTCGTTCTATATCCTGCACCAGCGCATAAGCTGTGAGCGCAATAATTGGCACGTCATGCGCAGCTTCATAACCGTCCATATAAGGCATTTGAATGTCCATTAAGATGACATCGAATGCATTCTTTGACATCGCCTCAATTGCTTCCCCAAAAGAGCTTGCAAGAGATGTCGTTGCTCCCGCGCGATCAAGGAATGCTTTTATCACAATACGGTTTATGTGATTATCATCAACAGCCAATACCGCGAGGTCCTTCAAAGGCATTTCGACTTCAGTATCCACTGATCGGGCAAGCACGCCTGCGTTACGAACCACGCTCCGTCGAGATCGACACTCATACAGCAGCGCCCGCTGCGCTATTCAAATGGATAATCGCTGGGCATAGCTGCGCTAAAATTAGTCCGGTTCTACGACAAGTACTTCGCAAAATTGATTGTTAGCGTAGCAGGAAAAGGCAGCGAATTATCGTTTTCTTTAAAACTGTGCGTAATCTCTATTTTGTCAGGATCGACATGCGGCAAAACTTCAGAATCACAAAACGCCTGAGTACTGCTTAAAACTGACGCATGAATTCTGGAATTTACCAGCATCGCTTCATCTTGCATTCGCTTTTGCTTGGTTGAAAGATAGCCAAACAATAACCCTCCACCAATTATGGCAATCAGAATATTTGGAACGATCAATGGGGAGGCGCGTTTGCCGAGTAAATATGACCTTAATAACAGTGACCTTGTAGCGAAACATGAATTTTATGTTAGCCATCAAAGAATATTCAAAACCTGGTTCACGTATTACAGCCATTTTTATGATCCGAATTAGCTGTATATGCGTACCTATCCCATAACGTTGCGCGGTCTCGCACGAGGTTTCATTGAACCCGCGGCACTTGGGAAAGCAACAATGCGAAAATCTGAATTACCTGAAAAAATATGTGCAGTTTGCGACCGCCCTTTTTCGTGGCGTAAAAAGTGGAAAACAGTTTGGGATGAAGTTCGTTATTGCTCTGACGCTTGCAGAAGAAATCGCAACCAAAACAATATAAAGAAAGACCGCGATGCAGTTTAAACCAACACGAGCGGAAGGTTTGGCGCGGCTGGCAACCTTTACTCAATATGCAGGAAAAGCGTATCAAGAGCGCCGTAACTTCGATATTGATGCCTCTCAAGTTTCTGCAGTTTCACAACTGTCACCCTGGTTGCGCCATCGTCTCATATCTGAACAAGAGGTGCTGACCTCAGCCCGCAACCAACACAGTTTGGAAGCTGCGATTCCGTACGTCCAGCAGGTGTTTTGGCGTGGATATTTTAAAGGTTGGCTCGAGCAGCACCCTACAGTTTGGCAAAGCTACAAGTCGCAATTGGCCAAAGCCCAACAGAACCTAAGCGTTGGCTATGCCGAAGCTACTGCGGGCCAAACAGGCATCCTTTGCTTCGACCACTGGTGCCATGCATTAAAAAACGATGGCTACATGCATAATCATGCCCGCTTGTGGTTTGCGTCAATCTGGATTTTCACTCTCAAACTTCCTTGGGAATTGGGTGCCGCCTTTTTCCTTGAACACCTTCATGATGGCGATCCTGCTTCAAATACGCTCAGTTGGCGTTGGGTTGCCGGCTTGCATACCAAAGGAAAAAATTATGTCGCGACCGCGGATAACATCGAAAAGTTCACCGATGGAAGGTTTCGCCCAACGGGACAGTTGGCCCAGGCCCCTGCTCCGCTTGTAGAGAACGAAGAACATTTATTTGTTCCCTTTGAACCAGCACAAAACGAGCACAACAAACCACACCTATTAGTTATCACCGAAGAAGATTGCCTTTCAGGTTTCGAAGTTGATCCTCGGGCTTCAGGCATTTTGGGGCTGGTTTCACCAGATGCCTCACATTTCGCCAAAACGGCTGTTCAAAACACCGTCTCCGAACTGGGCGGAGAGACTTATGTTGGCCACCATTGGAGCAAAGAGATCACCCTTGCAGCACAGAATGCGCAGACTTCAAAAGTCATGACACAATACATTCCAGTCGGCCATGTCTCTGACGGCATGGCTTTTGCCGCAAATACCCTGAAAGGGCATGGGATTGATTTGACCATGTCCACTCGACCTTATGACCTTCAGATCTGGCCAAACGCGACAAAAAGTTTCTTTAAGTTAAAAAAGGAAATCCCCAGCATCCTTGAGGCTTTGAACATTGGCTGAGGGGAGAACCGCTGCCCCACACATCGTCTGGTTCAAACGTGATCTACGCCGACATGATCACGGCCCACTTTGGCATGCATCCCAACAAAGCGCGCCGATCATCCCTTTGTATATTGTTGAGCCAAATTACTGGAAACAACCTTTTGCCTCTCGACGCCATTGGCGCTTTATCCATGATTGTTTGACCGATTTAAACCAAGGCCTTCTCCAACTTGGCCAGCCCTTAGTTGTAAGGGTCGGCGAGGCGAGTGATGTTATCCAAGAACTGCATAATCAGTGCGGAGTGGCAAAACTTTGGGCGCACGAAGAAACCGCCGATCTTTGGACATTTGAGCGGGACAAGGCGGTTTGGAAAACTTGCGCAAACCTTGGCATTCAAGTCCAAGAATTTCCGACAAACGGTGTGGTCCGCAGGCTGAAAAGCCGTGACAATTGGAGCGTTATTCGAAACCAAAGGGTTTCTGCCACCGTTTTTCCAAGGCCAAATAAATTAATACCCGCAACCGATGTAGAGGGTGTGGCACTACCGTCCAAAGACAAGCCTATTTTTGGTGCACAATTGCCAGAAACAAACCAAAAAGGCGGGCGCCGTAGAGCTGTCGAAGACTTGCAGAGTTTTTTAGAAGAGCGATCATCAAACTATCTACGGCACATTTCAGCACCAGGCGCGTCGGAGTTTTCCTGTTCACGTCTTTCCGCGCACTTGGCATTTGGGGCACTGTCC
>Ga0307998_1000842_pt1 | contig 16991 bp, 29 predicted proteins | sample Davwhametageno37_FD_203147 | JGI IMG/M metagenome (GOLD analysis project Ga0307998, IMG submission 203147) | Marine microbial communities from Davis Island wharf, Antarctic Ocean - #37 | ecosystem: Environmental > Aquatic > Marine > Unclassified | place: Antarctic Ocean: Davis Island wharf... | reverse complement strand
TTTACTTCGTCTTATATTAGCTGGTGGTGAACCATTGTTGATACGTTGGTACGAAGACATTATTGATCACATGATGATTAACAACTATACTGAAAATCTTGATTTAGCAATGACTACTAATGGCACATTACGATTTAATGATAAATGGCAATCTATATATAAATCACTCAAAACATCTTCTATTGGATTTAGTATAGACGGCGTTAAGGATGGTTTTGATTATATACGTCCTGGACATAGATGGAGTAAATTAAAAGATGTAGTAGAACACACGCATATGATCTTCAAAGATCATCTTCAAGTAAACATACAATACGCATATGTGTCGCAAGCATTAAATGTTCATACATATTGGTCAGATAAGGAGTATCTAGTTAAGTGGTTCAAGTCATTTAATAGACAACATGACTGTGAATGGGAAGATAACATTAATATATTGTTTGATGCACCATATTTAAGTTATAGTGTAATTAGTCATGATCTACGTAAAAAATACAAAATAGAACATATCTCTACTGATTTTGAATATTCAGATGATTTGTTCAAGGAATTTATGCGACAAATGGCATGGCAAGATGTTGCACATACAACGAGTTTATTCGACCACAATCCTGATTTCTTCAACACCGCATATTATGCAGAAGAACTAATTAACGAGTATTATCTAGTAGTAAATAAAGAAGGAGTTATTAATGATTGATTTAACAAATAAGAAAATATTATGCACAGGTAAGATTGTATGCATGCATCTATGCCCATATTGTGGTACTTACGTAGAGGATATGCCACATGGTTGCACAAAGGAAATATGGACGTTGCGACCAGTAAAAGGTAAAGTAATGTGATAGATTTAACTAACAAAAAAATATTATGTACTGGTAATCCAGAAGTGGGATTAGCAAGTGAGATATTCAAACGATTCCCACAGACAGATTTTATTAGTCAAAGCATCAGTGATCATGATTTAACATTGAATCATGTGAAAAAGACGATTGGAAATAAAGCACTGGAATACGACTTTTTTATTAACTCTAGTGCACTATGGCAGTACCATCAAGCACTGCTACTAGATGTAGTGTATAAAACCGCACAGAGTGCCCGCAAATCCCTACATATAGTGTCTATAGGGTCCACCACGGACCGAGCAACAAAAGGGTCTGATTGGACATATCAGCAAGAGAAGAAAGCACTGCGTAGTGCGAGTAATGCTATGGGATTGAAAAGTATATGGCAAGGCGGACCTAAAGTGAGTTATGTTACATTTGGTACATTACCGAATAACGCAGACAAGCATCCTGGGCGCAAGTTAATGACATTTGAAGAAGCGGTTGATTGCATTGAATATGCAATGATGTTACCAGAACATTTGTCATTAAATGAATTAAGTATTGATCCTATACAAGTGACTGATGTGGAATGGAAAAACATCAAATGAGTCATTGCAGTCTGATCAAAAATGGATTAGTATATTATCCAGAAAAAGGATCAACATATTGCTGTGAGACTGAACCATATGATGCGCAACGTGAATTGTTCAAATTTGAACAGTGGGATGAAAAACGAGCCCACGAATTAGAAAAGTATGAACAATCTAAAACAGCATGGTTGCCAGAATGTGACTCATGTCGTTATCACGAAAAAGTGATAGGACATAGTGTACGAACAGAAGATAATAAAACGTGGAGTCACGTTACTGACGATGATCACAATATTAAGACAGCAATAATGAAAACAAGTAACTTATGTAATCTTGCTTGTCGTATGTGTGGTCCTAACGTTAGTACTAAATGGCAACAAGTAATAGCCGCAAATTCTCCAAATGGATTTTATGAAGAAGAATCAACTGGGTTAGAGCAAGCAACTGTTGATGATATGACATACATAAAGAAGTATGTGTTGACAGAACACTTAGAACATATCTCATTTTCTGGTGGTGAACCAATGTTGAGTAAATGGAATGCTGAGATATTGCAATACTTAATAGATAATGATTTATGTAAAAATATTAAATTTGGTATAATAACAAATGGTACGGTTAAATTCACAGATTCTTGGTTAGAAAGTATATCACAATTTAAACACGCATCCATCGGAGTTAGCATGGACGGTATGGGATCTGTAATTGAATATATCAGACCTGGTCTTAAATGGAAAACTATGGTGGGTGTCATAGATCACTTGCATTCAAATTTGCCTGAACTTGATATTACATTCGCGTATGTAGCACAAGCATTAAATGCTCATACTATGTGGGATGACCAACTTAAAATGGAAAGTTGGCAAGCAGATTTAGAATCAGATACAGGTTCATTCTTAGATAATGTTTCCATATGTAGGTTTCCAGAACATCTCTCGTACAAAGTGTTAGCACCTAATTTAAGAGATAAATATAAAATGACCAAGTATACTGAGGAACTACCATATGAGCCAAAGCAATATAAAATGTTTATGCGACAAATGGCATGGCAAGACAATGCTCATAACACAAGTTTGAAAGATCATAATCCAGATTTCTTTGATACCGAATTTTATTCAGAAGAAATGATCAATGAATACTATAACAGACGCATAATGGTGCGCAATGATTAATTACAAGGACTAACATGAGTGAAGATTTAAAATACAGTACATACGATTTTACTAAAATACCGTTTGATGATTTAGTAAGAGTAGGACAGCGCACAATGCTACATCGCGATTTGTTCAGCATTAGTTGGTTGCTTGGTCGCTATTGTAATTATCGGTGTAGTTACTGCTGGCCTTATGCTCGTAGCGATAAGAAAGACTTTAGACCTACTGAGTTATGTTTACTTACAGTTGACGAGATTAAGCGTCAAGCACGAGACAATGGTTTCAATAGTTTCCACTTTAGTTTAAGTGGTGGCGAACCAACATTCCATCCTGGCTATTTGGATATAATGAAACATCTTGCAGATGATGTACATAACACTAATTACACATCAGTTCACATGACAACTAATATGTCACGTCCTATGAAGTGGTTTGAGACTTATGTTAAGAATGTAGCACCATTTCATAGAGCAAGCATTACAGCAAGTTTGCATACAGAGCATTTAGACAGTAGAGAAAAGATGCAAGTCTTTGCTGATAAGTTAATATTCTGTCAAGAAAATGATGTACAAGTAACTATTAACCAAGTGATGGTTCCAGAATGGTTTGATAGGGATTGGGATAATGCATTGTTCTTTCATAATCAGGGAATCAACTGTACATTAAAACCACAATCAGATCCCACCGCAAGTAAGATCGTAGATGGTTATACACCAGAAATGCTTAAAGCGTTACACAACGGAATGCCGCAACGTGCGTATACAGAAGATAAATCTAAAAAGACACAGTTAGTTACACGTCCGACACCTACTTTTAAGAAAGATGGTGATCCGTTGTATTGGTCAGAGAATGTAACTGTACCTCAACATTTTCAAGTTGAGTTCATGGATAAAGATAACAAGCATTGGTTCATGGATCAGGCTGAACGATTCAACGCATTTGGTTTTAATAAATTCAAAGGTTGGGAATGTTCATCGGGTCATCGTAGTATTATTATCAGGGAACCAGATGGTAGTGTGAAACGTAGTTATAGTTGTGTAGATCAACCTTTAGGAAATATAGAAACAGGTTTCAAGTTATTTGACGCACCAACCGTATGTACAACTAATGCATGTGTGAGTAGTGCAGATAGTAAGATACCAAAGCGTGCACCGGGCACTAAGTTACCATTGTTTCCGGGCGACACCACTTTTAAGGAATAGTCATATGTCTGTAATTTTTAATTTAGGAAATCAAATCTTATTAAATAAGAGTATCAGTACTAGTAGATTCATGAAAGAACTATCACAGTTTGACGATAAGTGGGAACAATACAATGAATTAAAACCACATATTAAGCGTGATGGTCTATGCGTAATAAATGAAAGTGGTTTAAATCAATCTGGTCCTGCACTGAATAGTCTGTATGAATGGAATAGAAAATTTGATACAGATTATAGTGAGAAAGATTTTAATCAGACCACCCCCGTATACGAGTGTACTGATATGAAAAATCTATTTAGTGAAATGTTACACTTGTGTGGTAGAACACATGTATTGAGATTACCGCCGGGCGGTTATTTCCCACCACACCGTGATAGTCGCGGAGGTAATGCGGATACGTTTAGATTGATAATGGCGTTGTCTAATACCGCAAATCCTTGGTTTAGATTTATGTTAGAAGATAAGCCGCTTTATTTTGAAATTGGTTCATTATATGCAGTGAACACTACATTAGAGCATGCATTATTTAATGCAAGTAAGAAGGATAGTTATTGGTTAATTATCAATGCACATAACACGCCTGCAATGCATGATTGGGTTAGGTCTAATTTAGCGATTCAATAATAACCATAAGTCGAGCGAGTAGTCACGCCACGCTTGTTTATATTCCAAGAAATACTTCCCTTCACTATACCGAATGAATTCCCAATTTGTCGCACTTACTATTGTTGGGTTCCATTCGGTGTCTCGTTCCGTTCGTTTTAACGCTGTTTCCACTGTACAATCTATGCTAGTAGTCGCCTTATACGTGATCGCGTCTAAGAAAGCCTGTGAGGACCTGAGTTCTGTGCTATTCGGTGGGATAGTAAATATGTCTTCATTGAAGTGAATATAGATGCTTTCTATAGGGGTTATGGGATCACATTTCCACATTGCTGCGATACGACCAGAACCAGGATGAACACGATATCTATCTGCCCAAGGTTCGTGTAATAGTTGCGGTTTGAATATTAGTTTGTCTTGTTTGATTTGTTCTTCTAGATAATACAACTTAGTTGCATCTTCGATCAATGCACGATTGGGCATTGAATTGTCTAAGATACGAGAACCCATGAAATGCTCTACATCTTCAAATGTTAGTTTTGAGAATCTATCATAGATATCATTTAGATATGGTTCAGGCGAACCGATAAGTGAGACAGTGTCATGTACTATATGAACACTGCCACCTAATGAGATATGGTTATTAAACCATTTATTAATTATTGAGAAATTGTTCTGCGATGATAACATGCCAATCTGGTCCTGGATGTGTCAAATCTCTTCCATATGGGTATTGTGTGTGGTTAATATCCAATACACTTGTTTGGTGTAATATGACATTATTCATTGAACAAACACCTTCTAGTAGCATTATGTTCTTAGTATAATTATATTCATCCCATAAATCATTACTAAGATACAATAGTGCGTTATCCCAACTTACCCAAGTTTGTGATAAAATGTTAGAGGCTTCTACTGGTGTTACATTCTTAAATGCAATCACATTGCCTTTTTCATCTACCCATTCTCTACGTTGTGGAAATGTCCAGCAGACATAGATATCAGTAGGCTTAAAAGTATTTATATAACTAATTGCGAGTCTTGCAATTTTGTCATTAGAACTTCCGGGTTGCCCACAGTTTGCAATGTCTAATATATAGGGCCAAGGTTGATGTTCGTCTACGCTAGAACCAAACGTGAAACTGCAACCGAAAGCGGCACTAACACCCATTCCTGATTCAATTGTGCCTCTATAACCATTTCTGTTAATATTGTACGTAACATTGTTTTCACTCCATCCTAATTTTCGTGCTTCTATTTTATTTGATTCCCATACTCGCAATTCACCTTCATCACGAAAGTGTCTTGCGCCGGCAAGATCATTACCAATATGGAATTTGTCAAACCAATTTGACTTAATGACCTGATCTTTATTCATCAATAACCTGATGGTGGTGCCAATTTGAATTCTGCACCATTAATGCAAGTAACCAAATCCATATAATCTTCTTTTGTAACGCTACTATTAATTGACATGAAATCAACACCATCGTTATCAACGCATAGACCCACTGCCATTTCATAATCTGGTAGTGTAGTATAAACTGTGGTAGTATCAATTCCAGCCATGAATGATACACCAGATAGCAGTACTAGCAAAAACATCATTTGTCCCATTTTACTTCTCCTTAAAAATAATGACGGCGAGTATTATCACAGTTATCAAATGTGAATTCATTATCTTCAAGAAACCGAATGCCCGGAAGATCATCATTTGAAACTTCGTTTACATCAAGGTAACGAAAGCCTTTGTAATTACCAGTAGAAGATAATGCTGCTTCTATCATAGATGTTACACCTTCACGTTGCTCAGGACATGTATATCGCCCAGTGTAAGATAATTCGTTGTTGGCAATAGTACGAAGTACTTCAACACTAATAGTTTTGCGTGACATAGTATTTACTCTCTTTAATTAACTTATACAATAATTATAACACAATGATTCTTACTTGTCAACGCTTATCGCTTTATTCGTGCGAGTTCTAGTACCTTTTCTTTACGCTTCGCATAACTATAACCACCAATAAAAGATATTGCCATTACTGATACAATCGCAATAACATGCCATACTAAAAATGTCATTAGTTTTCTCCTCTCCATTTAATATAATGCTGTTTATGTGCTTTCATACTTGAACGTTTGATAGTATCCATATGAGCATTTGCTTGTTCCATAGAGTCATATTCTGCGACTACTATTTCATCTTCAATCTTTGGTATGTAAATAACTTGATACATCATAATCTTGTCTCTTTGCAATATTTACGGTAACTGTCTCGTGACCTACATCTATTAATTATTTATCGCCTCATTCTAGCAATTTCAATCGCCATTTGTTTATTATCTTCAAAGATTGGAACCATATTGGATTTGTGCATAGTTGCGATTCCAATTAGTTTTTGCTCACCCGTATATGCTGGCGATTCTTTCTTAGGTGCTACACCGACACCACTGTCCTTGCTTGGATACTGTTTAGTCTCTTGGCGAAATACTGCCGATGGTACATACTCTTGAAACTTCTTTGCTTCTGGTTTATAGTTACCACTCACATACAAATCATACTCTGCTAACGACATCATTTCACTGTGTCTACCATTACTCTTCATACGTTTGTTGTGTTCACGATGTTCTCGCTCAAATATCAATTGTCGTGCTTTAGTGCGATTAACCTTTTTTGGCTTCTTATATGATGTAGTTGTTAGTCCTGGTCCTACTAGTGACATGGTCATTGGATTCTCCTGTTTATAATTTAGGTTGCAACTGACTACCACTTAGTCAGATGCAACATTACGATGTCTCGGTCAGTTATAGTACCAATAAGAATCCCAGTACCCACCACACCTCTAAATGTTGTTTTTTCTAGGCGTTGATCTGGATTATATTGTAATGTACCAATCGCTGTAATCACACCCTTATTCACTTCAAACTCCATTGTCGCACGTTGCGATATCACAGGATCTCTAAAACTAGGTTTCGCTTCATGTGTAATGATTCCATTAAGCACAGTCAACTTATCCATTGACCTTTTTTGTACCTTACCACTATATGAACTAATCCAGCCATAATGCAGAGCGTAAACACCATCAGCCATTACATCGTCACCTAACGAACCATCTAGACTGAGTGCATCTGCAAGCGAACCTTCCCATTTAATGCTTTCTAGCCAAGCCTCTAAACCTTTCTTAGCATGTTCTTTCTGCCACTTTAACGAAATGCTTTTGTCACTTTTCTTGGCTTTCATCTTTTCAAACTTTATAAGATCGTCTGCTTGTTGCTTCTCAAGCCTTAACTTTTCAATTAGGTTTTTGTCATAGATGGAAATTCCATTGTTAGCCACATACAGCATGTATGAGTCAATTGCCATATGATCATCGGTGGTTTTAATAGCATTACCATATTGATCATTTGCAACGTAATTCTGATCCCTAAACTTCACAAGATCAGGACGAAAGCGATCAACATATCGTGCATTTTGGCGAACAATTTGCTTGATATTGATATTAGACCTAGCCCATTTTTCCATTAGGGTAAGTTTATTAAAATCTGCTACTGTGGGTCCACCGAAGCCGCCATAAGCACCATTTTTTGCTGTGTACTTGAGAAGCATATCAGGGTCATTGAGTACATTAATTTGCGCCGCAACTAAGTCTTTGACACGCATCCCATTAGGAGCCTCATGTTCAAGTAAGTCATAGCCAGCAATGGCTAACAGTTCAGTCCATGCACCCAAGTGGTTTGGGATTACGCTTGTATAGCCTAATGCTTCTGCACCACGACCTGCTGCATAAGGTACAAAGATACCTTCATCATCAAATACGCTCAGTAGTAATTTGAGGTTTTTAATACCAGCGTTAAACAAATCTTGATCACCAAGTCGTAAACCTAATGCTAGTGCACCAGTTGTTGCTTTTAGCATCGGGCTACCACATGTATCGTGACTCAATTTACCACTATTAAGACCTTTGCCTAATCGCGCTGGTGAATCAAAATTACAAGACTTTAATCCGCGTGGTGCAGAATTGCTCATGTCTACTTTAGTTAATTGCTTTGCAAAATAGTCTTCTACGACCTTTCGCTCTTCATCAGTGTAGTTAAATTCTTTAGCGTTAAGTGCATAATAACCACCATACACCCCTAGATAACTTGCGGTACCATACATGCGTATTTGGTATTCTCGCACAGACAGATTTTTAGACGGCATTTTAAACACATCATCGCTTGCCCATGTGAGCATAATATCTGCAAGATAGTCTGGTGTTGCTCCTAAGCGAGATAATTGTTCAACCATTGCGGAATTACAGATACTAATTGGACGATGGTATGCATCGAAACTACCAACACCTTGAGACTTAGCAACCTCAATTTTCATGCTTGCTTCTAAATTCATCATTGCATTGTCGAAGCAGTATTCTACAGATGCACCTTCCCAATAAAACCCGTTTCTTTGTGAGAAAGCGTCTTTAATGACTTGTTTTTCTTGGTCAAAGATTGCTTTATTTTCTATGAGTGTTGTATTGGCAGAAACTAGAATGCTGTCTAGTGGATTACCAATTAGTGGTTCTGGTGAATTTGTGGCGACTGTTTGACCACAACCCAGTCCACGCTTAGTCGCTTCATCAATATGCTCCTGCACATCCCCAGCCTTAACCAAGCGGCATACAGTTTTGTCAGACCATCCTGACATATCTGCGGCAAACACTTGAGTTGCCGACAACGATGTAAGCATTAAACTTGTAAGTACTGTCTTGTAAATATTCATACTGTTACTCCTTTGTAATATTCTTCTAATATTTTCATTGCTTTATCGTGAATAGCAGTGCCATGCACTTTGGTAAGATCACGCAACAAAAGTGCTTTTTCTGCCATATAGATTTTTGCAAACGTTTCATCGGCTTCAAGGATTGATGACGTGTTGGAAATAAGATCAGCCATCTTTACAAACTGTGCTTCATAAGGTGCAGCCGCAGTATGTTCACGATCAATGCGCTTACGTGTTTCACGATTACCATCTTCTGGTACTGATACGTCAGTAAGCCAACCAACCAATGTAGCAACTTTTTCACCGAACATACTAGATATAAACTCAATATCAATTTCGGTATCTTCCACCACATCATGTAGGTAAGCGGCTTGCACTTGCGTAGTGTTACCACCATACTTACGGACAATATCTGCAACGTGTCTAGGGTGAACGATATAAGGTTCACCAGAATATTTCCTCACTTGTCCTGCTGCTGCGTGAGCAGTTTGAGCGACTACTTCTGCTAAGATTTCATTTGACATATTTGTCCACCAGTTTTTTACCAATATATAATATTGCGATAATGATTATCAATACACTGCCTTCAAGAAATAAGTCACCAGAACTGCTATCTACTACGATAGAGTCAGTGCTAATTTCAATACGACAATTACTGCAATCTGTTTCTTTATCCATTATGCTCCCTGTAATTCTTTTTCAATCGCGGCAGGAAGATTAACAAATTCAAACTCACCAAGATACTCACTAATTTCACAAACAGTCCAACCTTTAGTAGTGTAGACATATACAAACTCAAAGTCTTCACCGTAGTTGCCCATAAAGTCTTTTAACGAATCAAATTGGTTAGTCTCGGTATCTTCTTCACCACGATCACGACCAAAATAAACACAGTCAGCGATTTCTTTATCAACTGAACTTAGATCGCCTGTCTCTACAAGTTGTCCTACCTTGTAAGCAGCCTGATAGTTCTCATTAAGCATACGACCAACACCATCAAGATATCCATCATTGTGGCAATACACTGCACGTAAATTACCTTTTGGAGTCATATAACCTATTGCGCTTCTAGTACTCATATCGTTCTCTCTTTAATTAACTTATGTAACCATTATACTACGAGGAGCCTTGCGTGTCAACCCTTATTAGACTAATGATGCTTTTAATTTGTTAATTTTTTTGTTGATAGCATACTTTTTCATCTTAACATCAGATGTATTACCATGTAATGATTTTACATAACGTTCCGCTTGTTCAATTTGATAGATGATTTCTTCATTGTTCATAGTCGTGTTCTCTTTATTAACTTATGTAACCATTATACAACAATGAGCCTTACTTGTCAACCCCTTAAATGAAAAAAATATAAATAATAGTATATGATTGGAGAAAAATATGTCAAACACTAACGAAGTAGATTGGGCAGTAACAGAGTTGTGCGCCAATTTATGCAATGAAGCATACTATGATAAAGTGAAAATGGTTGAATACTTAAAAAATAATAATATGAAATATTCCAGTGTGAAGTTTTTTACTAACGATAGTGCGCAAGGATATGGTATTGTTATGCCAGATCGTATTATTATCGCATTACGAGGTACCGAACCAAAACAAGCAAAGGATATGTTAGCAGATATTAAAACATGGCCTTCTGAGAGTGATACGGTTGGTAAAGTACACGCTGGATTTAAAGCAGAAATGGATAAGTTGTATCCTGCGATAGTTAAATGGTTAAAGCCAAAGGGTAATAAAAAACTTATTATAACTGGTCATAGTTTAGGTGCTGCAATGGCAACTATACTTGCAAGTAGATTGAAACCAACTTCACCAGATTTGGTGTTGTATACATTTGGTTGCCCAAGAACAGGCAATAAAGAATGGGGTAAACAGTTTGCTAATATTGAAGCGTATCGTTTCGTAAACAATAATGACATTATACCACAAGTTCCGATGTTAGGATATTATCGTCACGTTGGAGAATTAAATTATATAACTTATGATTTTAAAATCTTAACTGATCTTACTTGGGGTCAACGATTTGTTGATAAAGTAAAAGGTAAATTAAAAGCATGGAGTAAGTTTCAATTGTTTGATGGAATTTACGATCATCTAAGTGCTAATTATATTAAGAAGATCAATTCACGCAAATAAAAAAGCCCAGTTAAACTGGGCTATTGTTATCCTACGAATGCACGTTCTACTACGAATGTGCCTGGATCGCTCATATTACCTTCAACGAATCCTTTTTCAATTAAATGATTCTGTAAATCTTCATTGAATGGAATAGACCCACAAATCATAACTCTATCAAATTCTGAATCAAGATGTGGTAATTGTAATTTGTCTTCTATTGAATGATCAAATAGTGCGGTAGTTACTCTGCCTTCATTCTCATATTCTTCACGAGAAACAGTTGCATAATAATGGAATTTATTCTGTACTAACTCACCATACAATTCATGTTCGTTAAGACCTAACCACATATCTTTCCAAACTAAATCTTCAATCTTTCTAGTACCATGTACCAATATTACATTATCGTAGTTGTCGTAAATGTCAAGACTTCGTGCTAACCCCATAAATGGTGCTACACCAGTTCCCGAACTTAACATATATAGATTACGACCGGGCTTAACATTATCTGGGACTAATGTACCAGTTGGTTTAGTACCTACTAGTATTTTGTCACCTACGTTAACATGCTGTAATTTACTTGTTAAAGGTCCGTCTTGTACTTTGATACTATAGAATTCCAAGTATTCAGCGTATGATGGTGAAGCAATACTGTATGCTCTTAATATAGGTTTATTCCTTTGGAGTTTTTCAGAGAAGTGATCTAATCCCATCATGACGAACTCACCATCTTTAAATCTGAATCCTGGATTTCTTGTTGTTTTAAAATAAAATAATTCGTCTGTGTAATGAATTACTTCTAACACAGTTTCATATGTTGTTGCTGCCAATTAACTATCCTCTTATGTTTTGTTTGCCATAGACACTACCATCTTGTCCGGTTTCGTTGCTGTTGGTGCAGTCTAATTTGTGATCAGTCGCGTGCGGGCATCTTTTATTCCCACAGGTGGGACATAATGTCATTCGCATGCCCGATGTTGCAGGGTTACATGTGATACAGTGACATTTATCTGTTGTTTCTAACGATTTGACGCGTCTTTCTAGATCAACTATCTTGTTATATAGATTAGGGTTTAGTTTTTTCCATGCATCAGGATCAGCCTTAAACCATGTCCAACCACATTTGTTTACTAAATAATTTAGCAATGTAGACCATTTACCATAAGTCCATAGTGCGATTTTAGTGTCAGTAATCCATGCTATAAACAATGCACCAAAAATACTACCAGCCAATGCAGTCCATATCCATAGTCTATCGGTAGACATACTTTGTATTGTGTCCCACATTGTGCAATCTCCTATTAAGCGTGCTTTTCTTTATAGTCTGCTACTGCCGCTTTGATAGCGTCTTCTGCTAATACTGAGCAGTGAATTTTAACTGGTGGTAGCGCAAGTTCTGATGCAATATCACTATTGGAGATAGCAACTGCTTCGTCTAAATCCATACCTTTTAATATTTCTGTCACCAGTGAACTTGATGCAATTGCTGAACCACAACCATAGGTTTTGAATTTAGCATCTTCAATAACACCTTCATCGCTAACCTTAATTTGTAATCGCATTACGTCACCACAAGCGGGCGCTCCTACCATGCCAGTACCTACATTTTCATCTGATTCATCCATCTTACCTACGTTACGTGGGTTTTCATAATGATCTAATACTGCTTCTGAATATGCCATAATAATTTCCTTATTTAATCTACTATTTATTCGGAACCACTCATTAGTGAGCAGCCCATACTACTGTACTTAAATCAACACCATCTTTGAACATGTCCCATAGTGGGGATAAGTCTCGTAATTTTTGAACTTTTTCACGAACAAGAATGATTGCATCATCTACGTCTTTTTCTGTTGTATAACGACCTACGCTAAACCGAATTGAACTGTGTGCTAATTCGTCACTAAGTCCCAATGCTCTCAATACGTATGATGGTTCAAGGCTTGCAGATGTACATGCAGAGCCAGATGATACTGCGATATTAGAGATTGCCATTAATAGAGATTCACCCTCTACATAATTAAAACTAATATTTAAGTTACTGCCAATACGTTGTTCAAAATCGCCATTGACTACTACTTCTTCCATATCAGAAAAACCAGCGTATAGCCTATCTCTTAATGCGCGTGTACGAATTTCTTCTGAATCCATGCATTCTTGTGCAATGGCGAATGCTTCTCCCATACCAACAATTTGATGTGTTGCTAATGTACCAGAGCGCATACCACGTTCATGTCCACCACCATGCATCTGTGCTTCAAGACGAATTCTAGGTTTGCGAGATACATATAGTGCACCCATTCCTTTTGGTCCGTATATCTTGTGTGCTGAAAAACTCATTAAGTCTACAGGTAGTGTTGATAAATCAATTGGCATTTTACCCACTGATTGTGCAGCATCTACATGAAAGAATACTTTATTCTCTCTACAGATATCACCAATTGCGTACAAATCTTGTATAACACCAATCTCATTATTAACGTGCATGAATGATGCTAAAATTGTATCTTCTCTGATTGTATTTTTAAACACTTCAATGTCTAGTAATCCATTTGGCATTGGGTCTAAGTAAGTCACGTCAAATCCTTCACGCTCAAGTTGACGACATGTATCTAGTATTGCTTTATGTTCAGTGCGTAATGTAATAATATGTTTGCCGCGCTTTTGATAAAAGTGAGCAATACCTTTAAGTGCTAAGTTGTTTGATTCAGTTGCACCAGAAGTCCATACAATCTCTCGTGTATCGGCTCCAATTAAGTCTGCAACTTGTTTACGTGCGTTGTCTACTGCTTGTTCTGCTTCCCACCCATACGTATGTGAACGTGACGCGGGATTACCAAAGTTACCTTCCATTGTTAGGCATTCAGCCATTTTTTTAGCGACCCGCGGATCTACTGGGGTCGTTGATGAATAATCCATGTAAGTTGGATTTGACATTTAAATCTCCGAGATTAATATTAAAGTGACCAACCAACACATTTGTTGTTATGATCTTCTGCGTGAACACATCGCTTTGACCTACATTCAGGACATACTACAACGCCACCCACACTTAGTAGAAAACCACTGGTGTCTACTAATTTATTTTCTTGAATGCATTTATGACAAACACATTCGTCTGCTTCTACAAGTCTTCCATCGATAGGACGCAAGACATCAGTATCACCTTCTGTCTTCGTCTTCTCGTATGTCGGTTCTTTTTTGCCCCAAAGACGATCATATTCATCACCGTATTTAGAGCCGTAGGTAGAACCGCGTCTTAAATCACCTTTACCGCCATGCCATTGAGTCATTATTCGCCCACTTCTGACCATTCAGTAAATACTTTTGTGACAGTTGAATCGGTAGGCATGTCGCCAACGTTTTCAGATAATCCATCAAATACATCAAGTGCGGCTTGACTTACGTGCTTTACAAACACGATGCTCGTTCCATCTTCACTTAGTGTAGGTGTTTTGTCTACAATGTCACCACTATCAGATAGTGCATTAAGTTTAGAAATGTCATCTGCTGTCTTTGTAGTATCCAGTTCGGCATTAATTTGTGTTCTTGCTTCTTCAATACTAGCCCATGAGCCAGTAGTATTTGTAAATGTTGATGTTCTAGTAAACATGTTTTATATTCTCCTTTAAAGTTAAATTGGTTAGTTAGTAGTTCTTACTAGTTGTATTTAGTTGTTGAATCAAGTTTGTTTGGTTAACACTATTTTCATAGTACGACCATCGTCTTGTATACTGATCTGAACATTTGTTAGATCATATTTTACAAGTTCACGTCCATCATCGATTACTTCAAGTCTAGTTATATCAGGGTAGTCAATCGCTTCATCACTCATGTATTCACCGGCTGTCATAAATTTTAAATCAACCATCTTAATCTCTCCTGTAAAATATGTGTGCACCAATGCGTCCTACTGTGTGCATACCACGATCTTTGCGCCAATTTGGTTTTACGTATGTAGCATGATAATGAACTGCGCCGTCAGTGATTCCCCTCATGGTAGCATTCACGTAAATATCCCATGCTACTTCTTGTGATCGTACCCAATTATCACTACCATAAGGTATGGTGTCAGGCTTCCCGTCACAGTACCAAGAAAATTGACATTTGTGTAGAATTGGATAGAATACTCTTGATTCTTTAGGAAGTGACGGGTCTTGTTTTGTTTTCCAACTCTCTCTCATATGACCCTCATAAACAACACCACATACTGTGTGAGCCCAACGACGGTCTATTACTCTATTTAATGTAACATCGGCTACTGCATACATTCCTGCTTTGTTATCAATGCCTGCTTCAAAGTATATATTCTTTGCAAGACAAAAGATTTCGGGATGCTTTTCTGGATTGGTCAGAAAGAATTCGCTGTCAGATCGGTTTTGAATACCAACCCAAGATTCATCCGTTGATGAATTAACTTTAGTGTCTGCTGCCAAAAGATATTGACCATATGCAGCACCGCCTAGCATTGTTAGCATTGACATTACCAATAAAATTCTCATGCTGGGTGATTCCTTATTTAGAATTGATATTATTTGAGATTAAATGAAGTGGGATAGTCACAAACAATGCGACTGGGACGAATACTACTGCTGCTGCATGTAATAAAAACCACATAAATAGTTCCTTATTTAATTTATAAGTTATTATACAACAATATACATTACATGTCAAGCATTAATGTGATATTTCTATCTTAATGGGTGATTAACCTACCCCATCTGATGGGGTAGAATAATTGTAGTTATACTACAATTCCATTTAAATAAACTGTTTTTCCATCTTGCTTCACTGCTGTTAATATTTGATTTCTATTTTGAGATTTTGAAACATAACTACAATGAGTCCAACCTGAGTTGGGATCTCCTGGGATATAAAATTCCAATATTAGTTGATCAAAGTCCAAGTTATCTGCAATAAATTGTGATACTTGTACTGTTGATGCAAAATTGGTTTCCATATCTGCTGCTTCTGCTTTTGAATGCTGCGAACCACGCGCACCACCAATTGCTTCATTCAATGCGTCTGATCTATAGCCAGATGTAATAATAGTAGGACCAAAGTGATCCCTTACTGGTTGAACTATATTTTCAAATAATGCTTTAGCACTTTCTACATGTGCATCGGTCATTGAGTTATCAATGCCTCTACGTATTGCAGTTGACGATTTCGTGTATTCGCCAACTGTGAAATTTTTACTTAAATTCATAATTATACCCCTCTATATAACTATTTATACTTTGTTGGTCAATCATCGTATTGATCGCCTTCATCATATCTATCTTTTGCTTCTTCGTCTTGTTTATATAAGACATACTCATGTAATGCCACAACCCCACCATAACCAGACACTAGAAGTGCCAATTCTAAAATACTCATTACTTTTTTTAAATTCAACCTCACTATTATATCAGTAATTCCTTTACTATACGTATGCATTGCGCATAGTTGCAATTTAATTGTATGAGGATCATATTACTGACCCTCATATTTATCATTTACTACAAAAAGTTACATTGCATTCTTTTTGTCTTGAATCTCGCTGCGCCTAGCCTTCGTAAGTTTACCAAGATCGCCAAGTGCTTTACGAGCGCGTGCTGCTGCTGCTTTCACGCCTTTGTCTTCCCATGCTGCGTGTTCTTTTAAATATTCTTCGTATGCTTCTACGATACTTTCATGATTGTCTAACATTGTATTTCCTTTTTAATTATATCGCAAT
>Ga0307998_1000840_pt1 | contig 17014 bp, 23 predicted proteins | sample Davwhametageno37_FD_203147 | JGI IMG/M metagenome (GOLD analysis project Ga0307998, IMG submission 203147) | Marine microbial communities from Davis Island wharf, Antarctic Ocean - #37 | ecosystem: Environmental > Aquatic > Marine > Unclassified | place: Antarctic Ocean: Davis Island wharf... | reverse complement strand
ATGGTGACCATTTAGATGACAATACTGATTTAATTATTAGAGGCGTTGGTGGCGGAAGCCGTAAAGCAATAGTCAAATGTCAAAACTCGGGTAGAACATTCTATACAGTTGATACTGGATATTTTGGTAACTGGAAAAATAAATGGATACATCGAGTTACAAAAAACAATATGCAAAACTGCGGGCCGATACTTCAAAGACCGATGGACAGAGCTAAAGCACACGGATATAGATTTCGTAAGTTATCACCAGGCAGCAAAATATTACTTGTGCCACCTAGTTTAAAAGCTATGCGACTATTTGGACAACCTGATCCGGAAACCTGGGTACAACAAGTAACTGCTGAACTTAAAAAGTATACTAGTCGTCCTATAGAAGTTAGACTTAAACCTAATAGAACAGAACGTGTAACGGATAAGACTATGGCAGCGGCACTTGCCGATGACGTTCATTGTCTTGTAACGTATAATAGTATTGCTGCTGTCGAAGCACTTCAAGCAGGGAAACCAGCTGTAGTGTTAGGCCCAAATGCTGCAAGCGGTATTTGCGAAACTGAATTAAGAAATGTTGATAATCCTAAAATGCCAGATAGAGAAACCCAAGATGCATTTTTTGCTCACCTTGCATATTGTCAATTTGATGTACATGAATTACGTAACGGCTTTGCATGGAGAACTGTAAATGAAAGTAGTAGCATACCACAGTGGCATCCCGCCAAAAAATAATAGTCCTGAGAAACCTTTAATATTATCAAATTTTATTCAAGGAGTTGTGCAGTTAGGGGATGACGGTACGAATCATTATCAGCCAACCTTGCAAGATTGTGATCTAGCAGTATTGCAAGGGTTTGTGCATGCCAACAGTAAAAACACACCTCATCTTCTTTTTAGAAGACAAGTAATAGATAGACAAAAACTAACTAAAGCGCACACGTTAATTGTTGATAGCAATTTGTTTTTATTTCAAACTGCAAGTAAGCGTAACACTCCTGGTAACTATTTAAGATATAGTTTAGACGGTGTTTTTAGAGACACAGGATTTTATTTTGATAAAGATATAGATCCTAATAGATGGCAAATAATAAAAAAGCATTTAGCCATAGATGTAAAATCATACGACACTAGAGGTAATTTTATTTTACTGTGTTTACAACGTAATGGCGGCTGGAGCATGAAGCATCAAGATGTAATTGAATATGCTCACAGAACAATACGTCAACTAAAATCTGTAACGTCTCGTAAAATAATTGTAAGAGGGCATCCGGGCGATAGAAAAACAATGGCTAGGATTGCTCAAGAGATCAAATATCCTAATGTAGAGATTTCTTCAAATCCAGATATTCGTGACGATTTAAAAAATGCATGGGCAAGTATTACTTTTAACAGCAGTCCTGGTGTAGCAAGTTTAATACACGGAGTTCCAGTATTCCAAATGGATCAAGATTTAAATTATAGTATGTATAGCGAAGTTGCAAATACTGATCTAACACAAATTGAGAATCCAATACTGTTTGATCGCCAAGAATGGTTAGAAAGAATAGCTATGTGCCATTGGAGTTTTGATGAACTTACAAATGGCACAGCTTGGAAATTTATGAGAAAATATATCTAGTGCCAATTATAAGTATTACGGAGATTATTTTGACCAATAATCTTCAGTTCGGTTAACCATTATATCAACTGAACGAGATCTACCTTCTTGCTTGCGTACACCCTTCATATGATCAATCCATTTACCTAGTACACCATTAATGAGAGGATGCCCGCCACCTCCGGACTTTGCTTCACGCAAATACATCTCTGCACTATAATCAAATACATTAGGATCTTGTTGTTTCATATTGGTCAAAATATTTCCAAATACAAAGCTATCGTGCCATTCAGCTAATCTAAAGATACCGTTGTCTGCATCTTCATATACTCTTTCAAATTCTGCTAAAAACTGTTGACAAGTCTTGTGGTGTAAGTTCATACCATAAAAGCCGCACTCTGGCCATGTCTGCGATCCTTTGCCTCTACCAACATATGTAATCCAAGCATCTTCAGGTAACTGTGCTTTAAAGTTATCATATGACCAATCACTATGTACATATGTATCAGCATCCATCCACACACACCAGTCCTTAGAGCGCACACAAGCGTCATATACAGCATAAGTCTTGTTAGCGAAGCGTACTGCATCCCACTTAAAACCTTTCTGCCAGTCCTTGCGTCCGTTACGTGCAGGGTGGTTAGTTATATCTCCATTTGCATGAGGAATATTTTTCCAACGCTCTTTAAAAACATTTAACTTTGGTAATACTTCTTTTGCATCTAATATTGTTATTTGTTCTGGGTCAGGGTTACTAGGGTTGCAATTCTCAGCATACACTAATAATTTAATTTTTTTATCTACTCTTTGAGCAAATGAATCTAAAAATCTTTGCCCGTAAATTTCTAATCCAGGTTGGTGAAATGTTGTAACCACAGTTATGTTTGACATAGTTTATTCCTTGTAAATATAGTATATGGTATTTAACGATGAAATTTAACTTATGGAGACAATATGGCGCACTTAATTCTAAGCCTGTGTTTGACGCCTTTCACGCTGGCGCTAATGCTCTTGGCCACAGCGTTGTCGATAACGCTGATGATGGGATTGATGTTATTTGGAGCGTTCTTTTCAACGGCCGTATGGCTGGAAACCGTGCTGTTTGGGAAAGAAACCTTCAACAACAAAAACCAACAATAGTACTAGAAGTTGGTGGCATTAACAGAGGTACAACATGGAAGGTGGGATTAAATGGAATCAATAGAGCTGCTTACTTTGGTGAGCCGGGTAATGACGGGAGCAGGGCTAATCACTTGGGATTGGTTTGTAAGCCTTGGAGATCCAACGGCGATTTTATTCTAATATGCGGGCAGCACGACAAAAGTGTGCAATGGCAAAATATGCCAACTATGAGTAATTGGTTTCTAAAAACATACGAAGAAATTAGAAAACATACACAACGCCCTATTATATTTAGACCACATCCTAGATGTATGTTGCCTGAGATCGAACGAGGGTTACGCAATGTATACAGGCAAGCACCAACTAAACTACCTGGAACATATGACGACTTTGACATGTCCTACGACCGTATACACGCTACTGTAAGCTACTCTAGCAACCCGGGTGTGCATAGTATCATTAACGGCATTCCAGCGTTTGTAGGTACCGCATCGTTAGCGTATGACGCTAGTAATGACATAGACTTCCTACACGATATAGAGAACCCATTCATGCCCGATCGAACACAATGGCTTAACGACTACGCACACACTGAATGGACTGTACAAGAAATATCTCAAGGCACACCAATTAAGCTCTTGACTTCTAAGCTATAATCCTATATAATACTATTATGAATTACACAATTGAAGATTACATAGAAATTCTTTCCGGTATCGTCGAACCAGATGATATATTTGGATCTTTTAATGTCGATGACAGTGACAAGGGATTAATCTTTAGTCTTGCAAGACAAACTATTAAAGGCATCCCTTATACTGATAGACAGTACGAGTTAGCAAAATCAAAAGTTATATATTATAAAGAGCAGTTTATTCAATACGATATTGAGCTTGCATTAAATACCCTTAGAATGCCGTTGCGAGAAATTGATAGATCAAAATGGATTAAAGCTGACGACAAATACATTTGTATACGCTTTCCGTTTACTAAGAAGATGATAAAGTATATTGACTTTTTAGAAACAATTTCTGACAGGAAGAAATACGATAAACAAAACAAAATACATTTTGTTCCGTTTAACGAACTAAACATCTACGAAGTAGTTGGTCAATTTAAAGATGCTAATTTTAACATAGATGATACCCTTACTAATATTTATGAAGCAGTAAAAATAATGAAAAACAAAAAAGAAGAATATGCACCTGGTATTTTTAGTTTAAAATTAAAAAACTTACACAACAAAGCAATAGATTATGCGTTGTCTTCTATAGGTGAACCTAATATAGAAAACTTAGTAAGATATAAAGACAAGCAAGATACATTGGGCATTGTACACTTTGACGAAGATGACTTATCAAATAGCGTCAATGCTACACAGCCACTAACACGCAGAATAATTTATAGAACACAGCGGCATGTCTTTATTGATGCTAAAGAATTTACTATGGACAATCTTGCTGAGTCAATGCTTGAACTGTACAGATTTCCTATTTTATTTTTGCTTCCGGAAAACGAACGTAGTTTAGATTTAATGCACAAGGTGCAATCTAGCTTTAAAAATATTATTCCGAACGAAAGTGTTACTAACCTTTATAGGAAAGAGAATTCGACAGACGGCAATAAAGAATATAACAATTATATAAAAGAAAATAATCTTAATAATTCTCTTGCTATTGACACTAAAATAGTGTATACTAGTAACAATAAGATACCAAAGCCCTTGCTTGAAACAAAATGGCAACCTTCTGTTGCTATACAACTTGAAAGCAAGCGGGCAAATACGCAAGTCGATAGCTATCTTAATGGAGTAGATTTAGTTATCCATTATGACGACAAGGCATTACTTTGGAAAGGATACGTAGAAAAAATATGAGTTCATGTAAACTAATAATTGAAGATGAAGTAAACATTAAGCTAGAAGGTCTAGACGTAGACATGCGTCGAAAGATCTCTAGCGCACTTAAATTTGAAGTGCCGTATGCAAAACATATGCCACAGTATAAGCTAGGTCGATGGGATGGCAAGGTTGCTTTCTTTGGTATTGGCGGCAGTGGGTATGTCAATCATCTCGATGTTGTACAAGAAGTACTAACTAAAAACCGAGTACAAATTGTCGACATTGAAGATAGGCGCACTCCTATTACTTTAAACTTTACTCCGGTTACAGAACGGTATTGGGCAGATCAAGGTGTTGTATGGCCTGAAGGGCATCCTGTAGAAGGCACAGAAATTATCCTACGTGACTATCAAGTAGAAGCTATTAACAACTTTTTAAACAATCCGCAAAGCCTGCAACAGATTGCTACTGGCGCAGGTAAAACAATTACTACAGCAACCTTATCACATATAACTGAGCCTTACGGTCGTAGTCTAGTTATTGTTCCTAACAAGTCGTTAGTAGAACAAACTGAAGAAGACTATATTAACTGTGGGCTTGATGTTGGTGTGTACTTCGGCGACAGAAAGAACCTAGGTAAGACTCACACTATTTGCACTTGGCAAAGTTTAAATATACTTGACAAGAAGCACAAGGATGGCTCAGCAGTGTTATCACTAGCAGAGTTTCTAGATGGTGTAAGCACAGTTATTGTCGACGAAGTACACATGGCAAAAGCAGAAGTTCTTAAGAACTTGCTTACTCGCAACTTAAAGAATGCTCCAATACGTTGGGGACTAACAGGCACAATACCTAGAGAGAAGTTTGAGTTTGAAAGTATACATGCAAGTCTAGGTCCAGTAATTGGACAAATTAGTGCTAAGTCGTTACAAGACAAAGGTGTATTATCAAAATGTCATGTTAACGTATGTCAACTAATAGACACAGTAGCACACAGTGATTATCAAAGCGAACTAAAATATCTAACAACGAACGAAGCAAGATTAGCATACATTGCTAAGATGATGAATAAGATTTCGCAGACAGGCAACACACTAATACTAGTAGATAGAATTAGCGCAGGCAAATTATTAGAAGAACTAATACCTAACAGCACGTTTGTAAGCGGCGCAGTAAAGGTAAAAGACAGAAAAGAAACTTACGACACAATTAAGGAAGGAACAAATGAAGTTATCATTGCAACATATGGTGTAGCAGCAGTTGGCCTTAATATACCACGTATCTTTAACATGGTTCTTCTCGAGCCAGGAAAAAGTTTCGTAAGGGTAATACAATCAATAGGACGTGGTGTTCGTATTGCTAAAGACAAAGACTTCGTACAAATATGGGACCTTACATCAACGTGTAAGTTTGCGAAGAGACATCTAACTCAGCGTAAGAAATTTTACAAAGAAGCAGAGTATCCATTTACAATCGAGAAAGTAGACTGGAATTAACTATGAGAATACTAACAATAGAAAACGAATGTTATTCGTTAAACAACTTACCAGATCAATTAGACGAAGATATAAGATTCAGTGTACTAGACAATAGCAACAGCGATGATCCTGACTTCTTTTTTATACCATTGATTTTTTTAGAAAGTTTTAATGCACCTGCAATCGTTATGGAAATAAACGGCTGTGAAATTATGATGCCCATTGATTGGCACATAGCTGTAGGTGATAGTGAAACAATAAACGACCTGGAAGTACTTCCGCTAACTAGTTTGAATGACAGAGGATTTGAAGCATTTATGTTTAATCCGTTACAAGGGTTTAAAGCTGATTACGCAGAAGTTAAGATACTAAATTTTTACAATGATGTAAAATGGTATTTTCCAAAAATGAAAAACGGACAGCTATTAACTGTGCCGCTGACAGAAGGACATAATCCGCAATGTGCATTTTTCGTTAAGGATATTAGCAGACAAATGGAACTTATTGATTATGGCAAACTCATCTAAGCAAGGAGAAAGTAAAATGGGAATTAAAGCAGGAAAAATTTGGGGAGCAACAGAGCTCATCCATGCAAACGGTGTATTAGAATTTCACCGTATTAATTTTAACGCAGGATTTAAATGTTCAGAACATGAACACCAATTTAAATGGAACGGATTCTTTGTTGAATCGGGCAAGATGATTGTTCGAGTTTGGCAAGATGATCAAGGACTAGTTGATGAAACTATTCTTGGTCCAGGTGACTTCACGCAAGTGAAGCCAGGTAAGATTCACCAGTTTGAAGGTTTAGAAGACGGTGTTGCTTTTGAACTTTACTGGGCTGAATTTAATCACGATGACATTGTTCGTCGTACAGTAGGCACCACAGTAACTAAAGGAAAATAAAAATATGTTTAAAAACATTGATAAAAGTATGATGCTAAAACTTGCACTTCTGCATGTTGTAATAATTACAATTTCTAATGCATTAGTTTCTATTCCTGTAGAAATTGCAGGCATCAAACTTACATGGGCGGCATTTACGTTTCCGCTTGTAATACTAGCAACTGACTTAACAGTTAGAATGTTAGGTAAGCACATTGCAAGAGCAACTATTGTTGCTGCATATCCAATTGCTATCATTGCATCCATTGCAGTTGTAATGGCAGAAGGTGCTCCGCAGTCAGTAGCATTGCGCATTGGTTTAGCAAGTGCAACAGCTTATGCAGTTGGCACAATGCTTGACGTATATGTGTTTCAATACTTTCGTGAAAACTGGTCAAGACAGTGGTGGATTGCTCCGGCACTATCGACAGTTGTTGCAAACGTTATTGACAGCTACACATTCTTTGCTGTTGCGTTTAATAACTCAGCAGATGAGTATATGGCAGCTAACTGGATGGAAATTGCTACAAGTCAAGCAGGCTTAAAGATTGCAGTAGGATTAATTATCTTCCTTCCAGCATATGGTGTACTACTACGTTACATTAACGGTGCACTTGGAGATGTAAAAGATGATGTGTTTGAACCAGTAATTGACGTTGTTGTAGACAAGCCTAAAGCTAAAGCTAAAGCTAAAGCACCAGCTAAAGCTAAAGCTAAAGCACCAGCTAAAACCGGTGGCAAAAAAGCAGGAGAGCTAAGTATGACTCCGACTGCTATTAAGCAACGTGAAGCACGAGCTAAAGCAAAAGCGAAGAAAGCTAAGTAATGCAACTTAGCGTAATGCAAAACTTTAAGGGTGTGGAAATGAAACCGTTTCCACACCTTTGCATTGATAATGCTCTTCCAGAGAAGATATACAATGAACTTGTACAAACTTTTCCGGAGGACATTATTTGCTCTACACCTGTATTAGATAATGGCATAACTTATAGGCATAAATCTAATCCGGTTCTTGTAGAAGATAACATTCCCAACATATGGAAAGAGTTTTTTGAATATCATACAAGTCCAGAGTTTTTTCAATATGTAACAGATGTGTTCGAGGACGCATACCACAAATACTATCCAAGTGACTTATTCCACTCTCTTAAAACAGGTAGTGTAGGAGTAAGAAAACTAAGTAAAAAGACAACATATGTTACTGACTGTCAATTTGTTGTACATGAACCTGTAGTCGAAACAGAAACATCACGTACACCGCACTTAGACAATCCTGGAGAAATATATGCAGGATTATTATATATGAAAAAACTTACTGATCAAAGTACAGGAGGAAACTTTACATTGCATGAAATAGATAAAGTACACTCGGTATTAAAAACAGGTGGCAGAGCCGTACAATTAAGTAATCCTGTAAAAGAAATAGAATACAAAGCAAATAATTTTTGTATGTTTTTAAATGTACATAATAGTGTGCATAGTGTTACTCCTAGGATAGATGCAACTGAGCGTCGACGTAGTATTAACATTATAGGCGAATATAATAAAAACGGAAAAATGTGGGAAGTACAAGAAGAAAATTATGCCTCTATATAGTTTACAATATATTAATGATTTAAAATACTTGCACCAGCGTTCAGATCGTCCGCGAGGATTTGGCGGCAAAGTAAAAAAGATGGGTCCATTTTATACATTCTTTGAAAAATGGCAACCTACCTCTGCAATAGATTACGGTTGCGGTAAAGGAGCCATTCTTAATCATTTACAAGAAAAATATCCAGACTGTCAATGGAAAGGATACGACCCAGCTGTTGAGGAATACAGCACAAGTCCTCATTTACCAGTTGAGTGTGTATTCTCAAATGATGTACTAGAGCACATTGAACCCGAATGTTTAAGTGATGTATTAGATCACATATGGCAGTTAAGCACAAAATATATTTGGCTATGTATAGATACATTGCCTGCAAGAAAAGTATTAATGGACGGGCGTAACGCTCACTTAATACTAGAAGGTAAAGATTGGTGGAGCGAACAGATACAACACAGAGACGGAAACATTGTTTACTGTGAACTAGGTAAAAAAGGTAAACTTTATGTCGCAATTGAAAAATAAGATGATTCCGGGTGAGGCATTAATATATGAAAGAGCCGACGGAGTTGTATATGCAAAATATAGAGACCCACCACATAATAAAACATCTCGTTGGATCATAGGCGGCGATCCTGCTGGCGTTGCAAGAGCACAAGGCGACTTATTAAATTATACTGAATGGCAAGAGTTGTGTGAATTGAGTTTAGATTATCCTACACTAAAAAAGCTCTTAGACCAGGTAGTGACAACTTACTATACAGTAAAGGAAAGCCGATGACAGACATCACATTTCCATATTGGGGACCGTTGGTAACAAAAGCTGCCCTAGATGTACAGACTATGTCTACGCTATCAGAAAAGATGCACACTGCAAAAGATTATTTTCATCACGATATTACTAGTTTAGAAAATGAATTTAATTTTAACAAAGAAGAAATTGATAACGTTAATTTATTATTGCAACCTTATTTTGAAAGTTATAGAAGTGTTTACGAAAAATCGTGGGCTTTAGACAAGTTAGGATCATTCACTTGCACTAACGCATGGGTTAACTATCAACAACAAAGAGAGTGGCGACCACCGCACTTTCATAGTAACTGTGATGCATCGTTTGTAGTTTACATGAGTGTACCAAAACAATTAGAACACACTAACAAAAATATTGCTCAGGAGTACACGCCAGGAAGTATAGTGTTTGAATACAACAAACACGCACAGTACAAGGACAAACTAGTTAACTTAGATAGTTGTACCTACTTACCGGAAGACGGCGACATTGTAATCTTTCCTAGCACACTAAGACACTATTCAGTACCGTTTACTACTGAAGCAACAAGAATATCAATATCAGGTAATATTAACATAGAGGAGTTAACATGAGAATTATAGCAGGACCGTGTCAGCACGAGTCATTGGGACAATCAGCAGCCATTGCAGAGAAGTGTAAAGCAGTATGCGACAAGTATGGTGTAGAGTATATCTTCAAAGCAAGTTTTGATAAAGCAAATCGTTCTAGCTTGGGCAATAAGCGAGGAGTAGGTATAAATCAAACATTGGCTGACTTTAGACTACTTAAAGAAGTGCATGGTGTTAAGACCCTCACAGACGTTCATACAGTAGAGCATTGTAGTCACATTACCTCTTTCTTTAATGATGCAGTAGATGTGCTACAGATACCTGCATTCCTTTGCAGACAAACTGACTTGTTACAAGCGGCTTGTCAAACAGATAAGATTGTTAATATTAAAAAAGGACAGTTCCTTGCACCTTGGGATATGAAGGGTATATTAACTAAGACAGACGGTGCTAAAGAGGTTTGGATAACCGAGAGAGGAACTAGTTTTGGATATAATACTTTGGTCGTTGATTTTACTGGCTTGGACTACATGCTTAATAATTATGATTATCCTGTTGTACTTGATGCCACGCACAGCGTACAGAAACCTGGCGGCAACGGAGGCAGTAGCGGTGGCAATAGGGATTACGTTCCTGGCCTATCTCGCGCAGGTAGTGCTTTGGGGATTAGGAATTTCTTTCTAGAAGTACATCCAGATCCAGACAACGCACCAAGCGATGGACCCAACATGTTACGCTTAGATGACTTTGAAAAAGTTGTACGAGATATTGTTGCAATTAGTGAGGTAGTACAATGAGAATAGGCATAGTTATTCCGGCTAGAATTAAGAGTACACGATTTCCTAATAAGATGCTTGCTGAATTAAATGGTGTGCCCTTAATTAAACACGTTTATGATATATGTGCAAGCATTGGATTAGAAACTGTAGTGCTTACTGACAGTGAAGAAATTGCAAACATAGTGCCAGCAAGGATGACCGGTGAAGCGGACAACGGTACAGAACGATGTTCTCAAAAAGCAATTGAACTTGGATGGGATTATTACATCAATGTACAAGGTGACATGCCAGATATTACTGTTGATATAATTAGCGAAATGGTAAAACACATACCTGAATATCACGTATTAACGGCGTATACGGAGATGAATCAGGTTGACAGAGCCAGCCCAGATAGTGTAAAATTAATACATAACGGCAATAAAGCAAAGTGGTTTTGTCGTGCAAGTTTAGAATACGGTGACCATCATTTAGGTATCTACGGATATAGTCGAGCTGCGTTAATGGAGTACTCCAACTTAACAAAGACTAAAGAAGAAGATATTGAAAAGTTAGAACAGCTTAGATGGTTGCAAAATAATATAGATATAGGTGTTATAAAAGTTGACTTTAATGGCATTGAAATTAACACTCCAGAGGACTTAGATAAATGGCACAAACAAAACTCCCAATAAAAGATATCTTAGCAGCTATTGATATGGGTGCTAAAGAAGTTTGGGACGAGTTCTCAGATGAAGAACGTAAACAAGTTAGCTTTTGGTTACTGAATAGATACGCTAGTAGTATTAGCGGCACCCGAGAGCAGAAAGAACTTGCTATTTTTAAAACGAATGAGTATTATAATAAAAACTGGAATGTACTTGGTATGAGGCATCCTAAATTACAATGGCAACTATTATGCCAAGCAGGTAACACAAAGCGTATAGAACGACATAACTGGATTGGTCTTAAAGGTAAAAAGTCCGGAGACAGTAAGATTGTTAAATTCTTAGCTGAACGTTTTCCTAATATGAAACAAGATGAGGTAGAACTACTTGCTGGAATATCTACAAAAAAAGAAATTAAAGAATACGCTGAGTCACTCGGAATGGATAAAAAAGATGTCAAGCTCTAAGCCCTTTGTTTGCGAATATTGTAATACAGGCTACTCAAGAGAGAAAACTCTTATAGTACATATTTGTGAGCAAAAGCGCAGAGCTTTACAAAAAAATGAACGGCGTGTACAATTAGGTATGTATGCATTTAATCAATTCTACAAACTAAGTGCTAATGCAAAGAAGAACAAAACATATCAAGAGTTTTGTAAGAGCCAATACTATAATGCATTTGTTAAGTTTGGCAGTTTTATATCAAACGTAAAGCCGTTGTATCCAGAAAAATACATTGACTATGTTGTTACTAGTAATGTAAAATTAGATCATTGGTGTAAGGAAGCAATGTATGAAACTTATGCTATCGAACTTATTAGAAAAGAAGGTGTCGAAACAGCACTAGAGCGTACTATTACAACAATGATGGATTGGGCAAGCGAAAACGACCCGGCACCTTGGAATCATTACTTTCGCCACATAGGACTTAACACTGCAATATGGAATATTAAAGACGGCAAAATAAGCCCGTGGCTTATACTAAACTGTACCAGCGGAAAAGAAATGCTAGGTAAGTTTAGCGACGAACAATTAAGTATGATTTATCATGTACTAGATCCAGCACATTGGGCAATGCGTTTTAAGCGTAACCCTAAAGATGTTGAACTTGTAAAAGATGTAGTTAAAGAAAGCAACCTATGATTAAAGTAAATGATTTGCCTATATTAGTTTATGATAACTTTTACACAAAGCAAGAGTATAACTCAATGTGGCAAGAACTTTTATTTTTAAAATCTAAAATGCAAACACAGGCTCAAGATAATCCTTCACTAAAAAAGAATACCGGATTATTATTAGATGAAATATATCCTAATAGAAACATTTCAGATATATTAACATGTACACGTAAAATTTTTAACACAGACTTTATAGAAAAATGTAAACAGCAACATTACTTTTTTGAATATCTTGGATCAAGTACGCGAGATAAAGTGAAAGTAAATCATTACGACAACGGCGATGAATATAAAAGACACAACGACTTGGGTACAATTACTTGCGTAACATTTTTTTGCGATAAAATTAAAATGTTTGAAGGCGGTAATCTCATTTTTAATAATAATATAATAGAATGTGTAGCTAATAGGATTGTTTTATTTCCATCCATACTAATGCACGAAGTTGATAAAATTAAAGGAACGGGTAGATTTAGCATTACCCATTTTATAACATGAGTAATTTAAATAATATTAAATGGAAACAAATTATGAATCTCTTTAGAGATTTCCGTATGTTAGATGATGTACCAGTAATGGTATGTAAACTACCTACAGAAATTTTTGATTGGGAAATAAAACGTTTTGTTCAAGAAGGTAGAACATATAAAAATCACCCTTTAAGTTTTTTACGTCAACACTATAATGCAGGAGAAAATAAATTTCAAGTTGCAGTTCCTAGAAACTTGTGCAGTGACGCATTTGTAATGCCTTATTTAATTTATTTAGGACAATTCTTTTTATATCAATTAGACGGAATTGATCTCGAGGATAGCTTACGTGGACTAAGTATAAGACAAGCAAGTAATCATTTTGACAACATAGACTTTTGGATAAACTATGCTCAAAAAGGTGACTACAATCCTAACCATACACATTCTGATAACCAAGGACTTTCAGGTGTAATTTATGTTACTGGTAACGGAAACCCTACTGTATTTGACAACACTACAGAGCTACATGGTGTACCGGGTGAGATTGCTATATTCCCTGCAGGGCTACTGCATAAAGTAGAAGAACAAACACAAGACAACGAAAGGATTACAATGTCATTTAACTTGAGAGTAGATCTTTAATGCCTGATATTGATATAGACTTTGCAGACAGAAATATTATCTTAAACAAGATACAACATCGTGTAGCAAAGTTAGAGACAGGTAAAAAACATAACACGGGTGTTTATGTAACAGAAATTCCACACAATCCGTTTAATGAAATATCTACTATTGATTACAAAACTGCAGACGACCGCGGTTACTTTAAGTTAGATTTTCTTAATGTAAACATTTATAAAGACATTAACAACAATGAACATCTAGCCCAACTAATGGAAAAGGAACCACTATGGCAACTACTGGAGCACGAAGATTTCAGCGAAAAGGTATTTCATCTCAACGGACACGCAAGTCTATTGAGGCAATTGAAACCTACATCGGTAAAACAATTAGCTGCAACACTAGCAATCATTCGACCAGCAAAGAGACATCTAGCAAACGAGAACTGGGATACAATAATGAAAGAGGTGTGGGTAAAACCGACTAATGGAGAATACTTCTTCAAGAAAGCTCATGCAGTGAGCTACGCTATGGCATGTGTAGTACACATGAATTTAATCTGTGAACAGCTTAACGCTTAGGCTTTCGAATAAGTTGTACGTTTTTACGTTTTACTCGTTTGATAGCCAAGTTACTAAGGTTAACCGTAGGACCTAAAATAACTTTTACATCTTTACTATTCATTGTCATTTGACAATATTTTATTACATCAACTTCCTTGCGCAAGAATATATTTATAGGAATCATTCTATTTGATTCCCACCACCATGTCTCGCCTAATTCGAGCATGAATTTTTTCTCTTCGACACTTCTTAGTTTAGTATACACTAATACTGAAGTAACAAATTGATCTTGATTTACAACGATGCCGACATACTCTTGTCCCCCGTAGGTAACAACACTTATGAATGGATAGTTTTCTTCTATATCTTTTCTTAACATAATTTCCGCTAAATAATAGTATGCAATTAGTACCTAGATATTTAGTAAATAATCGAGTAACCATCGTAGCAAATGACGCAGGATTCGTAACGGAGTATAACCCAATGTATCAACGACAAATAAAAGTATATAAAGGCATTGATAATGTCATCCAGTTTAGATTGTTAAACGCAGATCAAAAACCTATAAACGTTTCGTCATACACTCCAAAGTTTGTAGCATTTGACGAAACTAAGGCACTTGTTATAGAACACGATGGATCAATCCAACAATTAGATGATAGTAGTGCTACACGGGGAATGTTTACAGTTACTATTACAGAGAATGACTTATTGAATATTCAACAGCAATATTTAACATACAATGTATACTTGGTACATAACACAGACAGTTCAAAAACACTAACGTATACTGATGGACATTTCGATAACAATGCAACAATTTTTGTTGACGCAACTGCATTTCCAGGTGCCAAGGCATCATACAGCATAACATCATTTACAGAAGATATGGGCTTGCCAGGTATTGATGACAGTACATGGGTATCAGAAAGCATTACAGCAGAACCGGCAATTAACGGAAACGAAGCACTGCATACCGCAGCAATTTATTCAGCTAGTTATACAGGTAATGTAGTAGTACAAGCTACACTCGATAATCAGATAACGGGCGACACTCAGTGGGCAGATGTAACAACAGTGACGCTTGCTTCACCTAGCACACCAACACCAGTTAATTTTAATGGTGTATTCAATTACGTGCGATTTAAAACTACAGCAAATCCAGCAGATAAAATATCTAAAATACTTGTCCGAAACTGATTGACTTCTTAGTCAATTGACGCTATAATACTAGTATGAGTATTGTAAGCGAAACAGTTCTGACGTACCTTCCAGCAAAGCGGAAAACTACTCCTAGTGGGTGGATTAGCTTCAATGCGCCATGTTGTCATAATACTGGCAGTGGTGCAGATACTCGTGGTCGCGGTGGACTAATTAGCAACCCAGATGGTGGCGTTAGTTACCATTGTTTTAACTGCGGCTTTAAGACAAGCTGGCAACCGGGCAGATCTTTTTCACATAAATTGCGTAAACTCCTACAATGGTTAGGAGCACCTGATGACGTAGTCAACAAGGTAGCATTAGAAGTTATGCGAGAAAATGAAGGCGTTATAGCTAAGACACAGATAGCCCAACTGCCTAAATTTAATACTGTTCCGTTGCCAGAAGATGCTGTTAAGATTTCTGATATTGTAGATTTTAACAAATACAGTTTAGCTATACTCGAGTATATGGCCGAACGTAATCTTAATTTAGATGATACAACTTATTATTGGGCTCCTAGTTTAGGTTACCGTGACCGACTTATTATTCCGTTTTACTTGGAAGGTAATGTAGTAGGATGGACAGCTAGGAGCATACTAGCAGACAAGAAACCTAAGTATCTAACAGAAGTACAACCTGGATTTGTATATGGTCTAGACGAACAGCATTACAAAAAAGTTTTTTGCATACTGTGTGAAGGTCAGCTAGATGCAATACATATAGACGGGTGTGCGCTAGGCGGAAGTGAGATAAGTGATCAACAAGCAATGTTGTTAACTAGATTACAAAAAGAAATAATAGTTTGTCCTGATCGAGACCAAGCAGGGTTAAAACTTATTGAACAAGCAATTGATAAAGGGTGGTCAGTGAGTTTGCCTGATTGGCCTGCTGGTATAAATGATATCGGTGATGCAGTAAATAAATTCGGACGACTGTATACACTCTACAGTATTGCAAATAATGCAGAATCAAGTCCGTTAAAAATTCGACTACGGGCAAAGAAATGGCATATATAATAGTAGCACAAAATGCTAGAAAGAGAGTAAAAATAATGAAAGACAATAATTTTTTAAAAATTATGGGTAAACTTATTTTAGGTGTAGTTGTATTATTGTTCATAATGATGATACTAGCAGGCGGATATAAGCAAGTAACTAAAGCTAAAGCATTAGAACGTTGTTCGCTTACTGACTTGTATGTAATAGGCGATAAAGGACACAGGAACAGAATCTATGACTGTAGTGGCATAGATATCACATTCAATATGGAAAAAAACTAACAAATCAAAGGCATAATTAAAAAGTATGGCAACTAGACAGAATACAGATTACGGGCACGATATACAACGAGTATATCTTGAAATGATGATGACAGATGCTGAGAGCTTTGTACGCTGTCAGGCAGTGTTTGATCCAATGGCATTTGATAGACGTTTGCAGGAACCTGCAAAGTTTCTTAATGAGTATGTGACTGAGCATAATGCACTACCTACATTTGACATGATTAACGCAGCAGCGCATAGTGATCTAAAACACCCAGGTGAGTTGCAAGAGACACACTATGATTGGTTGCTTTCAGAGTTTGAAACATTTAGTAGACATAAGGCATTAGAGAGTGCTATCTTACAAAGTGCAGACTTGCTTGAGAAAGGTGAGTATGGACCAGTAGAAGATCTAGTTAAGAAG
>Ga0307998_1000839_pt1 | contig 17033 bp, 18 predicted proteins | sample Davwhametageno37_FD_203147 | JGI IMG/M metagenome (GOLD analysis project Ga0307998, IMG submission 203147) | Marine microbial communities from Davis Island wharf, Antarctic Ocean - #37 | ecosystem: Environmental > Aquatic > Marine > Unclassified | place: Antarctic Ocean: Davis Island wharf... | reverse complement strand
TTAAAATTTAACGATATTGATACTGTAGTAAATTACGATAAAAAAGCTTCTCCTTCAAATAATCCAAAACCATTAGAAATAGAGGCTCCCAAAACTTTAGAAAGATTGGAAAAGATTTCATATGATGCCAATAAACAAAGAAAGGCAGAAGAAGCAGAGGAGGATGACGATGACGAAGAAAAAATAAAAATATTTGATAGTGTTAATTTGGAATTAGATAAAATAGATATTCATAGTTTAGATAAAACTTTAAAGTTAGAACCAGACCCAATATTGACCGATATCGAAATATTAGGGTAATTGCGTTTTATTTATATAATATTTTTAAATAATTATATAAATGTCAAATTCTATATTTGTCGCAGGAGTTGCCGTTGCCGGTGTATATCTGATATTTAGATTTATTGAGATGAGATTTATTTTAAAAGAAAACAAACCTTTAAAACTTCTTGCCAGAGATACACTACTTGTTTATTTAAGTGTTTTATTAGGAAATTTTGTAATGGTTCAAGTAGGCGGTATAGACATTGTATCAAAGGTCCCGCAAGTGTTTACAAACTCCCCTGAGTTTTAATAACTCTTATTTTCCAAGATGAAATAGACCGTATAATAATTGTAGTATCTTCTATATTTTTTAAAGACACTTTCCCACCATTAAATTTCGTATCGATTACCAACCAACGGTTTGTATTTTTTTCAAATCTTTTAAGTCCATCGTCAAATACTCGGATTTCGTAAATCGTCATCGTTTTAATATTAATTAATGTTTAATATTAAATTTCAATTTTTAACACATGCATTCCATATCATCGATATTAACAACTTTTTGTTTTTTTATTTTCTTTTTAGAACTAATAAAAGATTTAAATATGTCCTTGCCTATTTGGTCCTGAGGTTTATGATTATGCACAGTTCTAACAATCATTTTATATAACTTAAATTCGGGGTATCTTTCTTCTCCGTTGTTTTTATATAAAATATTTCTATCTTTATCATCCTTCGTCCATTCTATTATCAAATTAGCAATAGGATTTTTAATATCGTGTTGTTCTTCAATATCTTCTACAAAATAGTCAAATAATGAACAACCCAATCTACACAAGTCAAAACTTTTATTAGGGTCCAATCTGGGTTTTTCTTCATTAAAATAAGGTTCAAAGTTATATTGAGTTGCGGCATCACCTTTTGGGTGGTAACTATCACTGCACAAAGTTTTACCCTTAAAATTATAAATAGCTCTACCAAAGTCTATTATCTTATAAATCTTTCCATGTGTTGGAACTCTGTAATATATACCATCCAATTTATAATTTATAAATCTCTTTTCAGTATTGGCATACATTATATTATTTGTGTGCAAATCATTATGTGTAAAATTAAACACCTTTTGATAGGTTATCAACATCATTATAACTTGGAATAAACAAGATTTCCATTCGTTATTTGTTAATTCTTTTTTTTCATTTTCCAATAAGGAATCAAGTGTGTTTTCTAATTTTTCAAGGCAAATTACCTGAACTGGAAAATTATACACGGTTGCGTTTACTGTTTCTTCGGATTCCATACTCGAATATTCGCTCATTTGAGAATTAGATAAACTTTCCTCTGTTTCATCATCAACAATATCTTCATCATCTGTATTTGAAGATCTTGAAGAACACGTTGAATTTGATTTTTTGGCACTTTTATCACCTTTAACAATTACTTGGGAATATTCTTCTTTTAAAGAATTTTCGTGTTTTTTTAAATTTTCACTAGTCAAATGAAATAACTCTTCGTACATATTTTCGTCTATTGTTTCGCATTCCAAATCCTGTGTAATTTCTCCCAATTTTATTTTTTTTCTATAATTTCTGGTATCGCTAAATTCTAATTTGTCGTCAACATTATCAACCTTAAACAAACTATTTTTTTCTTTATGAAAAAAAGGAGAATCATATAAATATTCCAAATCATCATAAACATCTAATTTAAATTCCTTCTGTATTGAAAGAAAAGAACCATAAAAATTTGTACCATGAATAAAACCATTTTCATTTAATAATTTAGAAGATAAGTATGAGAAAAAACTATCAATATAAGCCGAATTATTGTAATCTAAAACCTTTTTGCAACATTTATCTCCCGATAACAAAGGTAATGACCCCATTTTATCTGTATCCATATGTCTATATTTTCCAACCATAAATTTTACTGGGTCCAGTAATGGAGAGAATTTAAAAAATGCTTCCGAAGAATGTGGGTTATCGTTGTTTCTGTCATCTTTACATTTAACTGTAAACTGATTGTTATTTTGTCTATCAACAATATTTGTGATGCTATATCTATTATTTAAATTAATATTGTTAAAATTTTTATCATCCAATGAAAAAAATAGCGAATATGTTGGTACATAATTCTGTACATCTGAAAATCCGTTTTTTTCTAAATAACTAAACAATTTGGAGTTATTATTTTTTTTATAAAATAGTTCAAACATCTAAATTTTAGAGATACATTTTTTATATCATTTAAACTAATATGCGTAAAATATTTAAAAATAATTAAGATATTAAAATATAAAGTATGAATTTAGAATTAAGAAAGTTCGATATGAAAGATATTACATTTAAGGCAGAGGAAAATCAAGGTCCAGTTATTGTTCTCATTGGTCGTCGTGATACAGGGAAAAGTTTTCTGGTGAGGGATTTACTATTTTATCAACAAGATATTCCAATAGGAACTGTTATATCTGGAACTGAAGCAGGTAATGGATTTTATGGAAATATGGTACCAAAGTTATTTATTCACGATGAATATAATACTGCCATTATTGAAAATATTTTGAAAAGACAAAAAATAGTAATGAAACAGGTTAAAAAAGAAAAAGCAGCATACGGTAGATCAAATATTGACCCAAGAACCTTTGTTATTTTAGATGATTGTCTTTATGATAATACTTGGGCAAGAGAAAAGTTGATGAGACTTCTTTTTATGAATGGTAGACATTGGAAAGTAATGTTAATTATTACAATGCAATATCCTTTGGGAGTTCCTCCCAATCTTAGAACAAATATCGATTACACATTTATTTTAAGAGAACCTTATATCGCAAATAGAAAGAGAATTTATGAAAATTTCGCCGGTATGTTTCCGACATTTGAAAGTTTTTGTCAAGTAATGGACCAATGTACTGAAAATTACGAATGTTTGGTTGTTGCCAATAATGCGAAATCAAATAAATTAGAGGACCAAATTTTTTGGTATAAAGCAGTCGCACATAGAGATTTTAAGTTGGGGTCAAAAGAATTTTGGGAAATGTCGAAAGACTTGGACTCGGACGATGACGACGAAGGCTCTGCGTTTGACCCAAAAGCTGGAAGAAAGGGACCAACTATTAATGTTAAAAAAAACAAGTGGTAATTACACTTTTTTAGGTAATTATATCATTCAAACAAATACATTCATACGATATCTTACTATTAGGTAGTAATTTAACCATAATGATTATCAAATAATTGATGATTATCAAATTATTAAAAAAATAGATTGATAATTATAAAATAGCAATTAATTTATATGATTGAACAATTAAAAAACATAGATTATACCTTAACAAAAATTATTTATGATTTCTTTAACAGAAAATATTTGAAAAGTATCGCGCATTATTTTGGATTAATTCCATATGAATTTTACGTTATACCTGGTATGTATTTAGCAATATTTCAAGTAATTTGGTTTAATGTAATGGGTCCCATACAATTTCATTTATTACCACATTGGTTTGCGTATTCTATATTTCAGTTCTTGAAGAAAAGTATTAAAAGAGAAAGACCTGGATGCAAATATACGAAAATGTCAAAATATATTGACGGTAGTCACTGCAAACACGGACACGAATATCAATCATTCCCTTCTGGTCATACTGGTGTGGCTAGTTCGTTGGCCACCGCTTTATTTTTAGAAATGAATTATGCGGTGACTCCAAAATTTTTTGATGTTGAAATAAAAACAGAATTTATTAGAAAAATTATTTCGCGTGCTGGATTATTTGTAGCAGGGATGATATCATTACACAGAATAAGTAAAGGATATCACAGTTTATTTGATGTAATATGTGGATTTGTTATTGGGGCATCTATTGGTTATATTTCATGGACAACACTTGAAACGTGTAAAAAAAAAATGGACGAAAAATTTATTGAAGAACATCAAACACTTATTACTGGTGCTAAGGTTGCGTTAACAATACCTATATTATTTCTAACTATTAAATTTTTGACAAAAGATGTGTTTAAATTAGCAAGTATAAAACATTAATTATTATAAATAAGTTGATATATTATTTCAATTTATTTAAATTTAGTTATTCTTTAGAATCGTCCTTGAGTTTGATATTAATTCCTTCTCCGATTTGTTCGTTTTGTTTTTCATTTCTCTTTAGAAAATCCTGAACAGCAGATCCTCTTTTAACACCACCGCCTTCAAACAGTTCTTTTCTAATATCCGCGGAAGTTACATCAGATGACAGTGCACCTTCGATAGTATTATTAACACCAATAAGTTGTCCATCTTTATTAATATTTTGCGTCAATTTGTTACCAGTTTCTCTTGCGATTTTAATATTTTCTTTAATTGCTGCTCTTTTTGCTTCAACCACTCTTTTTTCAAATTGCTGTTTGGCAGCAGCTTCGTTTTTATTTTTTTCACTCATTAATTGATTCAATTCGTCTTCCATATATTCTACTCTGCCTGTTTTGTAAGCTTCTGGTTCCCAAGGCATCCACATTCCTACGGGACCTACATACACGTTGTGATTGGGATCTACTTCTCGTAATAATTTACATCTTAATTCGGCTTCTTCTTGAGTAGAATATGTTCCTCTGATTTTTAAACCTCTTGTGCTTGTTTGGAATGATTGTTCACGGTTAAAATCAGTATCCAATCTTTCTTCATTTGCGTCTAAAAAGTTTTTGTATTCGTCTTTTACATAATTGTCGGTAAATGTTTCTTTTTCGCTTGATACATACTCTTGAAAATCTTTCATTAATCCGTCAAATTCCATATCATGTTTAAAAGCTACAAAATTTAGAAATTGGGTGAATTTCGTAACACTCTTTGTAAAATCGTAGTGTTTTAGGAATTCTTGAAAAAAGAAGTGGGTTTTCTGTTTTAAAATATTTTCGGGACTAACAAAACTAACACAAACAAATTTTTGTCCTGAGAGCGGTTTATCTTCTTCTAACAAATCTACATATTTAGGATTTGCGGTACCATCGGAGTTCTCTTTATACGTGCAATTCGGTTTTGACATATTATAATACTTTAACGAGATTCATTTTTAAGTTTTAATTTTAATATATATTTTTTTTTCTTGATATTATTTATAATGCTTCAAAAATTAATGCAAATGATAGATTTAGGAGAACTTGTTCGCAGAGCAGTCAAATACCTTGTAGAAGGTGTTATGGTTGCCATCGCCGCATATGCTATACCAAAAAAATCGTTAAATATTGACGAAGTCGCACTCATCGCCTTGACAGCTGCAGCGACCTTTTCTATTCTTGATACGTATGTCCCGTCTATGGCTGTATCTGCTCGCAGCGGGGCCGGATTCGGAATCGGCGCGAACCTCGTCGGCTTTCCGCGTATGTAATTAGGTAACAAAAAAATTTAGTAGTTTTAAATTATGGTAAGACAACTTTTTAGATAAATAATTATTATTATAATTATTTTTTACAAGAATAATTATATGCGTTTTTAATCATTTCAAGAAATTCTGTTTCTCTCAAATCCGATTTTGCCACATTTGCCCAAAAACCAACCAACTGGATATTATCTTTCGTGTAAGTTTTGTTAGAATCTATTCTATCAATAGAAGTTTGGTAATAACTGGAGCCTACTTTCCATACTAAATCTGTGCCTGTATATTTACATTTATTATTTTGTTTTTCTTTTAATTCAACAACATCTTTATAAGTAATATTAAATTCTTCATCATACTTTGTTCCATTTTTTACTTTGACAATATGTCTTTTTTTAGCATTTGTTATAAGATATTTATTGATAAACTCCTCTTCAGTCCAATTTAATTTCATTGTTTTTACTTGTGTTGTACAACACCTTTGACAAGAATTTCTGCGCCGAGTTCCCTTTCCCATCTTTCCAAAATTTGTTTTCAAATCTTTCCATTCGTTGCATTGAGAACATAGATATTCACCGGTTTCTTCGTTGTAATGTTCTTTATCATATTCATTCCATTTGAATTTAACACTGGAACACGTCGGGCAATTCCCGGTTTGATTTTTAATCCTTCTTTGAACGCTTGACCAAGTCCCTGTCCAAATATGTCCACAACAACCTTTGTATTCCATCTGTGTTGTTCTATTATTTACATATTCTGTATTAAATTTATCTTTGGACCACATAAATGTGCATCCACATTTATCTAATAAAGATATTACACTTTCGTGATTTAATTTAACGCTTTGATATTTACCCGTACTCATTTTCCTATACATCAAATTAATTAGTATAATTTGAAATCAATTTTAAATAGTCGGTACAAATTCCCAATTTAATTCTTTACATATTTTTTTCCATATTTCATCTTGTTCTATTCGTTTAACTGGGTCTTTTAACATTGGAAAAAAAGGTAAAAATGTTTTTTCGTCCAACAATTCGCACATTTTATAAAGAACGTAGTAATAATTCAAAAAATTAACTCTATCGTCGGGACAGTGTTTGGCGTAAGGCATTTGTATTTCCATAAAAAGATTACACAGCTTGTCTTCCAGCTCAGGAGACATAATAGGAGGTCTAATACCTAATTTATCCTTTATAAAAGGTATATGTTCGTAATATTTATTATAGCCCAATTTTTTTAATATATCTTTTGCCTTTTTATTCGTCATTTGTTTTAACGTTATTCTTTCTTTTTTAATTTGATGTCTAATATTTAAAAGTACTTCGTCAGGGATTTGTGTTGTCTCCTTTGCTTGAAATTGGGCCAATATTTCACGAAAATGGTTAATTCTTTTATAAGCATAAAAACAAACTTCTTTGGGTGGTTCTTTATAAGACGGTTTCTCGTGTTCAACTAAAAATTGTTTTTGGATACCACATTTATTACATATAACAAGTCCTTTATAATCCACTTGTATCCATTCTCCCGCACAATATTCACATGTCTCATAATTTACAACATAATTATTAATATTTAAATGACCCTCATCTAAGTTAATCAAATATTTATTAATATTTGTTTCATCTACAACATTGGTACTGATTATTTTATTCGGATTAAAAAAAGAATGTAATATTTGGTTTTTATTTGTATCTATTCCTTCAGACATTAATTTCTTCTTTTCAAAATAATCAAAAATAATACACGAATTCTCCAATAAATATTCCGATTTCTTGGTTTTTAAATTTAGTATATCTTTCTTTATTTTTTGGATTTCATCCCTTATATTTAGGATATCTTCAATATTTGTTGTTGTTTTCAACTTTTTCTTTAAAGACTTCTTTCTTCTTTTTAATTTAGGTATTTTTTTTTCAATAATATTATGAAATTCTTTCATTTTTTCGTTATGTTTACTGTCCAACGTGACATTAGCATTCTTCTTCACTTTGATTTTTTTGTTCGCCTTAGGCTTAAAATTAGGCATAATATATTATATTTGTTAAAAACCATTTAATTTAAAATAAATTAAATGGTTAAATCGTATTAATTAAATGAACTTTTTCTTAAAATTATATATATGAGTGTTGATATTAAAGTTGACGCAAATAGTATGAAGATGGACTGCATTATGTTACAAAAAATGATATTTATCTATAATGCTTTAGACAAAGGATGGACTGTTAAGAAAAAAGGCAGCGCATATGTATTTACAAAAAACCACGAAGGTAAGAAAGAAGTAATGTTAGAAGCATATCTTAAACGCTTTATGGTGGACAATTTGGATATTAATACAATATCATAATTCAATTAATTGAATTAATTAACGAATTAATTAATTTAGTAAAATATTTTTTTCTTTAGCAATATTATAAAATGGGTGGAGGATTAATGCAACTAGTAGCTTATGGCGCACAAGACGTCTATTTAACGGGTAACCCCCAGATCACTTTCTGGAAGGTTACTTACCGCAGACACACTAACTTTGCTATGGAATCAATCGAGCAAACCTTTAACGGACAAGCCGATTTCGGCCGCAGAGTCCAATGCACAATCTCCAGAAATGGTGATTTGGCATACAGAACATACTTACAAGTTACACTCCCTGAAATTAACCAATCTGATGGCACCGGTGGCGCCGGTCCTGTCTATGCCCGTTGGTTAGACAACCCAGGAGAGCAAATGATTTCTATGGTTGAAGTTGAAATCGGTGGTCAACGCATCGACAGACAATACGGTGACTGGATGCACATCTGGAACCAACTTACTCTTACCAGCGAACAAGAGTCTGGATACCACAAAATGATTGGACAAACTACCCAACTTACCTACTTGACTGACCCCGCATTCGCTGATGTAGCAACTGCTTGTGGCGCTGCTTCTGTTCCAGAAGCAGTTTGCGCACCACGCAAAGCTCTTCCAGAAACTACACTTTATGTGCCACTCCAATTCTGGTTTTGCCGTAACCCAGGACTCGCACTTCCTTTGATTGCTCTTCAATACCACGAAGTCAAAATTAACATCGAAATTCGCCCTCTTGACGAATGTCTTTTCGCTGTAACCAGCGTGTCTGGACCTGATGAAGGTGGCACCGTCAAAGTAACAAATGCTTACGCTAAATCCTTAGTCGCAGCCTCTTTGTATGTTGATTATGTTTTCCTCGATACCGATGAACGCAGACGTATGGCACAAAACCCACACGAATACCTTATTGAACAACTTCAATTCACCGGTGACGAGTCAATCGGTTCTTCTTCAAACAAAGTTAAATTGAATTTCAATCATCCTTGTAAAGAAATTGTCTGGGTTGTCCAACCTGATATGCATGTTGCTTACTGTGACTCCTTCTTGGGTGGTCGTCTTATGCACAGAGCACTTGGAGCTCAGCCATTCAATTACACCGACGCCGTTGATGCTCTTCCAGATTCCATTCTTGCTTTCGGTTCTCAAGGCCAAACAGCAACATCTGGTAACTCAGTTGTTGATTCTTCCGGTCTTTTCGCAGATACCTTTTCTATGGATATCAACGACACCAGTAGCTATCAAGACACCTCTATGACATTGCAAATCGGAACTGTCATCGGTGCCGGTCTCCTAACAGCTGGTTTGTCAATAGTTCAAGGCAGTGCTATAGGTGTTATTGTTTCCTGTTTTACTATTAATACTACCACTACTCCTGCTTCTGGAGCAGCACTTGCCGCTCAAGCTGTTCTTACAATTCGTCAAACAATCCAGCAATATACTGCCGCTGCGTTTAATATAACCACCGATACAACCACTACATCTATTATCTTGTCTGGTCACAACGCGGTAGGTCTATCCACTACTGCTGCCTCTGGCGACAGTATTACCGGAATCTCGGGTGCCATCCAAGGTACTACTTCCAACGGACTTACTGATGCCGGTGTCTTCGTTCTTGCCGAATCTGCCCTTCACATGCACTGTTGGGGTGAAAACCCAGTTGTGACTGCCAAGTTACAATTGAACGGTCAAGATCGCTTCTCTGAGCGTGAAGGAACCTACTTCGACCTCGTCCAACCATACCAACATCACACCCGTAACCCAGATACTGGTATTAACGTCTACTCCTTCGCACTTCGCCCTGAGGAGCACCAACCATCTGGAACCTGTAATTTCTCCCGTATTGATAACGCCACTCTTCAACTTGTCGTCTCTGCCGCAGCCATCGGTGGAACACAAACCGCAAAAGTCCGTGTTTATGCTACCAACTATAATGTCCTTCGTGTCATGAGCGGTATGGGCGGGTTAGCTTACTCAAATTAGACGCTCTAAGTTGTATCATACACATAAAATTGATTTAAAGATATTATAATAATATAATTATAATACCTTCCCAAATGACATGTAAATGGATACAGCTGAATAAAAAACTTTGTAAATTAAAAGCAATAACCGATAAAAACTATTGTAAATTACATCATAAATTTGAAGATTTATATGAACCACACGAATTGGATACTATTACAAGATGCAATAGATGTCATAAACCTTATAAAAATAAAGACAATTCTATTAAAAAATGTGATAACTGTATTGCTAATTTAAAAGAGTACAGCGTCAAAAAATTAATTAAACGAAACAAAAATAAAAAAAAATGTGAATGGATAAATCAAAAGGGAGAACCTTGTTCATGGAAAACAAATAAACCAGCATATTATTGCAAACGACATTCTATATATAATAATTTTACTCCGTGTGATATACCAAATCTTAAAAAATGCACAGGCTGTAAAAATTTATTTAAACCCGATGGTAAAAAAACGTGTAAAAAATGTCAGAAAAGGAGTATAACATCACATAAAAAAATATACGCAACAAAAAAAAAATGCATCGCTACAATAAAAAAGACAGATAAACAGTGTAGTTATAAAGCACTACCTGACGACGAATACTGTATGAAACATCAAAGAGTAAAAAAATACAATGAACTTGTTTCACAAAATAAACGAATTTGCAAAAATTGGATAAGAGGTTGTTTTGATGAATTAACAATAAAAGATAAATCCTATTGCATTTCTTGTCGAAATTCTAAAAACAATAATAAAATAACAAAACTCACTATTTATGAAGAAAGGGTTAATAATTATAAAAGTGAAGCTAACAGGAGGAAAATAGAATGGTTGTTAGATAAAGAACACGCTATTTTACTATTCAAAAAGGACTGTCATTATTGTGGTATAAACAACGGATTAAATGGAATTGATAGAATAGATTCTGGAAAGTGTTACGTTATTGAAAACGTAACAGCATGTTGTAGTATTTGTAATAAAATGAAATTAGACCACCCTGTTGAAACCTTTATTAATATTATAAAACATTTAGTTATAAAATTAAATATAGTGGAAACAGATTATAAAAATAACTTTTCAAATATAAACCTTCAATTATTATTTTCAAAAAGTAAAATAAACACTTCTTATGTCAACTATAAAAAAAGTAGCACAAAACGGAATATAAAATTTAATATTGCTGAAACTGAATATACCAACATATTAACATATCCTTGTAATTATTGTGGATGTTTTAATCAAGGTGCCAACGGTATAGACAGGATACATTCTGAATTGCCATATGAAATCGGCAACGTTGTTCCGTGTTGTAAAACGTGTAATTCATTAAAGGGTACGCTTACTCTACTACAATTTAAACATAAACTAAAAAATATTTACAACAACTGTGTTCTCAATAAAAGACCCGACTACGAATCGAATCCTAAAAATAAATTAATTTCTCTTCTATCCAAAAACAATATTAAAATTACCGAATTTCCACAACTAAAATTATCAAATCCGACAGAATATTATGAAAATTTGATATTCAAAGGGAACATGGACGACGTAATGAATATGAAAATAAAATTAGTATTTGTTGATTCTAAAAATAAAGAATTATTTGAAATATGGCAGTATTACCGAAAAACGATCAGCAGTTTTAAAACAAAAAAAGGACATTGTTTATTTGGAAAAAGAATTTACATATTGGTTCAAGATGAAATAAGTAACAAGTATCTTGGTATTTTGTCTCTTTCAAGTGATATTAAATTTCTGGGTGCTCGTGATAATTTTATAGGTTGGAAAAAAAAACAACAATTTACTCTAAAAAAGTTAGACAACTTGGTTAATATAACTACGTGTGTTTCAACACAACCATTTGGATTTAACTTCAACGGTGGTAAATTATTAACAACTCTTGCATTTTCTAAAGAAGTATTGGACTTTTATTATGAAAAATATAATACACGTATTTTAGGTATAACAACGATGTCTTTATATGGAAAATCAGTGCAATACGACAGATTAAAATGTATAAAATACGTGGGTATGACAAAAGGTAATAGTTTAAAAAATGTCCCACAGAAAGCCATAGAATTCGCAAAACAATACTTGAAAGAAAATGATTTATTACCTCCTTCATTAAATAAAAATAATATGTGGGCTCTCAAAAAATGTTTAAATAAGTTACAAATACCCGTGGAAGATGTATTAAAATCAACACCAAAGGGTATATATTTTGGATATACTTCGCCAGAATCAAAGGCATTCTTAACAAGTGACGCAACCGATATCCCAAATCCAATATCTCACGCAAAAACGTGTAATGAAATATTTGATTGGTGGAAAAAAAGATGGGCCGAACAAAGATTCGCACATTTAACCAAAAATAATAAATTAAAACAATAACTACCAACATATTTAGGACATTATTATGAATATATTTATAGCATTATATACTATATGATGAACGATTTATTTATATTCGCTCTTAACGGTGGTGGTTGGGCCTTGAAACCCATCTTAGAAAAAATATCCGTAGATAAACTCGGTCACTACTATTTTTCATTTTTAAGGTATGTAATAAGTGGTATTATCGCAATACCGTTCCTAATACATCACTACTATTTCAACGGATTTCCCAAAGTATATAAAAATGACTCCAAACTATTTTTCAAAGATGTAGTTATTTGGGGAACTATTGTTAGTGTTATCGCCATTGCTGCTATTATGGCCAACTATTACTTATTAGAAAAATACGATTCTTCCTTTGTAACACCCATAGCAGAAGGTATTCTTTTAATTTTTAACGCTCTTTTTTCGGTATGGATTCTTGGAGAAAAGTTTACAACCGATATGGGTATAGGTCTAAGCTTTATAATTATGGGTATTTTATTTATCTACAGACAAAAGCTTAAAATTTTTTAGTAAACAATTTAAACAAAGATTATTCATATATACATAATGCAAATTTTCATCAAAACATTAACAGGTAAAACTATCACTTTAGACGTAGAACCAACAGATACAATCGACACTGTAAAGACCAAAATTCAAGAAAAAGAGGGAATTCCACCAGACCAACAACGCTTAATCTTTGCCGGTAAACAACTTGAGGATGGACGTACCTTAAGCGACTATTCGATTCAAAAAGAAGCAACATTGCATCTTGTACTAAGACTACGCGGAGGGAATTAACAGTTTTATTACATGATGTTCCCAGACACTATACCCTCATATGAGAATGGTTTTTCCGTTTTTCAGGTTTTCCGTCGTGGATATTTAGATTTCTTATCTTTAACGATGCAAAAAAAGCTAAAAATGTCCCCAATATAATACCGCCAATAAAAAGTTCTTTAGTTGTTGTCATTATAATATTTGTTATTATTTTAATTAAATAATTTATTCATATTTCTAACTTCAGGTTTATTATCATCTTTTGTATATAATTTGATAATTAAGTCGTTGTCTCTAATTCTCAAGGTATAATTATTTTGACTACTTCTTCTACCAACCCGTCCAAAAGCCTGAATCATCTTCTCTTGTGTCATATTTATTAAGTCTTTACTTAAATAACCGTGACAAAAGTTATAATTTGTACCATAAATATAATCCGACGAAGCTATTATCAAATATAATTTTTGTTCTTCTGCTAATTTCTTCATTATATCCATATAATCTTTATTTGGATGTTGTGTAAATACACCAATCCCCATTAGTAACAAGATTTTCCATTCTCTTTTAATATTCAAGTACATAATTTGTTCCACGACGCTATCTTCTATTTCACTCACAAACACATTTTCAGTATTTTTATCACCAGCCCATTCTCTAATGTGTGCTTTACTGTTTGGTATATATTTTTCACCTAATTCTATGCCGTGTATTTTTGCTTTTAATGCTACTACTTTCCTACCATATTCTCGCATAGCCTTAGAATCGCTGGAATCTTTATTTTTGGATTTATCTTTTGACAAATCCTCCGTTCCCATTTTATCTCTTCTTTGTTGTTCGTCTTGTTCTATTTTTTCCAAATCTATCATATATCGTTCGTTTCTTCTCATCACCTTTAATATATTATCCAACTCTGAATCTGGAATTTTAGATACCTTTAAGTAAAATCTGGCTGTTTTTTCAACATCCTGTGTTAAGAATATAGTAGGTCCATCGGTTAATGTGTGTGCGTCGTTGGTAGTAATTTTTATTACAGATTTATACATTTGTTTTCTTTTCAATTTAAAGTTTGTGTAAATTGCATCGTAGTTATCTTTTATTAATAACAATAATCTTAAATAGTATATCTTGAGATTTATAATTGTTATGTCGGATACTTCTTCGAAATAAACGGCAATTGTATACTCCTCTGGGATGTACTTTTTTTTATTCACATAGTAAATAAATTTTACCATATCGTCGACATCGATGTGACGCAAGATAGTTTTATTTTTCTCAATATGTCTTGCACATTTTCTTAATTCCTTAAAATTATCATAAATATAGTGAGGCATAACAACATTGCCCACCGCGTCTAAGATAGGAATTGATTTATTACATTCATAACTAATAATCTCTTCAACATTTGTTGTATTAAATTTATTTCTAAAATTTGAAGTCATTGGCAATACTTCGTCCATGTTTGGTAAAGTAGCGGAAGATAGAACAACATTTGGTATTTCATTCTGTTGCCAGTTTTGTTGTAATATATCGTGAAATTCGTGCGTGTCATAATCTAATGTTATCGTGGGTTCGTCCCAATACCAAACAATATCTTTGGGATCGTTAAAAGCTAACATATAATTCATAGCTGGTAAATAAGATTGAATATCTGTAATTATCAGTTCGACTCTTTCACCGTTGCTATTATCCACTCTGAAAATTTGACCAGATTTTCTATGTCTTACAAAATCTTTTGCCGCAAAATAATGCAATCTTATATCACCAGCATCTTTACATCCAAACGCAACAGCTATTTTTATTTCCATAGATATACAAGCTTTTGCCAATTGTAATCCGATGTGTTTCGCAGCACAAGTAAATATTACCTTTTTCCCTTTTGCCAAACCAACGGGCGACATCGTTTTACCTGTTCCTGTTGGAGCTTGATAAAAGATAAGTTTTGCCTGTTCTCTTTTTATTGAATTAAACAATCGTGCTTGATGGTCGTATAATTTCATATCACAAAATTTAAATACTTCTGTGTTTTTTTCTATGTATTCGTATGCGTTTTTAACTAAATTTACCTTGTCTATTTTAGATTTGTAATGTTCAATTATGTGGTTTACGAAATGTAAAACAAAGGAATTTATATGAGTTACATTATTTTTTATGAGTTGTGTTATGGTATAATATCTTTTCGGACAAATATTCTTTTTGAAGAATTTTCTTATGTTATTTAATAATATAAATTCATATATCGTATGTTTAATGTCGTCCAGTTTTTTAGAACTGTTTTTTATTCGTATTAAGTCCTTCTTGCGTAAATTTTTAGAAGATTTCTTTTTTTTAGTAGTTTTACCAATGTTATACTCAAGATTGTAAGTTTTAACTATATCATCCATCATTTTCTTAAAATATTCATTATACAAATATAGATGAAATTCTTCATCCTTTGTCCCAATTTTCATCCAACCCAATAAACTATTGGCATTATTATGTGTATGGGTTGTATCTTCGTAGCCGTTATAAATTAAATTTAAAATCTCCTTTTCACCAGATTTAACTGGAACTTCAAGGTAATCCCATTCATTTTTTGTTAATCTTTCTTGTGTTAGATCCATTGTATTAATATAATACGGTTATTTATCTTAATATTTTGTTTCAATTTTGAATTAATATAAATTGAATTTAAATATTATAATAGTAGTTTACTTATTATTACAATGCATTACATATTTACTGTAGAAGGAAATATTGGCTCTGGCAAATCAACTCTTGTTGAAATATTAAAAAACACTCTTACCGATATCAAGGAGAATAGTATAATATATTTACCAGAACCAGTTAAGGTGTGGGAAAGTATAAAAGATATAGATGGTAAAAATGTTATTGAAAAGTATTACGAAAATCCAGAAAAATATGCATTCTCCTTTCAAATGATGGCTTACATATCAAGAATTCACCAATTGCGAGAAGCTTTAAAAAATACAGACAATCTTATCATTATTTGTGAAAGGTCTGTATTTACAGACAAGGAAATTTTCGCAAGAATGTTATATGATACAGGCAAAATTTGTGATATTGAATATAATATTTATTGTAGATGGTTTTATGAATTTGTAACAGACATACCAATCAAGGGTCTTATTTATGTAAAAACAAATCCTGACATTTGTGAAAACAGAGTTATCAAACGAAATAGGAAAGGGGAGAAAATACCTATTGAATATTTAAAAAATTGTCATAGATATCACGAAACATGGCTTAATAATGAAGATTTACCTGTATTAGGTCTTGACGGGAATACTGATTTTATAGATAAACTACCAGATACCTGGTTAAAAACAATCGAAATATTTATCACGAGTTTAATCTAAATCACCTATCAATCTTGTTGTAAACATAGATTTACCTTTGAATTTTAAATGATCTAATTCTTCTATTGTAGTTCCAAAATCTTCCATACCGTATATATCTTGTAATAACAACCATTCAAATAACCCACCTGGATATATATATACATTTACAAATCCCAATCCTAATAATTGTTCATATTTTTTCATTAAATTAGGTGCATTCGCATTTTTGTCATACACGATTATGTTGACGTCTACCTTTTTATTTAAATAATTGTTTATTAACTTTACCTCCTCATTTATAGGTATCGTATGTGTAATTAAACACGATTGTTCTGTTAAATCTAATGTATTTATTAATAAATTGTTTTGTCGATGTTTTATTGCGTGCTGTACATCTTCAAAATTTACTTTTCTAACCGATGTAGTATTTCCCATAATATTTAAATAACTTAATTTATCTTTATTAAGTTATTTGAAAATTTAATGTACTCTTGCTATTCTTATAAAAAACCAGTAAGGAAAGTTTTCATTCATAAATGCTTCTTTTGAAAGATATTTGCT
>Ga0307998_1000837_pt1 | contig 17047 bp, 13 predicted proteins | sample Davwhametageno37_FD_203147 | JGI IMG/M metagenome (GOLD analysis project Ga0307998, IMG submission 203147) | Marine microbial communities from Davis Island wharf, Antarctic Ocean - #37 | ecosystem: Environmental > Aquatic > Marine > Unclassified | place: Antarctic Ocean: Davis Island wharf... | reverse complement strand
TGGCTTTTGTCTTATAGTCATGCTTTACTAATTGTAAGGCTTTTGATTCATCACGTAAGTCGAGTAATTCTTTAATATCTTTCTGACAAATCATATCTCCATCAGCAAAAATAGCCCAGCCTTTAAAGTCATTTAAGAATGGGGTTAAAAAACGTGAGTAAACAAAATCATTACTTTTATCCTCATGTTTTTCTTCATACCCTTTTAATGTTTTGACTGCAAGTGGAGTTATGACTAATGGAATTGAAGCATGATCAATTAGACTTTGCACAAAAGTATGATACGCAACTGACTCTCTCTGATCAAAACCTATATATATTTTTACATTTTTATTTTCAGGCATTTGATGTCCTTACTATGTTTTACAAAAAATTAACTCGACACCATTTCCAGCTGGGTCTTTAAAAAAAATCTGTTCAGTCCCTATTTCAGGTACGATACGTAAGTGAAATTTTATCTCTTTTTTTTCTAAAATTTTAATATATTTATCTTTATCCTCTGCAGTAAAAGCCATGTGATCAAAAGTGTTTTTTATATTAATAGGATTACTATGATTTTTTTTTGTTTCACTTAAATGTAAAATATCTTTACCTCTAACATTTAGCCAGTAACCATTACTTTGAAATGGTGGCCTAATACCCAATTCGAGACCCACAATTTCAATATAAAAATTTTTTAAAATATCCATCATTTTAGCTTCAGATCTAAGGTTGTAGTGATTAAGTCCATTAATCATTCTTTTGCTCAATATTTGAAGCTCTTACCTTAATATGTAATTCTTTTAACTGATTTTCATCAACTTTGTTTGGTGATTGTGTCATCAAACATTGAGCTTTTTGTGTTTTTGGAAAAGCTATTACATCTCTAATAGAATCAGAGCCTGCCAATAAAGTAACTATTCTATCTAACCCGAATGCAACACCACCATGAGGTGGGGCTCCATACTGTAAGGCATTTAATAAAAATCCAAACTTATCTTTCGCATCTTCATCTGAAATTCCTAGTGCTTTAAATACTTTAGATTGAAGATCAGATTTATGAATACGAATTGACCCGCCACCCATCTCCCAACCATTTATAACCATGTCATATGCCTTAGATAAGCATTTCCCAGGGTCTGATTCTAGATATTTTTCATGTCCATCCTGCGGTGCAGTAAATGGATGATGGAGGGCATTCCAAGACTTTGAAGTTTCATCATAATCAAACATTGGAAAATCAACTACCCATAATGCTGCCCATTCCGTATCGTTAAGATGTTTTTTCTCATGGCCAATTTTAACTCTGAGCGCTCCTATAGCCTCATTTACTACTTTAACTTTATCTGCCCCAAAGAAAATTAAATCTCCATTTTCTGATTTGGTTTTTTCAATTATTGCTGCTAGTGCCTTAGTGTGGATATTTTTTACAATCGGGCTTTGAAGGCCTTCTTCACTCAGAAGAGATTTATCTTTAACTTTAATATAAGCTAAGCCTTTAGCTCCATAAATTTTTACAAATTCAGTATAAGCATCTATCTCTGAACGAGATAAATCCGCTCCACCTGGAACTCTTAATGCAGCCACTCTTCCATTCTCCATATTTGCAGCAGAAGAAAATACTTTGAAATCAACATCTTGCATTTCTTCAGTCATTTCAGTTAATTCAAGAGTTACTCTTAAATCTGGCTTATCAGAGCCATATCTGTTCATCGCTTCCTTATATGATATTTTAGGGAACGATTCGGATAAATTTATATTTAAAACGTCAGAGTAAGTTTTCCTAATCATTTTTTCAGAAATCTCTATAATTTTTTCTTCGTCAATAAATGATGCTTCAATGTCAATTTGAGTAAATTCAGGTTGACGATCAGCCCGCAAATCTTCATCCCTAAAGCATTTAGCAATCTGATAATAACGATCAAAACCAGATACCATTAAGATTTGTTTAAATAATTGTGGGGATTGCGGTAAAGCAAAAAATTCACCATGGTGAACTCTTGATGGGACCAAATAATCTCGAGCACCTTCAGGAGTGCTTCTATTTAATATTGGAGTCTCTAATTCAATAAATCCTTCTTGGTCTAAAAAATTCCTAACACTTTTTGACGTTTCATTTCTTAGCTTAAGATTTTTTTGCATCACATCACGCCTTAAATCAATAAAACGATATTCAAGCCGAATAGCTTCTGAAATTGTGTCGTCATCAAGCATAAATGGGGGGGTAAGGGCCTCATTTAAAATTTCGACCTCGGATGCTAGCATTTCTATTTCTCCTGAAGGCAGATTTGAGTTAATTGTTCCCTCAGGTCTAAGTCGAACCTTGCACGTAATCTTCAATACAAATTCATTTCTAATTTTTTCAGCGATGCTAAAAGCATCAGGGGTATCTGGATCAATAACTATCTGAGCCAATCCTTCCTTATCTCTTAAATCAATAAAGATAACACCTCCATGATCTCTTCTTCTGTGAGCCCAACCACAAAGGACAACCTCTTTATTTTCATGACTTTTATTTAATTCACCACAATAATGCGTTCTCATCTAAATTCTCTTCTAAAGTAATTATTATTTTTGTTTAAGTTTTTTACCAGTAGGAACCACACCCATTGAAATAACGTATTTAAGAACTTGGTCCACACTAATATCCAACTCAACAACTTTATTTTTTGGCACCATTAATGTATATCCTGATGTTGGATTAGGTGTTGTTGGTACGTATACATTCACATACTCACCTTTTATGTCTTTTGTTATTATTTCATCAGGCTCTCCAGTAATAAATGCGAAAGTATATGTCCCTGCAATTGGAAATTCAATTAAAACTGCCTTACTAAATGCGTCGCCTGAACTTGAAAGTAAAGTATCTGAAACCTGTTTAATACTTTTATAAATTGACTTGACAAAAGGAAGCCGATTAAGAATCACCTCATACAAGCTAATAATTTTTTTCCCAAAAAAATTATTAGCGATGATGCCAGTAACCAATATGATAATGAACGTCAAAATAACACCAAATCCAAATACCTCCATCCCTAGAACATAATCAGGTCTTAGGTTCTCTGGGAGCAAAAACAATATTTGATCTAAGAACTTGATCAAAGAAAACAATACCCAAAAAGTTAAAATTAGTGGAATTAGGACCAACAAGCCAGTTAAAAAGTTTTTTTTAATCATTATTTTTCGAAGTTTCAGTTTTAGTTATTTTACTAGTTTTTTCATTATCTTTCTTTAAGCCATCAGACTTTGGTTTATTTTTAAAATCTGTCTCATACCAGCCTGAACCTTTTAATTTAAAATGAGGAGCTGACACTTGCTTCTTAAAAGTTGTCTTCTTACAAATTGGGCAATTTAATAGTGGGTCATCTGATAACTTTACAAGCACGTCATCTTGATGCTCGCAATGAGTACATAAATAATCGTATAAAGGCATCTTTTTAAACCCCTAATTAAAAGGGAATATCGTCTTCCGGAAGCTCAAGAGTTGGCTCATTTGATAAGCCCACTTTTGCATCAGATTTTTTTACCCTTTCTGGTTCTTGATTAAAACTATTATCGGAACTGCTTGGCTCACTATTACGATTATCTCTACCCCCTAACATTTGCATAGTATCTGCTGCAATTTCTGTTGTATATCTATCTTGTCCTTCTTTTGTTTGCCACTTCCTTGTTTGAAGACTCCCTTCAACAAAAACAGAACTACCTTTCTTTAGGTATTCCCCAGCAATTTCAGCTAATTTTCTATACATTACAATATTATGCCACTCTGTTTTTTCTTTTTTCTCACCCGAGGCTTTGTCTTTCCATGAAGTACTGGTAGCAATACTAAAATTACATACAGAATCTCCATTAGGAAAAGTTCTAACTTCAGGATCTCGTCCCAGATTTCCAAGCAACATTACTTTATTAACTGATGCCATATTTACCTCCTATTTCAGATTGTTTATTAAAAAAATAACTATTTTCTCACATGTAGCCATCATAATTTTACTCATTTTTTATTAGTTGGTATTTTCATTGGTATTGATAAAATCAACCAAATCATTATTAATAAACTACAAAATAAAAAAGTACCTTGATAACCATAAAAATTTGCAATCAATCCACCAAATGACCCACCAACAAAAATACCCAAGGATTGGCAAGTATTATACACCCCTAATGCTAATCCTCTCCTTTCAATTGGTGCCAATTTACTAACCAAACTAGGCAAAGAAGCTTCAAGATAATTAAACCCAATAAAATAAAATATTAGGGCCATTGTGATGCCAAAAATACCATTAGCAAAAAATATAAATAAAAATTGGGTTATAAATAACAACACAATTGAAAATATAAAAGATTCTCTAGCTTTATTCTTTTTCTCTGAAAGAATAATCATAGGCACTATGAAAATAAAAGATATCACTAAGACTGCCAAGTAAATAAACCAATGCTGATCCAATGAAATCTCGCCTTGATTTATTAAATAAAATGGTATTGCCATGAACATTGATATTTGAGAAGCATGGAGTGTAAAAATACCAAAATTAAGTCGATTTAAATTAAAATTCTTCAATATGGCTTTTATGTTGCTGGTATTTTCAGGCTTAATTTGTTGTTTACCCAAAGGTTCATCAATAAAAAATCTTACGACGCCTAAAGCAATAAAAGCTAAAATAGCCATTAACAAAAATATTCCTGGGACACCGATAAGCTTATTCAGTATTGGTGAAATAACTAAAGATAATGCAAATGTTAGGCCAATTGATGCACCAACAATTGCCATTCCTTTAGTTCTACTTTTATCGCTCGTTAGATCGGATAAAAAAGCGGTCAGGACTGCAGAAATTGCGCCAGATCCTTGAATTGCACGACCAATAATAACCCCTTCTATTTGTTCTGATATACCTGCTATAAATGAGCCTATTATAAATAATAATAAACCAAAATAAATTACTGGTTTTCTTCCTAATCGGTCTGAAGTCATTCCAAATGGAATTTGAAAAATCGCTTGAGTTAACCCATAAATTCCAAATGCTAAACCAATTTGAAATTCTGTAGGTCTGCCAGATAGTTCAGAAGCATAAATAGCAAATATAGGAAGAATTAAAAAAATTCCAAGCATACGGAGTGAATAAATCGAAGCTAAAAGTACGCTAGATTTAATTTCTAATGGTGACATTCTTATATATACCTGTGAATAATAAAACTTTAGTTTCTAAATTTACAATTATAAAATATAATATCAGGTTGCTCCTCATAAAAGACAAAATAAATGGATTACATTAAAATTAAAGGGGCCAGAACCCATAACTTAAAAAATATCTCCTTAGATCTTCCAAGAAATAAACTAATAGTTATTACAGGTTTATCTGGTTCTGGAAAATCTTCTTTAGCATTTGATACTCTTTATGCTGAAGGACAAAGAAGGTATGTTGAATCTTTATCAGCCTATGCTAGGCAATTTCTTGACCGAATGAATAAGCCTGATGTGGATATGATTGAAGGCCTATCACCTGCAATCTCTATAGAGCAGAAGTCTACTTCTCATAATCCAAGATCAACTGTTGGGACTGTAACCGAGATACATGATTACCTTCGGTTACTTTATGCTCGGGCTGGTGACCCTTATTGCCCTAGTCATAAAATAAAACTTGAGGCGCAAACAGTCTCCCAAATAGTAGATCAGCTTCTATCCCTTCCTGAGGGTACCAAAATCATGGTACTTGCACCTGTAGTCAATAATCGTAAAGGTAGTCATTTAGACCTAATTGATGAATTAAGAGCTCAAGGATTTATCAGAATTCGCCTGGATGGGACTATTTATGAAATAGATAACGTACCCGCTATTCAAAAAAATACAAAGCATCAATTAGATGTAGTAATTGATCGATTAAAAATCCATATGGATATCAAACAACGTATTACTGAATCAGTCGAAACAGGTCTAAAAATTGCTGATGGAAAAATCATTACTATTGATATGGATACTCAGGAAACACAGTTATTCTCTGCAAAATTTTCTTGTCCGCATTGTGAATATGCACTAACAGAATTAGAACCAAGATTATTTTCATTTAATAACCCTATGGGAGCATGTCCTGACTGTGATGGCTTAGGCCATAAGAATTTTTTTGATACACAACGGGTCGTAGCTTTCCCACAACTGCCTTTATCATCTGGAGCTATTAAAGGATGGGATAGACGTAATCAATTTTACTATCAAATGTTAAATAGTCTTGCCCAACATTATCATTTTGATCTTGAAATTCCCTACCAAGAGCTCCCAGAAAATATCCAAAATATTATTTTATTTGGAAGTGATAAAGAGCAAGTTGAATTTAGTTATTTCAACGAGCAAGGAACTATTAGTACAAAAAAGCACCCTTTTGAAGGAATAATAAATAACTTTAAAAGGCGTTATCAAGAAACTGATTCAACCAGTGTTCGTGATGAATTAGCAAAATATTTAAGCAATCAAGAATGTCCTTCATGTAAAGGTACTCGATTAAGAATTGAGGCAAGAAATGTATTAGTGGGTGATTTAAATTTGCATGAGATTTGTAAGTTGCCGCTTAAAAAATCTCTGGCATTCTTCAATAATATTAAATTATTAGGTTTTCGTGCACAAGTTGCTAGCAAAATAAATCAGGAGATAAAAAATAGGCTTAATTTTTTAATAGATGTGGGGCTCGATTATTTATCTCTTTCGAGGTCTGCTGAGACATTGTCAGGTGGGGAAGCGCAAAGAATTAGATTGGCCTCACAAATTGGTAGTGGTTTAACTGGAGTTATGTATGTTTTAGATGAGCCATCTATCGGACTCCATCAGAAAGATAATGATAAACTCCTCCAGACCCTAAGAAATCTCAGAGACATTGGGAACACTGTGATTGTAGTTGAGCATGATTATGATGCAATTATGACAGCTGATTATGTTGTAGATATTGGTCCTGGTGCAGGAGTTCATGGAGGTGAAATCGTTGCCCAAGGAGTTCCTAATGAAATAGCTAAAAATAAAAACTCTCTCACTGGTCAATATATAAGTGGGCAGAAAAAAATTACAGTTTCAAAAAAAATAAAATCTCCTGATAATTCTTATTTTAAAATTACAAAAGCTTCTGGAAACAATCTAAAAAATATTACCTTAAATCTTCCTATAGGTCTTTTTACCTGTGTTACTGGAGTTTCTGGAAGTGGAAAATCAACACTCATTAATGACACACTTTATAATGCCGTAGCAAAACATCTATACCGGAGCAATCTAGAACCTGCAAGTCATGAAGATATAGAAGGGTTTGATTTTTTCGACAAAGTTGTAGATGTAAATCAAAGTCCAATTGGAAGAACTCCAAGGTCTAATCCCGCCACTTATACTGGTTTGTTTACTCCAATAAGAGATCTTTTTTCTAAGGTTCAAGAAAGTAGGGCGAGAGGTTACAGTCAGGGACGATTCTCGTTCAACGTCAAAGGCGGGAGATGTGAAGCATGTGAAGGTGATGGAGTAATTAGAGTTGAAATGCATTTTTTACCAGATGTATATGTCGAATGTGACTCTTGTTATGGCCATCGTTACAATCGTGAGACGCTTGAAATATTTTATAAAGGAAAGAATATTCATAATATTTTAAGTTTCACAGTAGAAGAAGCTCATGAATTTTTTATGCCTGTACCAACAATCGAACGAAAACTGAAAACGCTTCTAGACGTAGGGCTTGGTTATATTAAATTAGGACAAAATGCAACTACTCTGTCTGGTGGTGAGGCACAAAGGGTCAAACTAGCATTGGAACTCTCGAAAAGAGATACGGGCAGAACTCTTTATATATTAGATGAGCCAACGACTGGCTTACATTTTGCTGATATACAGCTATTGCTCAACGTGTTGCACCAATTAAGAGATAATGGAAATACTCTAGTAGTGATTGAGCACAATCTAGATGTGATCAAAACTGCTGATTGGATTATTGACCTGGGGCCTGAAGGCGGAGATGGTGGTGGAGAAATAATTGCAGAAGGCCCTCCTGAGAAAATTATATCTAATAATAAAAGCTTTACTGGTAAATATTTAAAAAAATATTTATAGTTTTTTTAAAGTTTCTCGAACTATTTCTGTCGATGGATTTAGCTGGTGCCAAATATTAAAACTTGCTGCTGCCTGTTCAACTAGCATCCCAAGGCCATCATAAACGGAATCGCTGCTCTTATAAGCCTCTTTCATAAATGGGGTTTCAGATCCATACATCATGTCATAACAAGCCCCCTGATTATTTAAACAGTTAAAAGCAGTATCTGATATAGGCGAATCTTGGCTAGTTAAAGATGAAGACGTAGCATTTATTACTAAGTCGAAATTAAGTTTATTGGAAAAATTTAAACCTACCACATCTAAAGTAACATTGTTTTTTTCAGCAAATAATTTCCAATATTCTTTCATTTCAATTGCTTTAGCAATCGTTCTGTTAGTTATAAAAATTTGCTTTGGCTTGCTTTCAATTAGATCATAGATTACTCCATTTGCTGCACCACCTGCACCAACTAAAAAAATATTTTTACCCTTAATGCTAATTTTTTTATTAAACAAATCATATATTAACCCTCTACCATCAGTTGAGTCTCCAATGATATTATTATCTGAAAAAGTTATCGTATTAACAGACTTACATAGCAATGACCTTTCTGAAAGCTGGTCACAAACCTCAAAAGCAGGCTTTTTTAATGGGAGGGTGATATTTAAGCCACGATAACCTTCAATTTTAAAACGCTGAATACTTTCAAAGAAGTTATCAGGATTGATATCAAATTTTTTATACTCCAAATCAATTGAAAATTCTTCTGCAAATAAATGGTGTATTTGAGGCGAAAGGGAGTGGGCTATCGGATGCCCAAGAACTGCAAATTTTTTTATTTCTTTTTTCATTAAATATTATTATAGACAATAAAAAAACATCAAGAGAAATATTTATTGCATTATAATAGTGCAATTATTAAAAAATAATGCATTATAATAGTGCATATATTATTTATTTAATGTAATTTATAAACAAATCGGTTATTTTACGAATTAAATATTGACATGAATTCTAGCTTTAGATTATATATATACTGATTGATTATTTTTAAGGAGTTTAAGTATGGCCGTCGCTGATGTACTGAAAAAAATTAAACAAGAAAATATTAAATTTGTTGATCTTCGTTTCACTGACACCAAAGGAAAAGAACAGCATGTTTCAGTTCCAACTTCTGCCTTTGATAAAAGTAAATTTACTGAAGGTCATGCATTTGATGGTTCGTCAATTGAAGGCTGGAAAGGTATTAATGCTTCAGATATGTTACTTTTTCCTGACCCTAGCACAGCTAATATTGACCCATTCATGGATGAGCCAACACTTATCTTAACCTGTAATGTTGTAGACCCAACAGATGGAAAAGGATATGACCGGGACCCAAGAACAATAGCAAATCGTGCTGAAAAATACCTAGCAACTACTGGTATCGGTGACACTATTTATTTTGGCCCTGAGCCTGAATTTTTTGTGTTTGACTCAGTCACATGGACATCTGGAATGAGTGGCTCATCAGTAAAAATTGGCTCTGAAGAAGCAGAATGGGAGTCTAACAATACTTATGATGGTGCTGGGAACCTTGGTCACCGTCCCAGGGTTAAAGGGGGTTACTTTCCAGTACCACCTGTTGATTCATTACAAGACCTTCGATCACAAATGTGTTTAACATTGGAAGCAATGGGTGTACCTGTCGAGGTTCATCATCACGAAGTCGCAGGTGCAGGTCAAAACGAAATTGGTACTAAATTTTCTTCGCTAACACAGAGAGCAGATTGGACTCAGATACTTAAATATGTTGTCATGAATGAGGCACATAGGTATGGTAAAACAGCGACTTTTATGCCAAAACCAATCCTAAATGATAATGGTACAGGGATGCACGTTCACCAATCAATTTGGAAGGGTGGGAAAAATATGTTTGCAGGAAATAAATATGCAAATTTAAGTGATACAGCTCTCTATTATATTGGTGGAATTATTAAACATGGTAAAGCACTAAATGCGATAACTAATCCTTCAACAAATTCATATAAACGTTTAGTACCAGGTTTTGAAGCTCCAGTAATGCTTGCATATTCTGCAAAAAATAGATCAGCTGCGATTAGAATCCCCTATGTATCAACTGATAAAGCAAGACGTATTGAGGTTCGGTTCCCAGATCCAATGGCAAATCCATATTTAGCTTTTAGTGCTTTAATGATGGCTGGTCTAGATGGTATTCAAAATAAAATTCACCCGGGCGAAGCTGAATCAAGAGATTTGTATGACCTTACAGCTTCGGAAGAAGCGAAAATACCTCAAGTCGCCGCGACCTTACCAGAAGCCCTTGAGGCATTAAGGGTTGATAGAAAATTCTTAACTGCAGGTGGAGTTTTTTCTGATGATTTTATTGACAGCTTTATTGATTTAAAAATGGAAGAGGTAACACGTCTAAGAATGACACCTCACCCAGTTGAATTTGATATGTATTACAGTTTATAAGTTTTGAATAAAGGGTGGATTAAAATCCACCCTTTTTTTACCTAAAATTAAAATGCACTAATGTTGTGCAGTTGAAGCAGGTGGAGATGAAACTATGATGATAAAACTGAGGAAAGTAACAAATAAATTTGTCATCATTTTTACTTATAAAGTTATATAAGGCTTAGAAAATGATGGTTAAAAAAATTAAAAAAAATTTAAATGGGATGGAAGATTTAGCCACTGCCATATTTGTTTGCAATCAAGATTTACTCATTAAATATATAAATCCTAGTGCGGAAATTTTATTTGATTTAAGTCATGATCAGGCTTTTGACGAAAACATTAGTCTATTTTTTGAAGAAATTGATTTTTTTAAAGATGCATTAAAACAAGCCAAAACCAAAAAAAGCTCATATCGCGAGCATGAGTATTTCATTAAAACTAAACAAAATAAAACTATTTGTGTCAGTTTCACAATCACACCAATTGAAGGAAAAGAGTTAGATTTTATAGTTGAATTTATTCAAATGGATCAACAACTAAGAGTAGCCCGAGAAGAAAGGATGTTTATCCAGCAACAAGCAAATTCTGAATTACTAAGAAATCTTGCACATGAAATAAGGAATCCCCTTGGTGGCTTAAGAGGAGCAGCCCAACTTTTAGAAAAAGAATTGAATGAAAAATCATTAAAGGAATATACACAAGTAATAATTAATGAAGCAGATCGACTACAAAATCTTATGAATAAGTTATTAACCCCTCATCAGCTTCCTGTGTATAACAAAACAAATATTCATGAAGTTTTAGAGAGAGTTCGTAGCTTAATATTATCTGAATTCCCAAATAACTTAAAACTCATCAGGGATTATGATGTAAGTCTGCCTGAATTTATTGGGGATAGGGAAAAACTAATTCAAGCTGTTTTAAATGTTGCTCGAAATGGTGTGCAAGCAATGCTTCAAGACAAACCACAAGAAAAGATGAATCTTGCATTTATTACTAGGGCAGAAAGTCAAATTGTGTTCCATAAAAAAAAACATACAACAGCAATACGTTTAGACATCGTCGATAATGGTCCAGGTATCAATATAGAATTACTAGATAAAATATTTTACCCGTTAGTTTCAGGCAAAGAATCTGGATCTGGATTAGGCCTATCATTAGCTCAAAACTTTATAACTCAACATAATGGAATGATTGATTGTGAGAGTGTTCCTGGTAATACTAAATTCTCAATAATTCTTCCTATTGATAATAATTTAAAAATTAATGAGGTGGTTAAATGAAAAAAGTATGGGTTCTTGATGATGATAAATCGATACGATGGGTTTTTGAAAAAGCATTATCAAAAGCAAATCTTCCTTGCCAATGCTTTAGCAATACAAATGAAGCAATTAATCAATTCAATCACGAAACGCCCTCTGTTATTGTAAGCGACATTAGAATGCCTGGAGAATCAGGTATTGATTTTCTATCTAAAGTAAAAGAAAAATTTCCACTTATCCCAATTATAATTATGACAGCTTACTCAGACCTTGATACTGCAGTGTCTGCTTTTCAAAAAGGAGCTTTTGAATATATTGCTAAACCTTTTGATATAGATAAAGTATTGGAAGTCATAAATCATGCACTAGAACAAATAGAAGAAAATGGTAAAGATACAGATAAATTAGATACAGAGCTTCCAGAAATTATTGGTCAAGCCCAATCTATGCAAGAAGTATTTCATGCTATAGGTAGATTAAGTAAATCAAATGCCACTGTACTTTTAAATGGTGAGTCTGGATCAGGTAAAGAATTGGTTGCAAAGGCAATACATAAAAATAGTGACAGAAAAGATTCCCCTTTTATTGCTATCAATACAGCAGCAATTCCGAAAGACCTTCTTGAAGCAGAATTATTTGGGCATGAAAAAGGTTCATTTACTGGAGCTCAAAGCCTTCGTAAAGGAAGGTTTGAACAATCGGATGGAGGGACATTATTTTTAGATGAAATTGGTGATATGCCAATGGATCTTCAGACACGATTATTGCGAGTTTTAAGTGATGGGCAATTTTATAGAATCGGTGGGCAGGATTCTATTAAAGTTGATGTAAGAATAATTGCAGCAACGCATCAGGACTTAGAAGAGTCTGTCAAAAATGAGAAGTTTAGAGAGGATTTATTTCATAGATTAAATGTAATACGAATTACAGTCCCCCCCCTAAGAAGAAGGGTGGAAGATATCCCGTCACTATCTAGATATTTCTTAACGAAAAGTGCTAAACAATTAAAAGTTACGCCTAAATCATTGTCTAAGGATGTTCTGGAATATTTTAACAGCCTTCAATGGAGGGGTAATGTTAGGCAACTTGAGAACGTGTGTCACTGGCTAACTGTAATGTCTCCTGGGAATAACATAATAATAAGCGACTTACCATCCGAGCTGAAAGATGAGCCAATAAACTCAATCAATAGCTCACATGAGTGGCAAGAAAATTTAGCTCGGGATTTATCAAGACAATTACTAGACGGTAAATCAAATTTGCATAGTCTTTTTATAGCTCAAGTCGAAAAAATTATAATTGAGAAGACCCTCGAATATACAAAAAATAGAAAATTAGATGCTGCAAACTTATTAGGTATTGGAAGAAATACTGTTACTAGGAAAATTAAAGAGTTAAAAATTTCAAAGTCATTAGATTAAATCTTGCTTAATCGCATTTGCAATCCCCTTAAATATCCCACCCCATTTGCCAGATGATTCAGCTGTAAATATTTTAATGCTCGGGTACCATATACTTTTTCCACCTTTATCATGCCAATACCAAAGTTTTCCTCGCCCTAGCGGTACGTACAAAAAAGTTTTTTTCCCTAGTGCTCCTGCTATATGAGCTGTGACATTACTTGAAGTTACAACAATATCACAATTCGATATCAGTGCTGCTATACCCTCAATATCCTCAAATTTATCTATGCCTACAAACTCTTCAATCTTGATATTATTATTTTTAAAGATCCCTTCTTTTTCCAAAGCAGTTTGTCCTTCATTACCCTTTTTTTCATATTGTAAATCTATAAATCTAATATCTTTAAGTGAGAGGATAGGGAGTAAATTTCTTAGTTGAGTTGTTTTATGTCTACCTTCAACGGCAGCACTTTTCCATGAAATGCCACAAATAATATCATTACCCTTTTTTAGTTTGTTTTTTATTTTGATAACTTTATTATTATCTAGGTCCAGATAAGATCTATTTTCTTTCGGAAAATCTAATATGTTTTTACGCACATACCTACTTATACTTCCCCAATAAATACCTTTATCAAAAGAGCTAAAATTATGACTTGTTATTACTTCGCCATATGGCGTTTCTTTCACTCCTAAAAATTTAATCTCTGGAAATGACCTTCTACAAAGACTTAGTAAACGATAATCCACCTCAGCACTAATATTTTTAAAGATTCTATAAAAGTCTTTTAACATGCTCATCCCAAGCACCACATCTCCGATACCTGATTCAAATAAGATTAAAATATTTTCATTTGGATTTAAAGTTTTTTTATCCAAATCAATATCGAAATATCCCTTCAGCATTTCGTATCTCTTATTTACATCATGTTCATTCCTATATTTAATCCTCGATCCATAAAGCTCCCAGCCTTCTTTAAAATTTTTATTAATTAAATAAAGCATAGCTAAATTCATTTTAGCTATATTATTTTCTGGCTTTTTCACTAATGCCTCTTTTATTATCTTAAGTGGTTCATCATATTTACCTTCATGAATTAAGGTTGATGCATAGTCTAGACTTGGGCCTATAGCATCTGGCACCATCTTTTGTAATTTTTTGTATAAAGCTTTCGCTTCCTTGTAACTCCCAATTGCACTTAAGCTTTGTGCCATTTTATTAATACATTCAAGATGATTTGGGTCGGCTTTATTTGCTAGTGTTAAATGCTTCAAGGCTTCCTCATGTGAATTCATTAGGTTTAAAATTAACCCATAATCGTATCTTTGTTGAAATTTTTTCGGCTCTAACTCTAAAGCCTTTTGGTAAGAATCAAATGCTCCCTTTTCATCTTTAATGTTTAATTGGGCATCACCTAAAAGCTTGTAAACTTCAAAATTATCAGAATTAATTTCAATAATCTTTTCATACACATATATTTGATTTTTGTTATCTTTTAAACCCCTATAAGCAACACCAAGATTTTCATAGTCACCAATAGCTGGCTCTACTATTTCAAAAGATTTGTATATCATATCTATTGATTCTTGATACCTATCCTTCATCAAATATATTACTGCTAAATTTGATAGTGCTTGTCCGCACATATTATCTATTCTTAAGATTTCCTCATAAACTGGAATTGCTTTTTCAAATTCCTTTACTTTAATTAAGCCAAGGGCTTGATTCAATAATTCATTTAAATTAGTGTTTTTTATCATGTTTAAGTCATTTATTTTAAATTCTATTTTATACGATTTTAGAAATAAAAAAAACGGCATCCGAAGATGCCGTTTTTAAATAAATCTACTACTTGTCAATCTCCTACTAAGAATAAATTCCTAGAAGAATAAGATTGCACCAAGAGACATTGAATCATTCTCCATGTTACCTGTGCCTGCTTGATTAGTTGACTCTGTTGAATTGTACTCAGCAACTAAATTTAGATGCTTAGTTAATGGATGATATGCACCCACTGTCCAACGTTCGTTTTCTTCAACTAAATTAGCATTTGTTTCGCCAGATGCTGTGTCAAGATTTGAAACACCATAAGCAACACCAACTTTAGTACCTGTTGGGATTACATATGTAGCTTGAACATAACCACCGTCTGAATCACGCTCTTTACCACCAGCAGTTACACCATTGTTACCGAACAGTGTAGTACCTAGGCCTTCACCGTCATAGTAATAACCAACTAAACCAAAGTTACCTGCGCTTATAGAAGCACCAACATCGAATGCTGTGATGTCATAACCTTGTGAAACTGGAGTAGCAGCAGTAGATGCAGCTGTTTGTCTAGTTACATCATATGAAGCACCAGATACCCATACTTTACCGGCAACATCGCCAGTCCATGAGTATGAAGCTTCTGCCTCAATACCAAAACGATCTTGGTTAATTGAACCATTAGCAGCACCAGTTACTGTATCAGTATGAGTAGTTGTTGATGTAACAGTAGATGCAGATACAACAGTAACTGAAAGAGATGCAACATTAGCAGTACAATACGAACCAAGAATTATGGCTGTAGCGCCTGTTGTTGCATTTGTAGTTGCATAAGTTCTTGTTGTTACTTTAGTATTTGCATCAGGGATATTATTTGGATTCATTAAACCAACTTTAGCTTGGAATCCACCCATGTTTGGAGTCGTATATGTAGCTTGACCCTTCCATGCAGCATAAATATAACCAGTACCAATACCACCTAGTGTAGTAGCAGCACCAGAACGACCATTAGCACCAGAACCAACACCTAATAGTGTCATGTCATTAAGGATCGCACCAGAAGCAAAGATACCAATATCTTTACCAAGTTTGATAGAACCCCATGATTTATCACCAAATGATAAATATGATTGACGATTTAAAGGTGTTTTAGCATCACCAGCTGCTCCAGTATTATCTGAAGCATTTGGTTGGAATGAAATAGTAAACGACACATCAGTATTGTTTTGACGTGTTGTACCAGTAAATCCTAACCATGAAGGTAATAGACCAGTGTTGATGCCTTGTGAATCAGATTCACCTAAAACATCTTGACCGTTAGCAATAGCACCTGTAACAGTTCCTACCGCTTTGTCAGCATCATTAAAGTTCATGAATGCATTAACATTACCATTTACATCTAAAGTCCAGTCACCTGCTGGGATTACGATTCCAGCGTTAGCTGCCGAAGCACCTAAAGCTAGAGCTGCACCCGCAACTGCTAGATTAATTTTCTTGTTCATAAAATATTTCTCCTATAATTAAAACTACTTTTGTAACCAAAGTTAAAAAAGTAATTTATAAATAACTTCCTTAACAAAAAAACTTTCTTAAGATCAAACTTTCTCATTAAGAAGAGTTACCATCATTATCCCTAATATTGATAGCAAATAGCAAGGTAATTGTGACTTTTTTGTTACAAATCAATAATATTGTTGCAAATTTACAACATACATCTTGTAATCCCTATTAAATATGAAGTTTCTACTTTATTTTGATATCTGCATGAGTTTTAATTGCATAGCGATCTGTCATCCCAGCTAAATAATCTGCAACGGCTCTAGCTACATTTTGTGTTGATTTCATTTGATACGCTTCTGGCATTAATGATGGATCATTAATGAAATATAGGAACAAATCTTTAATTATTTCTTTCGCATTGTTAGTCATCTCAACCACTCTTTCATGCTCATAAAGAAAGCGCCTCAAGAACTGTTTAAGCTCTAGTTGCTTTTGGGCCATCTCTTTGGATAAATTAATTAAGTTCGGAAGTGTTCTGACTTCATCAATGGTTTTAGGTTTAAATTTTGCTAAATTTATAGCACTAGTTTCACAAATATCAAATATTAAGTTGTACATTATT
>Ga0307998_1000836_pt1 | contig 17058 bp, 13 predicted proteins | sample Davwhametageno37_FD_203147 | JGI IMG/M metagenome (GOLD analysis project Ga0307998, IMG submission 203147) | Marine microbial communities from Davis Island wharf, Antarctic Ocean - #37 | ecosystem: Environmental > Aquatic > Marine > Unclassified | place: Antarctic Ocean: Davis Island wharf... | reverse complement strand
CAACCAAAACGATACAAACATAAGTATGAGCCCTGTCATACATGCATTTTCATTTGGGAACTATGGCTCGGTATTAATTAAAGAAGAAAAGTTTGACTCTGCTTTATTTTACCTCAACAAGGAAATTAATCTTCTACTTGCTATTCCTTCAACCGAAGGGATTCATAACGCTTATTTAAGAATGGGTGACACTTATGTGTCCAAAAATGAGCTTGATTCAGCTCGAAAATATTATGATTTATCTGTACATTATAGCAATCTGCAAGGAAGCCTCCAGCATATAGTGAATGCTTATAAAGCACTCATAAAACTTTGTGCCAAAAAAGAAAAAGCAACCGAGCTTTCTGGGTTTATCGATCAGTATTTAGCCTACAATGACAGCTTAAAAAAGATTGTTAGTTTAAGTGCCGCAAAAAACAAATTGCAAGTGTCTCGGTTTCTAACATTTTTCCATGAAATAGAAAATTCAAAACGGAGATACGACACTTTAAACGATAAAAATAATTCGCTTATTTACACAATAGTAGGTTTAACAATGATCATTCTACTGATGGGTTTGACGTGGAGTGTATATTTTAAAAATCGTAAAAACTTAAAGTCAAAAAACCTAGAGTCGAAAGAAAAAAACAATGAGCTAAAAAAATCATATCAATTAACATCGGACTCTAATGAACGAAATCGAATATTATTGAAGGAGCTAAACCATAGAGTGAAGAACAACTTGCAAATTATTAACAGCTTATTTAATTTACAATTGAAGACAAGTGGCATGGAAGTAGAAACGGAGCGAGTGTTTAAAGATGCAAAGAACAGGATTTACTCTATTTCTTTGGTTCACAAAAAAATTTATCAATCTAACAACATAGACAGCTTAGATTTTGAAGAGTATTTAAGAGATTTTTCTGACGAACTATTCAATGCTACGCCTAACGATGTAAATTTAAGTATCGAAATATTAAGAAACCCTATTTCAATCGAATCTGCAATTCCTCTTGGACTTATTTTTAACGAACTATTTACCAACTCCATTCAACATGCAAGGCGACACGACTCCTTACAAATAAAGGTATTCTACGAAAAACTGCATGGCAGAGAAAAGTTTATATACACAGATAATGGTGTTGGTGTTCAGAATACAGAATTAATGAAGGAATCGGATTCATCAATAGGCGTTACATTAATTCATCTTCTTGGCAAACAATTGGATGCTAAGATTGAATATAAAGAAGCCAAAGATGTCGAACATGGCTTTTGGTTAAGTATTGAAGGTAATTTTAGTTAAATATGGTAAAAACAATTATTAAAGTTTCGGTTATTATAGCATTAACCGGTTGTGGGAACTCAGCTCATGAAAAAGGCAAAGCTAACCACTACATGCATAAAAGCTCATTTGAAGAGCTAACGAAAAAATTTGAAGATCCAGAAAGGGAAAAGTGGCAGAAACCCGATCTAGTTATAAAAAAATTGGGAGACATTGACGGTAAAAAGATTGCAGACATTGGCGCAGGTACGGGTTATTTTAGCAGAAAGTTAGCTCAAAAGGGAGCCTCCATAATTGCTCTTGATGTGGACGATCAATTCTTGAATTACATTAACACTCGTTCACAGGATAGCTTAGATATTACCACTAGAAAAGTCCCTTTTAATAGCCCGCAACTCGATAGCGCAGAAGTTAATGCTGTAATAATTGTTAATACTTATCATCACATTGAGAACCGATATGAATATTTTAGAGATGTTTGGCGTGGAATTAAACCGGGTGGACAGCTAATCGTTGTAGATTTTAAAAAAGAAAAGACACCAAATGGACCACCTGTAGAAATGAGAGTTGGTGGTTTTAAGGTAATGCGCGAACTACAGAAAGCCGGATTTATTAAAGTAGTCATTGACATACAAACACTTGAATATCAATACATAATAGCCGCAAAAAAATATGAAAATGCAATATAAAAAAACCCAAATTCGTAAACGAACTTGGGTTATCTATTACAGAACCAAATAATTACTAATTGGCTACTACTACCTTTATGAAAAGGTTCTGCAATTTTTTAAATATTTCGCACTTAAAATAAGTGCTAACAAAAAAATTATACATGTTATGACTAATTGAAATAATACTAAATCCGAAGATCTTGTTTTCATGATTAATCGTTTTGTAATGATAAGTGTATGCTTAGTTTAAAGTTTCAATTTTATGAAAATCGTTCTGAAAATACTCAAAACTATTATGAATTTGTTATTTTCAGTTTTTCTACCAAATCTGTTCTTTGTTTCGACACTATTTGTATCTCAACATTACAAATAGTTAAATTAGTTTTATTGTACTGCTCTAAATAATCAATATTCACAATGTAACTTCTGCGACAACAATAAAATGATTTACCTAATTCTTCTATGTATTCATTTAAATTTGCTTTAACCGTTTGTTTTTTATCATTTGTATAAATGATAATCTATATAGATATAATCACTTTGAATGTGTAAAATGTCTTTATAATAAATTTTATGAAATATCTTATTCTCCTTAACAAATAGATATTCTGATGAGACCAATGCGTTTTCTCTCTGCCAATGTGACTTTCCTGAGTAGTTAAAAAATGCTACTTCAATTGCTGTAAATAACCCATCTTTTGTAAAAGGCTTAACCAAGAAAGTTGAGGACCGTTCGCCTTTAGCAAGATTTACAATTTCCTTGTCCACATTAGAGCTTAAAAAAACGAATGCGTGTTATTTTCAAACTTTGCTTCACAATTAAGTTGTCGACTAAACTTTTTAACTAAACTAAGCCCCGCGCTTATTGAACTTTTTAGATAAAAACCTAATGGTAAACCTTGTCCGTTGTCCTGCACTACTAATTCATGGAGGTCATTATCAATTCGTCGCACTTCAACATGCACTTCCAGCAGATCCTGACCCCTCCATATTTAAATGTATTCGTTATTAGTTCCTTTACGATCAATCCTAAAGGAGTACCGGTATCGATGTCAAATGTTGAGTTTTCATCCATCTTATAACTAATTTTTGTATCATTCTGTTGCCCATATGTTTTGGTTATTTCTAATACGAACTCCTACGCATACTTGTTAAAGTCTATCTCGAAATCATCATTTTTACAAAGTTTTTCATTAATCAACCCCATAGGTTTAACTCTATTCTGTCCTTCTTCAGCTGGCTCTTTTGCCTTTACATCTTCAATGTCTTTCGATTGTAGCTCCAGCAAACTAGAACCTGTTTAAACGTTACTTTTAACTTTGTGATGCATTTCGCTTAACAACAGCTTATTATCATCTATATCCTTATTAATCTACTCGTTTTTCTGTGACAACAACTCTGCTTTTTTTGCTTTTTTACAAAAAAAAATTACAATCAATAATAGGCCAACAGCTAAAATAAAAATCAAGGCATATAATTTCACTTGTTCCTGTTCGTGAGCCACAGCTTGTACTTTTTCTTTTCTAATTTGAGTGTTTTCAAAATTAGCTAAGGGTTTTGATAATTTTTGAGAATAAATTTCTCGGATAATCGAAAGTGCTCTACTGTAATAACGTTATGCGTCTTTGCTGTAACCGTAATTAGACAGAGCCCCTGCAAACTCGTTAACCACAAGAAAGAATGCTTTTTGCTCTTCTGAGTCTTGCGTCTCTTCAACCGCCTTTTCCGCAGCGTCCAGTACTGTTGCAGCATTAAATCTATCTAAAACAAATTGAATATCAGTCTTTTCCAGGTCATAAAAGTTTAATATTTTGCCATAGAGAGAAACCGTTTCTAGTTGATAAATAGGGCTTTCGCCAAGCTCAGTTAGTAACTCTATCCTCATTCCCTCTTTTGGAAATATATGCATCAACTAAATGAAAAATAGTCAAGCTGTACATTGGGCTCTTCTCTTTCAGTAATTGATCTCGCTTAAAGCTATTTTCAGAGATCGTAATGTATTTGTCTAAACTCCATATAACAATTAAAAAATCAGCTTGCTGAAACAGGTTTAAAATAATCCAATTAGTGTCTTTTAATTCTTGAACAATTCATTCGTTTTGTTTCACAAAACTCAATCCTTCTTCAACGTTCTCTTGAATTAAAAGCAAAACGGATTTATGATTGTCTACCAAAATCTGGACTCGTTTTACATCCTGTTTTTTTGCATCGAATTGATTGAGATACTCTTGCAGATTTTCGTTTTTCCCGGAGGCTTCGTCCAACAATAATAAATTTCTTGAATTGCAAATTTGAAACCATTTGATTTTAACATAACTGTAGTCAACAACCTTTTATCTGCAGGCATAATTATCTCTCGATCAATAAACTCGCTTATTCTTTGGTAAGGAACGTCGGGTCTGTTTTCTTGAATATGGATTATTAACAGATGGTAATCGCCGTAGCTTCCTATTTCGCCTAAAACAATACCTTCACCCGTTCTTGATATTCGTTTTCAAAGACTTCTATTCGCTCTACCAATAATCGAGCAGAATATATTTTTTGATCCAATAAATAATCCTCTATTTGATAAAAAACGGAGTCTTTAGTTGCACGAACAGACCCTAAACAACATATCGTCGTTAGAAGAAATAGTAGATTTTTCATTTAAAATTTTATTTGTTCAACCAATACGTAATTTAACTTAGAAAGTTTTAAAAGATCCGTTTATAAATCAAATTTAAACCCTAAAAAAACCCCTTTATATTAACATATTCCTCTTATATTAAATTAAGTACAGGCTTTCATTGGTTAATAAATTACAAAAAGCAGACAAAAAGTGAAGTTCAATTTTTTTATCAAATGGGCACTTCATTTCCTGTTATTCTAATTCAACCACTTCTGCAAATTAAATTTTTATCTCAACTTCGCTGTGTGCCAAAATACTTCTTCGCTGTTCTTCCCACAACCCCCATTGTAAATGAAATAATTGCCTTTCAAAAGGAGATTGAGACTAGTTTTGGCTCAATACATGCCCAAAAAACACCCCCACACGTTACTATTATTCCTCCGTTTAATTGTGGTGAAGGGAAATTGCGAGACTTAATAGAAAAAACAAGCTTGTTTTTAAATAATATCTCAATAATTGATTTAAAAATATATCTAGACAACTTTCAGCGTTTTGAAGGCAGAACGTTATTCATAGACGTAGCTAAAAACGAGCCCTTTGAAAATCTTTGTAAGGAGCTAAAACTACTATTCAACCAACAAAAAATAATAAAGCAAAGAGTTGAAAAACACTTTTTTATTCCTCACATCACCATCGCCAACAAAGACATAAAGAAACGAGATTTCAGAATGGCTTGGGAAGATTTTAAAAAGCGGAATTATCAACGAGGTTTTAACTTGGAAACTTTAACAGTTTTAGAATTAGTTGAAGAAAAATGGATGGTAAAGACTACAATAACTTTTAAAAAAGAATAAAGTATACAACATGCCTTTCTGTTTCTATCAGAAGATAGCCTTTTCATACTAGTTATCAGATATGGTTCTTTATCAAAAAAAGAACCAACGTTTCTAACATTTAAACAAATGACCTCTAAGAGACCTCTTTTCCGAGCACAAAGACCTCAGAAAGTTTAAACCTATCTAGCAGTTTTTTCTAACTTTTTTATTCCACGTCAACTTCAAAATCTAATTTTTTGATTATATTATCGTCAATATATTGACGTAATAATTGTCACAAAATGAAATCAGTCCTACACTTAGATTTAGATAGCTTTTTTGTTTCCTGCGAGCGTTTGCTGGACAGCAAATTAAACAATAGACCAGTATTAATTGGCGGAACTTCAGACCGAGGGGTTGTTGCTTCTTGCAGTTATGAAGCTCGCGCTTTTGGTGTGCACTCTGCAATGCCTATGAAAATGGCACGACAACTTTGTCCGCATGCCGTAGTTATTCGTGGTAACAGCGGCACCTACAGTAAATTTTCCGATATCGTTACCGATGTCATCAAATCCAACAGTCCGCGATTTGAAAAATCGTCTATTGACGAGTTTTACATCGACACTACAGGAATGGATCGCTTTTACGGAACCTACAGGTGGTCGAAGGAGCTGCGCACCCAAATTATGAAGGAAAGCGGCTTACCTATTTCGTTTGGACTTTCTACCGGAAAAACAACCGCTAAAATTGGGACTGGAGAAGCCAAACCCAACAACTTTATAAAAATTGATGAAGGCGAAGAGAAATCTTTTCTAGCTCCTCTACCCGTTCGAAAAATGCCAATGATTGGGGCAAAAACCAATCAAAAACTTCACCTTATGGGCATTCAAAAAATACAGACCATACAGGAAATGCCTGTGGAGTTAATGACTCGAGTCTTAGGCAAGAATGGGCATTCTATTTGGAAAAAAGCACAGGGAGTTGACAATACTCCAATTACCACGTACCACGAAAAAAAATCAATTTCTATTGAGCGAACTTTCGAAAAGGACACAACGGACATTACTAAACTGAGAAGTATTTTAACCGCTATGGCCGAAAACCTGTCCTATCAACTTCGCAACGGAAACAAACTCAGTGGCTGCGTTAGCGTAAGGGTCCGTTATTCCGACTTTATTACAGAAAGCAAGCAGCTACACATTCCGTATACCTCCCTAGATAACAAGTTAATAGAAACCGTGCTTTCTCTTTTCAATACACTTTACAGTCGAAGGGTTTTGGTGCGTTTAGTTGGTGTTAGATTTAGCAAATTAGTAGGAGGTAACCATCAAATCAACTTATTCGACGACAGTGAAGAACTCATCAACCTGTACCAAGCGTTAGACAACATTCGTAACCGCTTTGGACAGGATGCTGTGAAACGAGTAGTAGCTATGGGCTCAAAAGGCATTGGCAGATCTTCTAACCCTTTCAACGGTCAACCTATTGTAATTCCTGCACACAGGAGAGCATGATAACAAATTGGTTTTATCTGCACTTCGATACAAATTTTCACAGAAAATTCACTCAGTGTGACGAACCATCCAATCAACTATTCACAGAAAAATCAATCACTAAAACAAAACATCCATTCAACTATTCACAGAAAAATAAACCAGTGAGAGTTCGGAATGCGTAACCGAATAAAAAACGAAAACCAACAAAAGCAAATAACCTAGCAGGTTTCTAACCTAATAAGTACATAACCTGCAAGGTTTCAATTCAAAATAAAGTGAAAAACGGTTTACACTTCAAGGCCTTTTAGTTTGTCACACTAGGCGTTTTATTCTGCTCTTCGATACAGTCCGATCGAAGAGCACAATAGTAAGTATATCGAAATATGAACGAATTAAGAGACTCAGTATAATGATAAAAAACTCTTTATTGATTTACTCACGGATTTAAATTTGACTACCTAAATAATATGCTCATTAATTGCCACAGTTATTACAGTTTAAATTACGGCTGCTTGTCCATTCGTGATTTCCTAGCTACTTGTCAATTGCTGGGTCATAAAACCGTTGCGCTTACAGATGTCAACAATACATCGGAGTGCTTTACCTTTCTACTATTGGCAAAAGAATACAACATTCGCCCTGTAGTAGGCATTGATTTCAGAAACGGAGTAGACCAACAATTTATTGGCCTAGCTAAAAGCCAAGAAGGCTTCCACGAATTAAACGAATTTTTATCGCACCATAAACGGAGGAAATTACCAATCCCCAAAAGAGCAGAGTTTAAACATGCATTTACTGTTTATCCTTTTACAAAGGCACTCCATTTTGATGAATTAAGCGCAAATGAGTATACCGGAGTTGCTCCTGAAGAACTGAATCGACCAATTTTTAAGCAATACAAAAAACTGTTTAAAGAGAAACTAATCGCCTTGTGCACTGCCACTTTTCGACATAAAAAAGATTACAATACCCATCGTTTACTTCGGGCTATTGGAGAAAACACCTTACTCAGTAAACTCGATAAAAACTGCCAAGCAAAAGAAAGTGATAAATACCTTAGTGCTGAAGAAGTATCAGAGCTGTTTCAGTACCATTCTGAAATTATAGAACGTACAAAGGAACTGTTATTGGAATGCCAATTCAAATTCGAGTTTCACAAACCAAACAACAAAGCTCACTTTACCAAGAGTAACGAAGAAGATGCACAACTCCTGAGAAAGCTCAGCTATGAAGGTCTACCGTACCGGTATGAGTTTGACCCAATGAAAGGTAAAAGACTCAATTCAAAACAGCAAGAAATTCTCAACCGAGTAGAGAACGAACTCAAAGTAATAGAGCAATACGGCTTTTCGGCTTACTTTTTAATTAATTGGGACATGGTATGTTACGCTACGAGCAAAGGTTATCCGCATGTTGGGAGGGGTAGTGGAGCGAACAGTATTATTGCCTATCTGATTCGTATTACGAACGTAGATCCTATTGAATTAGACCTATACTTTGAACGCTTTATTAACCCCTATCGAAGCAGTCCGCCAGACTTTGATGTCGACTTTTCATGGACCGACCGCAACGATGTTACTAGCTACCTTTTCGAAAAGCATGGCTACGACAAAGTAGCTTTGTTGGGTTCGTACACCACCTATCAGCATAAGTCTGTAATTAGAGAATTAGGAAAAGTTTTTGGCCTACCGAGTGAAGAAATAGAACAACTGCAGCGCGGTGGGATTGCCGACAATGAATATGGTCAGCTGATTCATAAATACAGCAGTTACATTGCGGGCTTCCCGAGTAACCTGAGCATTCATTCTAGTGGGATTATTATTTCAGAAAAGCCCATTCATTATTATTCTGCCACTTACCTGCCTCCGAAAAATTACCCCACCGTACATTTCGATATGCAAGTTGCTGAGGACATTGGGCTCTACAAATACGATGTACTAAGTCAACGAGGTTTAGGAAAAATAAAAGATGCAGTTGAGTTCGTAGAGAAAAACCACGGTATAAAAGTAGACATCCATGCCATGAAGGTGATCAAAAACGACCCTAAAGTAAAAGCCCTTCTGCGAGAAGGGGACTTAACGGGTTGCTTTTATGTAGAATCCCCCGCTATGCGGATGTTATTGACCAAACTAAAAGCTGAAGATTACACTAGGTTAGTAGCTGCTAGTTCCATCATTCGTCCAGGAGTAGCAAAAAGTGGCATGATGCGAGAATACATTCTCCGTTTCCAAAACCTTGAACGACGAGAAGAGGCACAAAAAGCTTTACCTGAATTGTATGAAATTTTAGAAGAGACTTACGGTGTAATGGTGTACCAAGAAGATGTGTTAAAAGTAGCGCACTACTTCGCTGGATTAAGCTTGGCAGAAGCTGATATACTGAGAAGAGGCATGTCGTGGAAGTTCAAACAACAGAATGAATTTGCAAAAATAAAGAAGAGGTTTTTCGATAATTGCGCTCGTAAACGAATTCCCAAAAGCACCGTTCAAAAAATATGGGATCAAATTGAAAGTTTTGCCAATTTTGCCTTTTCTAAAGGCCACTCCGCAAGCTACGCTGTAGAAAGTTTTCAAGCACTTTATTTACATGCCTATTACCCAATAGAATATTTAACAGCTACACTAAACAATGGAGGTGGTTTTTACTCGAGAGAATTGTATGTTCACACCGCTCGAATGAAAGGTGCGCAAGTGGAGCTACCCTGTGTCAACGAAAGCATGGCAACAGCCGATATTAGCGGAAAAAAGTTAACACTTGGGTTTGCTTTTATTGACGGAGGGTTTGAGTCAAAAAACATGGAGTATATTCTTAGGGAACGGAACAAAAACGGGACATTCTGTTCCTTTCGGAATTTTATAGAACGAATCCCCCAAATATCTTTAGATCAAATTATTGTACTAATTCGGTTGGGCTGTTTTAGAAACATAGAGCAAGACAAAAAAAAGCTACTTTGGGATGCTCACTTCTTGCTTTCGAAAGCTCCAAAAAAAATAAATAATCATTCTCTTTTTGAGCTAAAACCGCAAGAATGGCAATTGCCAGAATTGGTTCAAAACCCATTAGAAATTGCCATGGCCGAAATTGAATTACTAGGTTTTCCGATAAGCTACAGTCATTTCGATTTAATTGAAAAGGAGGAGCACAATTTGCCAGAAATAACCGCCAAAGAATTGAAAAATAAAATTGGTAAAAGAATAAGTATTGCAGGTTACAGAGTGAACACAAAAACGACCCGAACAAGTAATGGAAAAGCCATGCTCTTTGGAACATTTATCGATACAAAAGGCAATTGGATAGATACCGTAATGTTCCCAGATGCTGTTGCTAAAATAAAACACATTGGCCCTGGTTGCTACTTACTAAAAGGAACGGTAACTGAGGAATTTGGACACATCTGTTTAGAGGTAACCGACTTGAAGCGGTACAATAACAAATCGTTAGTGTAGGATTTTAGCTGTTTTTTAATCGTGAACGATCATCTCTACTTATTACAAGATTCAAAAACAAAACTGGAGTGATCTCGGAAAGAGAGATTGAGCTTTTTACACTCTTTTTTGAGGAAGAACGCAGGATAGTAATTACTTTTTGTCGGTTACAGAACAAAAATGCGCTTTTTTCCTCGATGGCGTTCATTCATTAGAAGCTAAAGAAAAAGAGTTTGCCAAAAATCAGCTTAGTTTGGAGGATTATTTTAAGCCGTTATAAGATCAACTCAACACTGATACACAGTCATCACAACTATACTCTGACCTTAAACTCCAAAGAGAAAGTACAGTAACCTATAAAAACTTGAGACTGTTAGTACTTCCCGAAATCTGTTTTCAACAACAAAAGGAGCAGACCTTTTTAGCCTCATGCGTTACAATTTTACCCTCTACTATTTCACAAGAATTTTAAAATCCACATTGTCCAGCATTACTTCTACTTATTCACCAAACATGTTGTTGCACGTGGGTAGTAGGTTAGAGAAATTTTCATTTGTTATAAATCTGTCAATCTAACTGTTGGCTAACCCTCGCTTAAAGAGCATCGTTTCTGCTGATGTGTTCCAGGTTATTAGTCTTCTGCTCTTCACAAAGCGAAAGTACTTCATTTACTATTTATAGTAAACCGTAATCCTTTTCCCAACTTTCCCGACTTTTGCATCATGCTTAACAAAGACCTTTTTTCTTCTTTTGAAACGGTTAAAATCCGTGGAGAAAAACTATTATTATTACCCGAAAAAGCAATGTATTGGGAAACAAAAAGCCTCTTACTTATCGCTGATCTACATCTCGGTAAATCAGCACACTTTCGTAAAAATGGGATTGCGGTTCCCGCGACAGCAGAAAATAAAAATTGGGATTTGTTACATCACCTGTTCCAAAAAATTCAGCCCAAAAGAGTCAATTTTTTAGGCGATCTTTTTCATAGCGTTCACAACAAAGAATGGGAAGTTTTTAGTGAACTAATTCAGGAGTATCCAACCATTCAATTTGAATTAACGATTGGGAATCATGACATATTAAAGCCTGAGCTATACAAAGGCCTAAACTTTAGACTGTTCAATTCGTTAATTGAAGAACCTTTTATTTTTACACATGAACCACTTGAAACAAAAAGTCAGTTTTACAATTTAGCAGGGCACATTCACCCTGGAGTAAAATTAAAAGGAAAAGGAAACCAAAAATACCGGTTAGCTTGTTTTTATTTTGGTAAAAATGGTGGGCTCTTACCTGCCTTTGGGTCGTTTACCGGCTTGGCTACAATAAAAGTCAAAAAAGGAGATCAAGTTTTTGTGGTTGCAGGAGAAGAGGTTATTTCTTTTTAAATCAATTACTAGTCAGAAAATTACGAGTTAGTTAACTATTTACTTCACCCACTTGGTCACCAAGTTAATTTGGCTGCCAGTTCTTTAGTTCAATATCTTACTGGGTCTATTTGGTTAGCTTAACATTCCTATTTTCGTAATTCCCAAGAATAGTGCTTCTTCCAATACGCCGGCTCCACCATTGGCTTCGGGTAGTCCAATTCGGGCTTCCCAAATAAATCATCTGATTTTGTCCACGGATGGTGAACAGTTGCAGCATCTAATTCAGCTAACTCAGGCAGCCATATTTTTACATATTTTCCTTTTTCGTCGTAACGTTTTGCTTGTAATATTATATTAAAGTAGCGATCTCTCGGGTCGTTTCCGACACCAGAATTGTACATCCAATTTCCATAATTACTGGCGACATCGTAGTCAATCAATTTACTTTCAAAATATTCAGCACCCATTCGCCAATCTATTTCCAGCTCATTGGTTAAAAAAGAAGCTACATTTTGACGCCCTCGGTTGCTCATGAAACCAGTTTGATTTAACTCTCGCATGTTGGCATCAACAAACGGAACACCTGTTCTTCCTTCTGCCCATTTATTAAAGTCTTCCTCATCAGTTGACCACTCGTACTCTTCTTTCTTAATGCCCTTTTGAAAGAATATCTTATTCCCGTGCTTTAATGAAATGAATTTAAAGTAGTCTCGCCAAATCAATTCAAAAATTAACCAATATGTTGATTGATTCGATTTAACTTCTTTTTCATACCGCTTTACCTCCCAATAGATTTGCCTAGGAGAAATACAGCCATTCCACAACCAGAGAGAGAGCTTGGAAGAATAATTAGAACCAATTAATCCGTTCCGCTTTTGTTTGTACCACGTGAGTTCCTCCGTTTCAAAAAAGTAGTGTTGCACCCTTTTCAAGGCCTCATCTTCTCCTCCTTTTGATAAAACTGCAGCTCGTTCATCGATTGGTTCGGGAGTTAAACCAAAGTATTCCAGTGTTGGAGTATCTCCTAAATCCAGCGGCAACGATAGTTGGGGTAACTTTTCGGGCGTTTCAAAAACTGCCCTAACCGAACTCTTCTTCTCTACTGTTTTCCGAAATTGTGTAAAAACTTGAGGCGTCTCTTCATAAGAGTGTGGTATATCGTTTACATGAAACAACGTTGAACCAAAAGAATAATCAATAGGAATCCCTAATTGTTCTACTTGATGCTGAACAGCGATCTCTTCGGAATGGATATCTTTGAACGCATAAATTTTAGAAACTTCTACTTCTGCTGAAACCCTCGCAATCTGTTCTGCTGTACTTCCTTTTCTTACAACTAAATCCGATCCTATTTTTTGAAGGTTTTCTCTGAGGTTTTGAACGCTTTCGATTAAAAACTGGGCTCGAAAAGAACCAGTCTTTTCGAATCCAAAAGCAGTCGTTCCAAACTCTGTTTCTTCAAAACAATAAAACGGAATAATTTTATCATGATTTTTGAGTGCTTTTACCAAAGCCTCGTTGTCATGGATTCTTACCTCTTTTCTAAACCAAACTATTGCTGTACTCATGTCTTTTTATTTCTTCTACACCTTTCGCTACAATACTTTACCTCATCCCAAACTTTTTCCCACTTTTTACGCCAAGTAAAAGGTTTGTCACAAACAATGCATGTTTTTTGAGGTAAGTGTTGCTTTTTCACACATTTAAAACAAGATTAAGCAAGCATGGTTTAAAAGAACATAAAAAAGCCTTAAAAAATGAGTTTACTCATCGTTCAAGGCTATATTATTTTTTACTTATTCCTTTACCACTGTTACTAACCTTTAGCAATCGATTAAGTCAATAATCCTGTAAAATGAAGACTAATGATCCTTAAAAACACAGATTCTTGCTAATGTACCGGTAAGACAGTAGTTTATTTATAAAAGAACTACTTATTCCCCAAATGAGTAATTCCAACTTCTTTTACACCAAAAGGGAAAAAACACTGCTCTTAATTTTTATTTCTTATTTCAAAAAAGAAACACTTATGCTGCTTTGTATATGATGTGGACACTTTCTGGAAAAAAATTTTCTTTCCCCTCAACAACTAAATGCCAAGAACCATCTACCGGCTTTTGAAAGTGAGCATAGCTATCTTTAACTTCAATATTCTGTCCGTAATACCTTCCCTCTTTACGGTATGAGTTAAAGTTATCTTCATCCAATAATAAAACACTGTAATTGTCAGGCAACTCAATTCCTATAAAACCTGGTTGACTCCCTCTTATTTTATGTTGTATGTTTTTCATATTGCTAATTATTTTAGGATTGTGTACTTTTATGCCGCAAATATACTATATTTTTTAGTTTACTAATATTTTTAGCATTTATTTTGAATTACTTTCAAGCAAACTTAAAATACCTTCGCAAATCAAAAGTCCTAACTCAGTGCGATTTGGCCAATAAAATTGGTGTAAACCGACCTAAAATTGGGTCTTACGAAGAAGGGAGAGCAGAACCCAAATTCGAAACTCTTCAGAATATCTCTCACTTTTTTCAAGTAACACTAGACGACTTATTGGAAAAAGATTTGAGCCAAACCAAAAAGGTACGCCTGAAAAACATAGAAGGAAACAACTTAAGAGTTCTTCCTATTGTGGTAGACGCTGAGAACAATGAGCGAATTTCTCTAGTTCCTGCAAAAGCCGCAGCGGGCTACCTAAACGGTTATTCCGACCCTGAATTTGTGGAGCAATTGCCCAACTTCAGCTTGCCAGTAAAGGAACTTAGCCAAGGCTGTTACCGCGCATTTGAAATAAACGGGGACAGTATGTTGCCGATGCCCTCCGGCAGTTATGTGTTAACAGAACACATAGAGAATTGGAATTGGGTTAAATCTGGAGAGTGCTATATTATCGTTTCTAAAAATGATGGGTTAGTTTATAAAAGAGTGACCAATTGCATTGAAGAAAAGCGAAACTTAGAATTACACTCTGATAACATAGAGTACGACACTTACGAAATTCCTGTGGACGAGATTGTTGAAATTTGGAAAGCAAAAGGATATTTAACCTTCGAATTACCAGAAAAACAAATCAATCAAATCTCTGTGGATGAATTAAGCAACATGATGTTGAAATTGCAAAACGAGGTGGAGAAATTGAAAAAACATTAACCTATACAAACCCTTCTTTACAATTCCCTTTTCATTCAAGTGAATAATAAGCGACAGAACATATGGTAAAACTCTACCTACCTTTACCACATGCGATTCGAATATCACAATTCACAAATAGGATCTATTGTTGGGTTAACCGATAATTACAGAGTTGACAGAAATCTATTTTCTGTCAAGAAAAGCATGGTAAGTATGTTGTGGAACAGGAATGCCGAACCTGTAAAGTTGGTGATAGATAGCGAACCATTTTTGCTGCTGCCGAACCAAATTGTTACCCTTACTTATTTGCAAAATATTGGATTTGAAATGGGCTGTCCGCCGCTACATGGCATTGTTTTTAACCGGGAATTTTATTGTATTTTAGATCACGATGAGGAGGTTTCTTGCAACGGAATTTTGTTTTTTGGAACACCGGATTTACCAATTTTAACGATTTCCGAAGTTGAACAGCCAAAGTTTAATGTCCTACTCCACGTTTTTATTGATGAGTTTGAAACACCAGATAAAATACAAGGAGAAATGCTTCAAATGATGTTGAAACGCTTCATTATTAAGTGCGTTAGACTAGCAAAGGACCAATTGATTACCAAAGAGCTAAACAATAAACAGATTGACATTATTCGCAAGTTTAATGTCTTAGTAGACACTAATTTTAAAGAGAAACGCCACGTAAAAGAGTACGCTGATTTACTTTTCAAATCACCAAAAACACTCTCCAACCTCTTTGGAATTTACAACCAACAATCCCCTCAACAAATTATCCACAACAGGTTGGTTTTGGAAGCAAAACGACTGCTACTTTACACCGATAAAAGCATTTCTGAAGTTGGATTCAATTTAGGGTATGAAGACCCCGCTTATTTTAGTCGGTTTTTTAAGAAAAATACTGGTAAAAGCCCCAAAGAGTTTAAGGCTAGTCTAACAACTGCACTGGACTAATAGCTGTAAAATCATCAAAGTGCTTTGCACAACCGTTATCTATCAATATCTCTTTATTTTCCAACCCAATTCCTACAAACTCCAACCCTAAATTCTGTGCGACTTTTAAATCCCAAAGTCCGTCACCAATGGAAATAACTCTTTCAAAACTATCAACTTGGTAGAAATTTTTTGCATCTGAAATCGCTTTTTTAACAATACTCTCTCGCTTTAAAAGTCGATCAGAGGCCACTAATAGCTGATCGTCGAACTTAACTCCTATTGATTGTAGTTTTTGAATTGCAGGCCTTCTCAAAGAGCCTGTGGCAAAGCAGACAGCTATTGATTTGTTTTTCCGCACTTCTTTAATAAAATATGAAGCTCCTGGGATTTCAATAATTTCTTCTTCTGCCATTTTATTGCTTAACAATTTTTCAAATTGAGCCTTCACTTGCTCCGTAAATGTTTGCCACAATTCCTTCTCGTAAATAGTTTTAGAAACATACGAGTCAGTATGATGAAGGTATTCACCAAAGTTGGTGTCCATTTTTTTTACTCCCAATTCGTGCAAACTTTCAATAAAAGCCTGTATGTGAATTGCTGCACTTTTAGTTAGCGTATCGTCAATGTCGAAAATGAAGAGTGTTTTAGTCATATTCCAAAGCTAGGAATAAGCTTTGAAACACATTCGGGAAGTCTGTACCATTTTTCGGGAATTCGATTCTAATTCAACCATCCAGTTCAGGGCAACCTTCGTCCCATCAATTTAAAACAAACGAAAAGTTATACCCCATAAAAAATTTTAATGTTCCAACCAGAAATGAAGTAACACCTGACAACCAAGCCCTTTTTCGACAATTTGGAAAAAGCCGTTGGTTTCTTACCCAACCTGTATGCAACCTATGCGCATAACGACACTGCTTTGTCAGACTATTTAGCCTTAGCAAACAGAAAAACATCCCTTTCCGCACAAGAAAAAGAGATTGTAAATCTGGTTGTAAGTCAAGTAAACGATTGTGCTTACTGCCTTGCAGCGCATACTGCCATTGGTAATTGGTACAGGTTTTGGCCGAACCGATTTTAGAGCAAAAGGTAGCGAAGGAGAAGGCCCAACAGGTAACAATCGTTAGGGGTATTTTGAAGGAGGTCTTTCGTATCGTTATAAAGGCAGTAAGCTTTTCGACTTGTGGGTAAGGTACTTTAATAACAGAAGCTACAATTATGCAAACTCTATAACTACCTTCGAAAAGGTTGATCTAAATCAATTTTCTATTATGGTGAGTTACAAAAGACTCTTCGATTTTACCCAGAGCTATGGGAAAGACAAAGTGAAAAAA